>JGI24698J34947_10001164_pt1 | contig 13695 bp, 11 predicted proteins | sample TergutMp193P3_FD_34947 | JGI IMG/M metagenome (IMG submission 34947)
CAAAATCCCCCGACAATCCCCTCTGCATCCCAGCCGGTCCATCTGAAGTATTCGGCAAGGCTCGTCTTGCTCTTAAGCCATACGCACGTTTCAGGGCCGGTGACTTTCATGTACCCTTCGTTCACAAGGAACTCAAGATCTCTGCGGAACTCGGGAAAACTCACATAGCACTCAAGCAGCGCCCCTTTTGGCCTAAACCCATTTAACGGATCACCCATTTTTCTTCCACCTCAGAAACCCCAACAGTCGTATGTCACATCAATATAGTTGTTATCAACCATTTTTCTCCTTTTATCTATTCTCTTCCATTTCTTTATATGCTTTTTCTATAAAACTATCTATTGATTTTATTGATTCTGTAATTTCTTTATTCTTGGTATCAATTTTTTCTTCAGATAAAGAAATATATTCGTTTTGTAAATCAATTCCAATAGGATAAAGCAATCGTTCCAGCCAAGTATTGGTTGCAAGTTCAGGTATTGGCGGCATATTATATTTATTTTGGAACCTTTCTCTACTCATTTTTATTATATCTTCTTCTACATTACTATGATTGTTTTCAAATAATTTCCAGTTTTCATCCAAATGTAATAATGAAATTTGAGTTTTCCCGTCTATTTTATATACGTCCAGAACTTTAAAAAATGAATTTCTTTTACAAACAAATAAACCCCAATTTGTTCCATGTTCAAATTCGGAAAAATCTACAAACCGATTGGATAAAATCGCATATCTATGTGTAGTTATTATTCCACTAACTCTACAGGAAACATCACAAAAAGTTGGTTCTTTAATGATTTTTCCAGTTATATATTTTTCTTCAGTTTCTTTCGTTAAAAATGTATCTCTAACAAACATTTGCAAGCCAGGGAATATTCTATTGCATGCATCTTCGTATTGTTTTACTTCATTGTCTTCCATAACACTTCCTATTTGGTGAAAGAGAAATATCTATATTCATCTTTATTACTACTTTCCATATAATCAACAAAATCTGAAAGATGTATTTATCTATTGTTATATTTTCCATATATCTATCGCATACTTATATAAATCTCCTGCACGTTTTTCAATTTCTTTTTCATCCCAAATAGCTATCTTTAAATAAGGAGTTATTGTCTCTAAATCTCTAGTATAATCACTTAACCCATTATTGTTTGTTCCATTTTTCTTTGTGTTCCAATCAGAATCCCGAATTTTAGCATTCAAGTTTTGTGTTATAATTGCTAAATTTCCTAATGTTAGAAGCTTTTTATTACGCCTATCAATATCATTTTGGTTCTGTAATTTACCCCAATTATTAACCCATTTTTTTGGCATTAAATGTTCAAGGCTATATTTATTGAAGCCAAGTAATTTAGTAGAATGAAGTGTGTTTTTTCTAATTTTTGATTCTATGTAATACAAAATCCCTCTTGCTGCTTTATTATATAATACATAATTATTAAAAGCATCAAATAATTCATTATCATCAGGCATATAATTAGCTTTATCGGCCTGCGTATTGATGTAATTTATAAAGTCTAATTTGTTTTTAATATCATTTAAGATTAGTCTATCAGTAAACAATTGGTTATAATTTTTATTTATTGCTTTTGATATTATTCTTCTCATAATATAAGTTTCCAAATATTCAAATAATTCTTTGCGTTGTTGGACATTGGAGTTCTGTTTTAGTATATACAGAACATAAGGTATTAATGTAGAATTATCTAACCCGAATATTAAAACATTTATTCTTTCCATCCCGGCTTCGGGAGTTAAATCATCTTCAATTATTGATTGATCAAAATTATCTTTAAATACAACGGCGTATTCTTTTATCTCCTTTAATAAAGATTCTTTATCATTATTTAGATAGTTGGCAATAAATTTTTTATATGATTGAAATAATTGTTCTACCTTAGCGAATTCAAGCTTGTCTTCAGTTTTAACATTCAAAGTTTTTGCTTGAATCTTTATCTGCAAATAAGAAAAAAGAAAAATATCTATAAACGTTCTTTTTATTCTTCCTGTTGTTACTTCTGTATCCCAGTATTCTTTTGTCTCATCATCAGATTCAAAAAGATTTTTCCAATATGTATCATAAAGAATTGTATTATCTTTATTGAAAAAATAATTTTCAATAATTCTGCTGTCGTTAATTTTACTCCTAAGGAATTTATTGTGTCAAATATTTGTTGTTCATCTTCATTCTCATCTAAATCAATTCCTACAAATAATAATTTCGCTAAAATTTTATTTATGTCTAATCTTTTTATATCTATATTTTTGTCAAAATAATTATAACATAATGAAATAGAATCATTTTCAGTAATTTTATCTAATTTGTCTAAATTCATAATTCTTTCAAATGGTAATATATCGATATGATTATGGATTAATGCAATATCATTATTTAAAAGTTTAAATATACGTTCAAAAGTAGAATTTTGACCTAGCTTTAAACATAGGATTTTAAAAAATAAATTTAGTGTGGTTAGTCTCTGTTGTCCATCTATTACTATTCGTCTATCACCGACTTGAGGACCAGAATTCGTAGACTGTTGTTTCAATATTACAGATCCAAGAAAATAAGTTTTATTTGTCAAACAAATATTATACATATCTTCAAGAAGTCTTTCCCATTGCTCTTCTTCCCAAACATAAGAACGCTGAAAAAAGGGAATTTCGAGTATTCTATTCCCATTAAAAATATCATTTATTGTTCTTTTGCCTGCTTCCATATTTTTTCATCCTGCGATATATTTTATCATTCTATACAAGAAATGTCAAGTAATACATTCTCCCCCTTGCCCCCTCCCCCCAATCTGCGCTACACTACCCCAAAGGAGACCCACTATGCTCTATCCGAAACGCGACCAGAAACTAACCCAAGAGGACTTTCAGAATCCCTCATGCGAATACAGGGCCACGCCTTTCTGGGCGTGGAACACCACCCTCGATAAGGATGAACTCGTCTGGCAAATAGACCAGTTTAAGAAAATGGGATTCGGCGGCTTTCACATGCACGTCAGGACGGGCATGGCGACGGAGTACCTGAGCGAGGCGCACATGGGCATAGTCGGCGCGTGCGTGGAAAAAGCCCGGAAGGAGAAGATGCTCGCATGGCTTTACGATGAGGATCGCTGGCCGTCGGGCGCCGCGGGAGGCTTGCTTACCAAGGATCCTAAATACAGGATACGCTACCTCCTTTTGACGCGCAGGCCGTACGGGATGACCGCAGAAGACGCTGACGGGAGGCGTATCTGGAACTCTCCGGGGAGGAGCGAAAACGGGGAACTTGTCGCCTGCTTTGATGTGACGCTGGATAAAAACGGCGACCTTGAAAATTACAAAACTATCGGTGAAAAGGACACGGCGGCAGGTTTCAAGCTCTACGCCTATATCGAGACCGCCCTTCCCAATCCCTGGTTCAACAACCAGACCTACGCGAATACCCTGGACCCGGCGACCATCCGCGAGTTTATCCGCATTACCTACGGGACATACGAGAAAAACTTCAAGAAGGACTTTGGCGGTATAATTCCGGCGATATTTACCGACGAGCCGCAGTTTACGATAAAGGGAACCTTGAACTTCGCGCAGGAAAACAAGGATGTTTCTTTGCCCTGGACTTTCGATATCGAAGAGACTTACAAGGTTGCGTATAACGGTGAAAGCCTCATCGGGGGTATACCGGAACTGCTCTGGGATCTCGCAGGGGGCAGGATCTCTGTTATACGCTATCATTACCACGATCATGTTGCGGAGCGCTTCGCGGCGGCTTTTGCGGATCAGTGCGGCGCATGGTGCGCGGAAAACGGCATCATGCTTACCGGCCATATGATGGAAGAGCCCACGCTGGAAAGCCAGACCCACGCCCTGGGTGAGGCTATGCGCTCCTACCGCTCTTTCCAGCTGCCCGGCATCGATATGTTATGCGACAGGCACGAGTTTACCACCGCCAAGCAGGCGCAGTCAGGCGCAAGGCAAAACGGCTTCCCCGGCACTTTATCCGAACTCTATGGTGTTACCAACTGGAACTTTGATTTTCGCGGGCACAAACTCCAGGGAGACTGGCAGGCCGCCCTGGGAGTCACCGTCCGGGTGCCGCACCTCTCATGGGTTTCCATGAACGGCGATGCGAAGAGGGACTATCCTTCTACCTTCAATTATCAGTCGCCATGGATCGCGGAGTACCCGTATGTGGAGGATCACTTCGCGCGGGTCGCATCGGTTTTGACAAGGGGTAAACCTGTCTGCCGTGTCGGCGTGATTCACCCCATAGAAAGTTTTTGGCTGCATTGGGGAGCGAGGGAAAAAACTGCCGCCATTCGGGAGGAGATGGATGAGAAATTCCTCTCCCTGTGCGACTGGCTCCTGCGTGGGCTCATTGACTTTGATTACATCTGCGAGTCGACCCTGCCACGGTACTGCAAAACGGCGGACATCAACGTAAATGGCTTTCCGGTGGGGGCGATGAAATACGATGTCATTATCGTTCCGGTGATGGAGACAATTAGGCAAACTACCCTGGAACGGCTTGAGGCGTTCAGAAATGCCGGGGGAAGGTTGCTCTTTTTGGGCGAGCCGCCGGTATACCTCGACGCCTATATCAACGACGGCGGAAGAAAACTATGGGAAAGGAGTGAGCGAATCGGCTTTGAAAGGTTACGCATACTTGACGCCCTCAAAGACATCCGGGAGATCGACATTCGCGGTAGTTNGGGATCGCAGACGGGCGATCTCCTATACCAGCTCAGGGAGGAGGCGGACGGCGTCCGTTGGCTTTTCATCGTGCACGCCGAGAATCCGAAAAATCCAGATCTTCCTATAGGCGATATAATCAGGATACGGGTCAGGGGTGAGTGGGCGGCAACGTTATACGAAACCACAAGCGGGGAAATTAACCCCCTGCCTGTAGACCAACAGAACGGCTGGACTACCATCGTGCGGCCCCTCTACGAACACGACAGCATCCTACTCAGGTTGGACAAGTCGGAACCGGTAAAAACCGGTGCGGAACCAAGCCTTGTTACCAGCGCCATCGGTTACGAAGGCAAGACCACCCTCGCGGTGCCCCCTTCCTGTGTCCGCTTCACAGGCACAGTGCCGGTTACACTGGAGGAACCCAACGTGCTGCTCCTTGACATGGCGGAGTACGCCCTGGACTCGGCGACATACAGGCCCAGGGAAGAAGTTCTCAAGCTCGACAACATCATCAGAACGGAACTGGACTGGCCGGCGCGGGGCAATCGAGTTGCCCAGCCCTGGGTCGAACACGACAGGAGTACGCCTCACACCTTAAAGTTGCGCTATACGTTTGAAAGTGAAATTGCGCTGTCAGGCGCGGAGCTTGCCCTGGAGAACGCCGCCGCATCCATCGTAACGCTTAACGGCGAGAAAGCCGGTTCGGTAAACGGCTGGTATGTGGACAAGTGCATAGGTAAAATCAGCCTTCCCGAAATCAAAACGGGAACCAACATTATAGAGGTGAGTATCCCTTATGGCCGTAAAGTTGATGTTGAAGCCATGTACCTCCTCGGCGACTTCGGCGTCAACGTAACCGGAACGTCATGCGTCATAACAGAACCCGTCCGCGCCCTGGCCTTCGGGGACATCACGCGCCAGGGCCTCTCCTTCTACGGCGGCAATCTCACCTATCATCTGGAAGCGGAAACCAAAGGGGACAAACTCACATTCCGTGCGACTAACTACCGGGGACAGCTCTTAAGGGTAAAGGTTGACGGGAAAGATTACGGCCCGCTGGTTTACTCCCCGTATCAGATTGAAGTCCCGGTCAAGGCGGGCAAGCACAAAATCGACCTCATCTACTTTGGCAACAGGATCAACACCTTCGGCCAATTGCACTGCGTGGAGAGGGCGCCTTCTTTCTGGTGGGGGCCCAACGCCTGGCGCACCATCGGTTCCAACTGGTCTTATGAATACCAATTCTGGCCTCAGGGTGTGCTGAAATCACCGGAGATAGTCTGAGAAGGAACAAGCCTTAATTAAGGAAGAACGATATGCAAAAGTTATCAGAGCGAACAGCCACTTTCACCGACTCTGTCATACGGCGCATGACGCGGGTTTCACTGAAGTATAATGCGGTGAACCTGTCGCAGGGTTTCCCGGATTTTGAACCTCCGAAAGAGATACTGGATCGTCTTGCGGAAATCGCCCATACAGGCCCGCACCAGTATTCAATCACATGGGGCGCGCAGAATTTCCGTGAAGCGCTCGCCGAAAAGCAATCGAAGTGGATGGGAAGGCAAATTAACCCTAACGCTGAAATCGTGGTGACATGTGGCAGCACAGAGGCAATGATGGCGGCGATGATGACGGTGGCCAACCCCGGCGACAAGGTGATCGTGTTCTCGCCGTTCTACGAAAACTACGGCGCGGACGCGATCCTCTCAGGCGCCGAACCGGTTTACGTCCCGCTGTACCCGCCCGCTTTTAATTTTGACGCGAATGAGCTGGAAGCCGCGTTCAGGCAGCACCCCAAAGCGCTTATCCTCTGCAACCCCTCAAACCCTTCCGGCAAGGTGTTCACCCGCGAGGAGTTAGTCGTTATTGCGGACCTGGCAAAAAAGTACGACGCGTATATCATCACCGATGAAGTGTACGAGCATATCGTATACGCACCGCACACGCACACCTACATCGCCGCCCTGCCGGGGATGTTCGAGCGCACGATCTCATGCAGCGCGCTTTCAAAAACGTATTCCATTACCGGCTGGCGGCTCGGCTACATCATTGCGCCTGAAGTGATCATCGACACCGCAAAAAAGGTACACGACTTTTTAACGGTGGGCGCCGCCGCGCCTTTACAGGAAGCGGCGATTCCGGGACTGCGTTTCGGCGAATCGTATTACCGTGATCTTCTGCAAACATACACCGAAAAGCGCGCGCTGTTCATGAAGGGCCTCGACGATCTGGGCATCACCCACACAACGCCCGACGGCGCGTATTATGTCCTGCTTGACATCTCCGAATACGGATACGAAAGCGATCTTGTTTTCTGCGAAAAACTCGCGGAGAAAGTCGGCGTGGGCGCGGTGCCGGGTTCCAGCTTTTTCAAGGAAAACGTCAATCACCTGATACGTCTTCATTTCGCAAAAAAGAGCGACACGCTGTACGAGGCGCTGAACCGGCTGGAAAAGATGAAGGAGAGGATGAGGATCTGATATTGGAAAAGACACCTCCGCCGATAGAGGACTTATGGAAAGAAATAAATTTCACACCAAATTCTAATCAGGACGCCGCAATCAGGTATGTAGAAGGTCCTCTCTTTCTCGCGGCGGGTCCCGGTTCCGGCAAGACACGGGTGCTACTCTGGCGTACCCTCAACCTGATTGTTTATCACAATGTTGACCCCGGAGAAATATTCCTTTCCACGTTTACTGAAAAGGCCGCCGCCCAGCTTAAACAAGGGCTTTTATCTTACCTCGCCCTTGTTACCAACAAGACGGGCAAGACCTATGACATTTCCGCCATGTCCATCGGTACCGTTCATTCCATTTGCCAGAAACTCATCACCGACCGGCGTTTTGCGAAAAACAGGACCAGGCAACATCCGTCTGTACTCATGGACGATCTTGGCCAGTATTTTTTTGTATACCGCCGGGCCTTCTGGAACTCCCTCTGTGTTGCCGCCGGTTTTAAAGATGGTGATGAAGGTATACAGGAAGTAAACCGTTTCTTTGGGAAAACCAGCCAGAATGAACCGAGCAAAAGCCGCCATAAGGCAGCGGTTGCCGTAATCGCCCTTTTTAACCGTTTCTCGGAGGAGTACCTCGATCCAGCGTCATGTGCAACCACAAACGAAAACCTTGCGAAGCTGCTCAAGATGTACGGCGCATACATGGAAAAACTTGATAAAGAGAGAAAAGTTGACTTTTCTTTAATCCAGAAAAAAGCCTATGATCATATCTCGGCTGTTGAGAAATCGGGCAGTATCTTCAGGCATGTGATAATTGACGAGTATCAGGATACCAACACCATCCAGGAGAAGCTGTTCTTCACCCTCGCCGCAGGATACAAAAATATCTGCGTTGTGGGTGATGATGACCAGGCCCTTTATCGCTTCCGCGGCGCGACAGTAGAGAACCTTGTCCAATTCAAGAACTGCGGCGAAAAACAGTTGAAACAGGAAGTTAAGCGTATAGACCTTTCCATCAACTACCGCTCCCGGATTCAGATTGTAAAGGCCTACACGGATTTCATGGATTTAATCGACTGGAAAAATCCATCGGGGGGCGCTTACCGGGTGGAAGATAAAAAAATAAAAGCCGCTTCTACTGATGCGCGGACATCGGTAGTGGTTTCCGAAAGGAAAGATGCGGAAAAAGTTTATCGTGACATTGTTGAATTCGTGTATAAGCTAAAACAGGAAGGTAAAATTACCGATTACTCTGAGTGTGCTTTTCTCTTTCCTTCCATACGGGGTTGGGACGGTGCGCCCAATACCCGCGTTAAGGGTTTCAAGGACGCATTCAGGCAATTTAATGACGAAAAAAATTTTACCGGAACAGATGACGAAATAAAAATATACGCTCCCAGGGCCGGACGCTTTCTTGACCTTGATGAAGCCCGCGCGGTATGGGGTATGATGCTTCTCGTTTTTGACCTTCCTTCCTATGGCGCGGATATCGGCGGGGACCTGTTGAAGTTCCAAAACTGGCTTGAAGACTGTAAAAACTATGCCAAAGAAATTTGCGCCGGAGACAAACAGCTTGCGGACTTTATTGAAGATCGAAAAAATGAAATAGAAACGGTCAATAATGATTACAGGGCGCTGAATGACACACTAACGAAAAATGGCTGGGAAAATAAAACCGTTTACAAAAGGAGTATGAGCCGTATTCTGTCAGAAACCCCCGGTATATCCGCCAAAGCAAAACGCAGTATATCAAACAATTTCTTTAACGATTTGGCGGAAATGCGCGAAACAGAAGGCAATCCATTTACCCTTGATTATGTTATCAACCGGGCTTCTTCCCTCGACTGGTCTATACTCGATTATTTCTACCAGCTTACCGGGTTTGACCATTTCAGGAAAATGATTGATCTTGCGGAGAATCACGGCGACGAAGGCCCCATTTGCAACCTGTCTTTAATCGCCGGGTATCTTTCAAAATACCAGGATCAATACGGCCCCATTATCTCAGCCGGTTTCCTCAATGAAAATAAATTCTCCTATTGCCTTTATTCATCGTTTACCTACGCACTCTGGCGGTTGGCGGAAACAGAATTCGAAGACAGGGACGACCCGTTCCCCCAAGGCCGGATATCCTTTCTTACAATACATCAGTCCAAAGGGCTTGAGTTTCCCGTCGTCGTCCTGGGCGGCCTCTTTCGGGGAGAAGCAGAAGCCGACATAAAAGAAAAAACAGTGCGCGAGCTGCTTAACAAACAAAACGAAGGGGAACCATTGGATCGCATAACAAAATTTGACAATATGCGAATGTTCTATGTCGCCCTGAGCCGCGCCGAAAATCTGCTCATCCTTCCCCAATACACCAGGGCGAAGGCGGCAACGGAAGAATTCAAAGAACTCATTGATGGTTCTTCTTTTACGGAACTCAACGCTTTTGATCTTCACGACATAGACACAGCCAAAAAACATGACAAGAAACTAACGGAAATTTATTCCTACACTTCGGATTATATGCTGTACAAACGCTGTCCCCGGCAGTATATGTTTTTACGAAAATACGAATTTGCCGGCAGCCGTACCCAAACCATGATGTTTGGAAGCCTCGTTCATCAAACCATAGAAGACCTGCATCATTTGTTAATCGATCAGAGAGAAAAGGAGCTGTCGTTATGACCGATAAGGAGATAGAAGACGAGTTACTGACAATGTTCGATATCAACTACGAGAATCTTAAACTCCAGGGGGGACACTCAATGACTCCTGAAGTTCGGGAAGCGGCGTGGAATCAGGTGCTATTTTATTTTAGAAAACTTCGCAAAGAAATAGCGGAAAAAGTGACAACAACCGAAGTGAAACTCACGCTTCCCGAGCTGGAAACCCCTGCCGGCAGGCGTTTTACCATAGAGGGCATTGTTGACATTGTAAACGAAAACGATGAAACCTGGATGTACGATATAAAAACCCACGAGGCGGGCTATATCACAAAGAACAAGAGAATATACGAACAGCAGCTCAATGTTTATGCCTATATTTGGGAACACCTGCGGGGAAATAAGCTCGACCATACGGCGATTATTTCCACGGTGCTGCCGTCAGGTTTGCGTAACGCCCTTAAGAACATGCCAATCAATCCGGAAAAGATCAAAGCTGAAATCGACAAATGGAATCCGGTTATTCCAATGGCTTTTAATCAGGAGAAGATCGAAGATACCATACGAGATTTTGGCGCCGCGGTAGACAATATAGAGGCAAGGGAATTCAAGCCTGCCCCGCCAGAAAAACTTGACGCCTCTGATGACGGCAGGGTAAAATTCGTTACGCGCTACTGCATCAACTGCGACGGCCGTTTCTCCTGTTCCTCCTATCGTAAGTATGTCAGCAAAAATACCGATCGTAAACAGGCGGATTTCAAGCGATACTACAGCGCCTACGACGATGAAACTGCCCAAACCGATTACATTCTGTCCAATCTGAACATGGATATTATCAACACGGAATTCGACAAACCGGAGTAAAAACGGGTCCCGTTATCATATTCAAAAGGCGTATCAAAAACGTTTTCAACTTGATTTTCCCCAGGGAGGATTTGAACCCCCACAAGTAGATCCAGAGTCTACCGTGCTACCATTACACAACCGGGGAGCGCACCCAGATCACAGACGGTTTTACAAACCTGCCTGGTTAAAATGCTACAAAATTGAGAAAAGATTGTCAAGTATTACTGCCGGAATCCTACTCGCTATCGTAGTTAATCAGTGTAGTTACCGGCGTAGGGGTCAAAGCCTTTTCGTAACCCAAGAATGGAAGGCCAAGCACGCCGAAGATATCGGGAACTACCGCGTCGCCGGCGTTGAGGAGGGCGCGGGCGGCATTCAGGGTTCCCCCGGTGGCGATAAGATCATCAACAAGAAGGATGCGTCTGCCGGCGGGAACATCTTCCCTGTGGACCTCAATCTCCGCTTGCGCATATTCAAGGTTGTATTTCTTCGACAGGGTTATGCCCGGGAGCTTGCCCTTCTTGCGGATGGGGATGAGGGGGATACCCATGCGGGCTGCATAAGGGGCGGCGAAAAGAAAGCCCCGCGCCTCAATAGCGGCGACGGCGTCTATTTTCTTTTCCGCGTAAATGTCCACCATGGATTCGACACAGAACTGAAAAGCCTCGGGACAGGCAAGGATGCCGGTTATGTCATAAAACAGGATCCCTTTTTTTGGAAAATCAGGAACCTTTCTGACATATTTGTCAAGGTCAAATTTTTTATCCATTTTTACCTCCCTGGAAAGCACGCGAGACCACACCCAGTGCCCAGTTTTTGACGCCACCGCCCGCCAAAAGAGGCTCCGGATTCAGGGCCGCTTCGCAGTCCTTGACTAAACCAGCCAGGTACTTCGCCGCGCTTTCGGAGCCGGACGAAAAAACCCCACAGGGTCGCCCCGCAAGGTTTATGTGCTTCAACACATCGGCAAGGTAGGCAAAGGCGGCGGGCCTCGGCTTTTCGCAGCCCAAAAAAAACGCGTCCGCCGGCAAGATATCATTTCCCCTAAATTCGGAAGCCGCCTTCATTGTCACCTTGCTGCCCTCCAGCGCCGCCGCGATTTTTCCCGCCAACTCATCAATCCCCGCAGAACCATCGGTAATGATAAGCACGGTCTTTCTTGCTTTCACCCTTCAAGTCTAGTCTTCAACATCGAATGTGTCAATAAATGAACAGAATTGCTCATCAGGATTGACTTAACAATTTTTTGTGAATATAAATAAGTCATAAAGGTTAGGGTTTTAGTAACATGAAAGCGGATACGCCTGAACTGCTTTTTAAGACACGCGATGATTTTCGTACATGGCTGTCGAAAAACGCCGAAACAAGCGACGGTGTGTGGCTTGCATTCGGAAAGACAAAAGCGCTGGTCACCCTCACCGCGAACGACGCTTTGGAAGAGGCGCTTTGTTTTGGCTGGATAGACGGCCAGATGAAGAGTATTGACAGCACAAAATATCTTAAGTATTTCGCACGCCGCCGCCCAAAAAGCGTCTGGTCCGATAAAAACAAAAAAACCGTGGAAACGCTGCGCAAGAAAAAGATGATGACTGAACTCGGCGAAAAAGCCGTGGAAGCGGCGGTGAAGAACGGCACATGGAACACCGCAGAGCGCAGCCCCATAACCGATGAGCAGGTCGAAGCGTTCGCCGAGAAACTCGCCGGCATATCGCCGGCGTATGAAAACTTCAAACAAATGCCGCCTTCTGTCCAGCGCACCTACACGGGGCGGTATCTGTCTTTCAAAAGCGAGGAGGCCCGTCAGAGGGATTTCACGAAAATTGTTGACAGGCTCAACAAGAACCTAAAACCCATGTAAACCGGAGGATGTTAAATGGAAAAGTTTGATACGGCAATCAAAATTATGAACGAGCGTTTTGGGAAAGACACCCCAATTTCGATTGCGACGTTGGACGGCAAGCGTCCTTCCGTCCGTACGGTAAGCGGCTATTATGAGGATGGCGCGTTTTATGTTGTCACTTATACGCTCTCAAGCAAGATGAAGCAGATAAAAGCCAATCATGAGGTCGCCATCTGCAGCATTGAATGGTTCAGCGGCCACGGCATCGGCGAGAACCTCGGCTGGGTACGCGATGAGGGCAACGCGGCAATGATGGCAAAACTGCGCAAGGCGTTCGCCTCGTGGTACACCGGCGGCCATGTCAACGAAGAGGACAAGAACACCTGCCTCCTGCGTATCCGTCTCACAGACGGCGTAATCATCGACGATGAAAAGAAGTATGGTAACGAATGGCAATATAAGGTAGATTTCATTAATCGAACAACCCAGTAAGCATACAAAACTTGACCTTTTTATGTTTTTTTGATATAATGGATTTAGACATAGTGTTCTTTTATGAGGTTCATCCTCTGTACCTGCGGGGATTCCAATTCTCCATGGCAGTATCCGTAGGGCCCCTTCGTCTATCGGTTAGGACATGAGATTCTCAATCTTAAAAGAGGAGTTCGATTCTCCTAGGGGCTAAGGATCCTGAACAAGTCTTCTCCGCGTCATGCATAATTGACCCGTTGTCAAGAGGAGTTTTATAGTCAATGTATGGGGGGAAGTGACAATCTTTACCGGGTGGTTTCGGGGCTCTCTCTGGATGAGCGGCATAACCTTCTGGAAAAACTTAAAGCCCAGTCCAGGCTGGTTGACGAGCAGCTTTATTTTGAAAATAAAGATGCCCATACCACCGATATTGCGACCGTTTATGCAAAGCTCCCCTGGTATTCCCGCTTTTGGTACTATATTTTAAGCTTTTTCAAGTCCAAATCCCCGATAAAGATATTTGAAGACAATCAGGTGGCGGTTTTGGGGGCAAAAATTGAGGAAAATTCCCCGGGGCTGTATGATTATCAGAACGGTACGCTTCTGCCCGTTTTTTACAGGCAAATGACGAGGCTGAAAGACGCCGCGAAGTTTTTCTATTCGGCGCTTGACGCCAGTGTGAACAGGGACAGGGGCGCTTTCTTTTCCTTTCTGGGTTCCCTTGAAATGGCGAATGTCCACAA
>JGI24698J34947_10001166_pt1 | contig 13688 bp, 12 predicted proteins | sample TergutMp193P3_FD_34947 | JGI IMG/M metagenome (IMG submission 34947)
CCTTGTTTTGGTTTCGCGCAGACGGACAGAGAAACGGCTGACAGAAAAAGAAAAACAAACGCCGTTAAATTGAATNTCATTATTTCCGCGGCGTTCTAACTTTTTAAGAGAGCGTCGATAGCGGTGATTACTTTTTGATTATCCCACATGATGCTCCCAATAACATTGCCAATAATTTTTCCTTCTCTGTCGATAATGAAAGTAGTAGGAATTGCTCTAATTCCATAAATTGAACTTACCCTGTTGGCGCTGTCCAACAACACCGGAAAGGTATAGCCACTGCTTTGAATAAATTGCTGTACCGTAGACGAATCTTCCCCTATATCAACAGCGAGTATTTCCAGCCCCTCAGCGTTGAAGCGCCGATAAAGAGTTTCCATAGATGGCATTTCAACGCGACATGGCGGACACCATGTCGCCCAGAAATTGAGAATTACAACCTTACCTTTAAATGAGGAAAGAGCCGCGTTCCCTCCTGCGAGGAGCGGCAGGGAAAAATCGCGCGGATCAATTCTCTGTCCCAATACCTGTATGTTCGCGTCACGCAATGCGCGCGCCGCCTCTGTTGATACCTGAGCTTCAGCNTGACATGACAAAANAATGAAAAAGACCGCCCATACCGCAAAAATGGNAGAAAAAGTATTTTGATGAGTTGTTTTTAAAATATTTTTCATGTCGCCTCCCTGTTNTATTGGGCTTTCAAGAAATTTCAGTTTTCTTCAATTTATTATAAACCTTGAATCAAGTTTAGCCAATCNGCAATTATTCTGAAAGGCAGAGCTTTGTCCTGCGCCCAAAAAATGTACTGATACTGCCATTTTTGCAGGATTATGTTAAGCGCGGAAAAGCGGCCTGTCAGAATCAAAGCGCCCATGACGATGAGTACTATGCCGCTGATTTTTTTTATCAGAGGCAGACGGTCGCGGAACCATTTTGCAGTAACAAGCCGGCGGTCAAAGAAAAACGCGGCCAAAAGGAACGGAAGCCCAAGCCCAAGTGAATAAAGCGCGAGGTAAATCGCGGCGATACCCGCCTTGCCGCTCTGTCCCGCAAGAAACAACACGCCTGTAAGGATCGGCCCAATGCAGGGAGTCCAGCCCGCGCCGAACGCCGCCCCCGCGAGAAAGGCTCCCACAAGCCCGTGAGGTTTTGTTATGCGCATACGTTTTTCGTAATTAAGAAAAGCGATAAAATCAAAAATGATATTCAGCCCAAGGATGATCACGATTACACCGGCGGCAATCTGTATATATTTTGCGACGCCGCCCATGAGTAAAAAAGTAGCGGAGATGATGATACTCAAAACGATAAAGACCGCGGTAAATCCCAGAATAAAACAAAAAGTTATAATGAGAAGAACGAAACGTTTTCCGGCTGCCGGCTCGTTTTCTGTTGACGATACGGCAATCCCGCCCGCGCCGCCGAGAATACTCAGGTAGGACGGTATCAGCGGCAGAACGCAGGGAGAGAAAAATGAAAGAAACCCCGCGGCAAAAGTGAGAAGTATTGATGGATATTCGGTCATGTTACGGTAATGATACTATATTTGTTTTTCATTTTCCATAGTTTCCATAAAATTATGAGGGTTTGCCGGAACTTAATCCTGTCTCCCTGTACCTAAAACAACTTGTTATGTGATCATTCACTATACCCGTTGCCTGCAAATGTGAATAAACAATAATGCTTCCAAGAAATTTAAAGCCCCTCTTTTTTAAATCCGCTGAGATGCGGTCAGACAATTCAGTTCTGGCAGGGATATCGCTCAATGTTTTCCGCCTTCCCTTTATTTGTTTACCTTTGGTAAATGACCAAATATAGCCGCTAAAACTGCCAAATTCTTTTCGTATTTCCAGAAAACGCGCGGCGTTGTTTATTGAAGCCTCAATTTTCAACCGGTTGCGGATTATTCCGGGATTGTTGAGAAGCTCTTTCTTTTTCTTATCATCATAACGCGCAACTTTTTTTGGATCAAAACAGTCGTAAGCTTTGCGGTAATTTTCCCGTTTTTTCAAAATGGTAATCCAGCTCAAACCCGCCTGCGCGGATTCCAGCACCAAAAATTCAAAGTGCCTGCGATCGTTAAAAACCGGCGTACCCCATTCTTTATCATGGTACTTCATGTACAATTCGCTGCCTGTACACCAGTCACAGCGTTTTAGTGTTTTTTCTATTGATTGTTTTGTCATAGTTTTTTTTATACTTTTGATGAAGTTTAGTCAACGGCATTGTGTAATAATTTAGTATAGGTATTTTTTTGGAGGCGATACAGGATTTGTGCGAACATATCGGGTGGAATGTTGAGGAGGAAATTATTAGGGGGAGAAGGTAGAAACAGCGTTTTCCCATTCCGTGAAAATGTTGAGCAATTCATGATCAAGATAGACAAGCGCCTTGCGTTTCAAATCGAAAGGAATACCATAGTAAGCCTCGGCAATGTCTCCAGTAATAGCCGCCAGAGTGTCGCTGTCTCCGCCGATACTTACAGCATTGCGTATCGCGTCCTCAAAGGAGACAGATTCAAGGAAAGCCGCGATTGCCTGCGACACTGTTCCCTGGCAGGTTTCGTTGAATTTATAACTCTTGCGGATGCCGTCAAGATTAAAATTGAGCGTGTAGTAGTCTTTTTCCATACGCTCCTTTATTTCACTCTTTGCAGCTCCGTTACGCGCTAAAAAGACAGCGACAGCGGCAGCTTCCGCGCCTTTAAGCCCCTCAGGGTGGTTATGTGTAACTTCGGTAACTTTTCGTGCGAGCAGTTTTGCCTCGTTCTCTGACTGCGCAATAAATCCGCACGGCGAAACACGCATAGCCGCGCCGTTGCCAAAACTATTGTATGGCTTTGGGTCGTCATCGAACACCCACCTCTCGAACATACCGCCGAAACCGCAGCCGGGGTATTTGCGCCCGATTGTCTGCATATAATTGACGGCATTTTCTCCAAGCCGCTTCCAATCGCCGCCGCAAGATAAAATTGCCTTTGCGACAGCTAACGTCATTATGCTGTCATCGGTAACAGAACAGCCTTCTGCAAACAATTCAAAATCTTTGCTTTTGTGGTTGTCAAATTCAAATCGCGACCCAACAATGTCGCCGATGATCGCGCCTAGCATGAGTTTACCTCTTTGTTGGTATGGTATTGGGTTGCGGCGGGGGTGTAAAGGGGGGAGGGAAGATTGTAGATTTAAAGGTTTGTGTGAGTAGTGCGTGGATTGAAATAGAATTTTAGATAAACAATGCGCCCTTAATATAATGGGTGTGTTATTTTCTTGACAAAACCTTAAAAAAGAGGTATGTTTTTTTCAGATATATTAAGGTATTATTGCTTTAATAAATATATCATGAGGTAATTATGGCTCGTAGTTCATATTCTGTAGAAATGGAAATTTCCGGAGATACTGCCATGTGGACGCGTCCGGATACAGGAGATACCCCAGTCTCTGAAATTGTACCATCTTATTCAGCTGTCAAGGCTATCTTTGAATCAGTTCTATTTGGTTTTAACAGTGTAATAAAACCGGTAAAAGTTGAAATATGCGCTCCGATTCAATACCATACTTATTATACGAATTATGGCGGTCCATTGCGTCAATCAAAGGCGATTAAAGAAGGAAATAGCTTTCAATTGCTTGCTACAGTACTAATAAATGTTTGTTATAGAATTTATGCAGAAATTGTGATAAATCATCAGAAAACGGATCTCTCTGAAAAAAGCTTACTGTGGGATAAAAAGACCACTTCGCCAGCACATGCATATGCTGATATATTTAATCGGCGTTTAAAATGCGGACAGTGTTATTCTATACCTTTTTTGGGATGGAAAGAATTTACCGCATCGTATTTTGGTCCGTTCAGGGAAAATACAAAATTATGCTCAACCATATCAACAACTATTCCTGCTGTCTTAAGGCAGGTGTTTTCAGAGGGATACAATTCGTCTGTATCCATTGCATATGATCAAAATGTAAAAGTAATTGATGGTGTAATGTTATTTGACAAGAGAGAAAATAAAAATGATTAATGAGCTGTATAAGTTAAGTGAGACAATGTCATCAGCTGGTATTCTGCTTGATGAGTGGCCTAGTCCATTAGAAGAGCTTAGAAAAGTATCTTTAGAATCTCCTTTTTTTAAATTGTCACTATCAAAGAATTATTCAGTAAATAATATTGAAGAAATTACAGATCAAGAATTAATAAGGAAATTAGGAAAATGGGAGCCAAGTAATGGTAATTCATTTCCGGTATTTAATATGCCCAGTTTATTTTCATTTTCCAAAGAACAGGTTCAATTAATAAATGATTGGTTATCAGGAAAAAACCAATTTGATATTGCTCTTTTAAAATCATGGTGTACCGAAAAAACAAATAACTGGGGCGACAAAGCGGTTACCAAATTGGAAAATTGTCTTCATGTTGTTCCTGAGCTGCTAAAAAAGAATATATGTAGAGAAAATAATCATGATAATAATTCAATTGTTGAACTGATAAGATTACTCAGTAAAATTAGTGTAGAAAATTTCAGGGGAACTCTTGAAGATTGTGTTTTTAAAGAATTAGAGAAGCAGGAAAATGTAAAGATTTTACTTCGTTTTTTGTTTCCAATTAATCAATCAAAAGATGTGCAAGTTATACTTGATTTATATGATTGGAAACCTTTTGGCAAGCCGGTTGCAAATGAGAAAACTATTGAATGGTTAAATTCTACTTTGATTAAAAGTGAACAGGCTGAACTTCTGCAGTTGAAAGAAACTGGTAAACAGGACGCCTTTGGTTGTAAATATATCGAATTAAATAAAAGGATGCCTAAAGTTAAACTTGCCGGAAAGGTAGGAGATGTCAAATTACGTTCGATGTTTCACGAACATCAATGTCAATTGCGTTATACATTGATAGATGATGTTTCATATCCGATAAATATGGTAAACAGGGGAAAAATACAGAGTGCGTTGAAATGGCTGAAAGACCTTGATAGAGAAGGTAAAACTTGGGGCATGGTAGATAGCGATGAGATACTATTTGCGTATCCATCTGTTATTCCGCCAAGACCCATAAAATTAGTATCACTTTTAGGTGCTTCTAATAGTACTGAGGCGCCAGAAAAATTTATAAGCATTGCGGAAGATGTAATAAAGACATTGAAAGGCTTACCCCCTGATAAGAAAATTACAAATGTTCAAATATTTGCGATTCGTAAAATGGATAAAGCCCGGTCAAAAATAGCCTATTTCCGTAATTATAATACTGAACAGATTATAAGATCAGCAGAAACATGGAAAGAAGGATGTACTAATATCCCATCGGTTACTTTTCGTGTGTGGTCCCAAAAAATAAATAATGAAGGAAAAGCAAAGCCAGAAAACATCGATCCTGAAATTCCAAAACCGTTACAAATCGCAAAGATAATCAACAAATCTTGGAAAATGAATGGTACGCTTGCCGGCGAACTGGTAAAAGTCAAATATTATCAAGGACTTGAATTATTACTGGAACAGAATGGGCATGAATTACCGGTATATTTATTGAGCATATTAATACCGAATACATATGGATTAGTGGTTTTCCTTGGAAATATCCTTCATTCAGGAGAGGTTATCCCAGAAAGAAATTTTCAATCTGAGATTTTATTATTGCCTTCATTAATAGGAATACTGTTATACAGGCAAAATCGTATAAAGGAGGAATATATGGAAGATATCCCTTATTTAATAGGACAGATACTAAAAGTATCTGATGAATTACACGCTTTCTACTGTAAGGTAGTCCGGGATGGTAATGTTCCACCCCAATTAGCTGGTAATTCGCTAATGGCTTCAGCATTAGAAACACCTGAACGCACCTTGGCACAATTGGGTCAGCGGATGCTCCCTTATTTAGCATGGGCAAAACAATACCGTACCAAGAAAATTGATGAAAAGGGCAAAGAAAGCTGGCGTGCGGCATGGTATCTGGGATTATATGAGCGAAACGCAAGTATATTCAGAGATAAGTTTACCGCATTTCAAAACGTTCAGTTAAGCGACCGGGAAAAAGCAGAACTTTTCATTGGTTATTTAGCTGATTTTCCAAAAAAGGAAGTAAATCATCCAAACCAAGAAAATATGGAGGAAGAAAATGAGTACGGAAATTAAAAGAGCGACAGGACTGCTTGTAATTGAGGTGGTAAATTCAAATCCCAATGGTGATCCTGATAGGGAAGGCGATCCGAGACAGCGGCCAAATGGCTTGGGCGAAATATCACCGGTTTCTTTTAAGCGCAAATTACGCGATCTGCTCGAAGATCAAGGCAGTCCGTTCTTTTGCTCTTTGCCCGAAGAGTACAATAAAAATGCACAAAACTATCGTATTATGGAATCACGAGGCCGCGACAGGAAGGAAATAAGTAATGAAATGGGTGATACCACTGTTGGGAAATTTGATCAGATTAAATTTCTTAACAGCACTTTCGTGAAGAAATATTGGGATGGTCGAGTCTTTGGCAATACTTTCCTTGAGGAAAAAGCTGACAAAGGCTTCATTAAAACCGGCGCTGTTATATTCAGTGTTGGTCTTTCACTCTCTCCGGTTCAGATTGTTCGTCATACAAATACGAACAAAGCCGGAGTTCAGGAAGGTAAACAACAGGGGATGGCGCCGCTTGCGTATCGTATTGTTGAACATGGTGTCTATTGCATGCCGTTCTTTATTAACCCAAATTATGCCCATAAAACAGGTTGTACAGCGAAAGATATAGAATTGCTTAAATTCCTTATCCCACACGCATATGATCAGACAAAATCAGCAATTCGGCCAGATGTGCGTTTGCGCCATGCTTGGTATATTGAGCACAAAAACAATTTGGGTAGTTGTCCTGACTATTTACTGATTGAGGCATTGACACCCAAACGTATTGGTGATTCTCAGAAAGCGTCTAATTCATGGCAAGATTATAAGGACACTAGCGGTCTTCCCGATGCACTGAAAGCAAAGGTCTCTTCTTGTGAGGATTTAGTAAAGGTGTGATATACAGCGCTCATAGTCCGAATAAACTGACAGGTATCGATATACAGCCCTACGAATCTCATGTGAGGGGTGTTTTGAAAAGAGCGCTTGAGTATGCTAATGATGTTTCTAAATTTGCGGCAACCGACAATGAAGCCATGCCGCATATCGTTATGCAAGCGGCTCTTTTTCATGATCTGGGAAAATTGGATAAAGAAAATCAGCCAATTTTATTGGGAGAAAAATCATCGAAAAAACTCCCAATAAATCATGTTGATGCAGGCGCGGCGCATTTTCTTGATGAAAATAATTTTTCACCTGCCATAGCAGCTTTAATTCAAGCACATCATATTGGTTATTGTGATTTCATTGACGAAGAAAAGAAAGACGATAATGTGTTTCGTGATCTTGATATTATAGAACATACTAATAAAACATTAGATTACCTTTTATCGATACATGACTCATTGATAAATGAATCGTTTTATTTGGAAAAATATGATATAAAATGTGATCTTGCTATTTTTTTGCGGCTTGCTCTTTCCTGTCTGGTTGATGCCGATCACACAGATACAGCCGTTCATTACTATGATCATACAGAGCCGCCTCCTTATATTCTTTTAAGACCAGAGGAACGTCTTAATGAACTTGATAAATATGTTGAATCGCTTAATAAAACGAATAATGAACGCTCTATATTAAGAAATGAAATGTATAAAGTTTGCAGGAATGCCAATACCGATGATAAGATTATTTCATGTGATAGCCCTGTCGGTTCCGGTAAAACAACGGCAATAATGGCACATTTATTACAGCAAGCTCATAAAAGAAATTTACGTAGAATTATAATTGTGCTGCCATTTACTAATATTATACAGCAGTCGGTAAAGGTGTATCGTGATGCTCTAATGCTTGAAGGTGAGAATTCCTGTGATGTTATAGCTGAATTACATCATAGAGCAGATTTTCAGGATAAAGAAAGCCGATATCTAACTTCTTTATGGCGGGCGCCGATTATTGTAACTACAGCAGTAACATTTTTTGAAACACTTGCTTCAAATTCTCCTTCTGCCTTAAGGCGATTGCACGAGTTACCAGGTAGTGCAATTTTTATCGATGAATCCCATGCTACATTACCTGCCAAATTACTTCCGTTAGCATGGCAATGGATTAATAAGTATAGCGTAGATTGGAATTGTTACTGGGTTTTGGCATCGGGTTCATTAAATCGTTTTTGGAATATTGAAGAAATTAATCAAGGAGAGGTCTATACAATTCATGAGCTTGTTGATACAGACCTTCGGAATCGATTATCCTTTTATGAAAAAAACCGAATTATGTATCAATTTGATTTAACTCCTAAAAGTTTAGAGGAATTATCAAAATGGGTAGTGAGTTTTCCAGGACCACGACTTGTAATAGTAAATACTGTTCAAAACGCAGCAATTATAGCTGATTATTTTTATAGAATATTTGGAAGAAAAACAGTCGAGCATTTGTCTACAGCATTAACGCCGCTGGATAGAGAAAAAACGATTGTCCATATAAAGAAGCGCTTAGATGATAAATCTGATACCGATTGGACGTTAGTTGCGACTTCTTGTGTTGAAGCAGGAATAGATATATCGTTCAGAACTGGTTTTCGTGAGTTAAGCTCTCTTTTATCGCTTCTACAAACCGGTGGCAGAATAAACAGAGGTGGATTTTTTGACAATTCTGAAATGTGGACTTTTAAACTAAGAGAAAGTGACAATTTTAATATTAATCCAGAGTTAAAAACATCCAGCGCTGTACTTCAGAGATATATTGAAGGAGGAATGAAAATCACTCCCGATTTGAGTACGGAATCAATTAATGATGAAATAAAGGAAAAAGGTGTTTCTTCAATATTCAAAAAGTTACTTGAATATGAACAATTAAAAAGATTTCCCGAAGTAGAAAAATTATTCAAAGTTATAAATACAGACACGAAATTAATTGTTGTAAATAACGAGATTATAACTAAGATTAAAATGCATAATAAAGTTTCTTGGCAGGATATTCAAAACCATTCTGTCCGAATATACGGAAATAACCTTAACAAGTATGCAATTAACGAATTCTTGCCTGATATGTATCAATGGACACTTGAATATGATAATTTTCTGGGAATTATGTCAGGAGCTTTACCTGTCATTAGGGCTATTAATGGGGTGGAACTTATAGTATAATGAAGCAATTCCATGAAGATGAATTAGTACCTATTTCAGCTTTATCTCATGCTTGTTATTGTGAACGACGTTACGCGCTAATCCACTTGGAACAGGCATGGGAAGAAAACCGCTTTACCGCCGAAGGCAGGGTGCTGCATGAGCGGGTTGACGCGGAACACCATGAATCACGGCGCTTGTTCAAACAGGAATACGGGATGGCGGTACGCTCTCTGCAGTGGGGACTTATCGGTAAGTGTGATCTTGTGGAAATTTGGTTCGCCAAAGATGGAAGTGTGGAAAAAGTGTCACCGGTTGAATTCAAACGAGGTAGAAAGAAAGCTGATGACACTGATAGGGTACAGCTATGCGCGCAGATTTTATGTCTTGAAGAAATGTTCGGTGTTGCGATTGAGAGTGGACAATTTTATTATCTGCAGGAACATCGCAGAAGCAGTGAAGTTGTTGATAGTCAGCTTCGGGAAAAGACCACTACATTAATTGAACGGATCATGAGTATCCGTGAAACAGGAGAAACGGCTGCGGCGAAGTATAAAAAACGGAAATGTGATAACTGCTCAATGGTTGATTTGTGTATGCCAAAAAGCGCTGGAGCAGGACGTAAACAAGTGGGACGGTTTATAGAAGCCCAGTTGCGGCTTGTGGAGAAGGTCGATGCGAAAACTTCTTAATACCCTTTATGTGAGTTCTCAAGGTTCTTATCTTTCTAAAGAAGGGGAGACTGTAGTGGTGGAGAGGGAGAAACAGAAGGTACTGCAGATTCCGATTCACACCATAAGCGGCATTATTTGTTTTGGTAATGTGCTTTGTTCTCCGTTTCTTCTTGGCTTTTGCGCTGAACGGGATGTAGCTGTTTCTTTTTTAAGCGAGCATGGGCGCTTTCTGGCTAGTGTCCGCGGACCGGTAAGCGGTAATGTGCTTTTGCGTCGGCAGCAATACCGAATGGCTGATAATGAGCAGACGACTCGTGGAATTGCAGCTAATGTAATCAGCGGTAAATTGGCAAATTGCCGCATTGTCCTGAACCGTACTATTCGTGATCATGCTGCCAAAGTAGATGCGGAGGCTCTGAAAGAAGCATCGGAGAAGATCGGCAGGATTATAGAGAGAATTCCACGAACAACCGGCACTGATGAAGTACGCGGACTTGAAGGACAGGCAGCGGCGGAATATTTTCGGGTTTTCGATCATCTCATTGTTGATCAGAAACAGGATTTTATGTTTACCGAACGAAGCAGACGGCCGCCCCTTGACGAAGTTAACGCTTTGCTTTCGTTTGTTTATACACTCCTTGCTCACGATGTACGTTCTGCTCTTGAAACAGTTGGGTTAGATCCTGCAGTGGGGTTTCTTCATCGGGATAGACCGGGACGTCCGGGACTGGCTCTGGATATTATGGAGGAGTTCCGTCCGGTGATTGCGGATCGATTGGTGTTATCTTTAATCAACCGGAAGCAGCTTGGAAAAAAAGGTTTTACTAAAGCAGCCAGCGGCGCAGTAACAATGGATGATGATACACGCAAAACAATTCTTACCGAGTACCAAAACCGTAAACAGGATGAAGTTTATCATCCTTATATTGAGGAGACAGTTCCTATCGGTCTTCTCTTTTTTATTCAAGCTAATCTTATGGCTCGTTATATTCGTGGCGATATTGATGGTTATCCTCCTTTTTTTTGGCGGTGAATAGCAATGATGGTTCTTGTAAGCTACGATGTAATGGTTACTAGTCCCGGCGGTAAAAGGCGTCTTCGAAAAGTTGCCAAAGCTTGTACAAACTACGGACAGCGGGTTCAGTATTCGGTCTTTGAATGTGTGATTGATCCTGCTCAATGGGTCAAACTTAAGAGCATTCTGGAAAAGATCATAGATGACAAAACGGACAGTTTGAGGTACTATTATCTAGGCGCTAATTACAAACGGCGAGTTGAGCATGTTGGCGCTAAACTTTCGTACGAAGTAGATGGGCCCTTAATTATTTAGGTGTATCAAATAAATCGTTTTTTATCAGATATTTTCCATTTTGCGAACCTCAAAGACACAGAAAATCCCGGTATGTTCGCGTATGTTCTAATTCCTTACAGGACAGTTCTTTGATAAAATAGGGAAGGATTTTTTACTATTTTTTTTCTTATTATAATATGGTTCGCAAATATAGGACTTTAAGTTGTTGTAGGATAAGTATATAATAAGGTGTATGTCACGCTCCGTGCGAGCGTGTGGATTGAAACAAGAGAGAGGGCGCGAGGTATGATTTTGCGAGAAGGTCACGCTCCGTGCGAGCGTGTGGATTGAAACATTAAGGCAATGGCAGCCGGCAAGGGCGGCAGTACGTCACGCTCCGTGCGAGCGTGTGGATTGAAACATACTGGTTGGGGATTGTTTCTGATTTCATAAGGCGTCACGCTCCGTGCGAGCGTGTGGATTGAAACTTTGGATTACGGTAATGAGCCAGCTCATCTGGGAAGTCACGCTCCGTGCGAGCGTGTGGATTGAAACAGGATTACGACATTGTAGAATACAGCCCCGAAGGCAGTCACGCTCCGTGCGAGCGTGTGGATTGAAACACGTTATTATGGCGGACGGATATGTTGACATAACGTCACGCTCCGTGCGAGCGTGTGGATTGAAACTTTCCAGTTTACGCCCGTGGCTCCAAACTTTACGCGTCACGCTCCGTGCGAGCGTGTGGATTGAAACATGCCATCTGTGATCATAGATGAAATTTTTTTCGTCACGCTCCGTGCGAGCGTGTGGATTGAAACGCGTTCTATTTGTTGCTAGTTACTTAAAGACTAAAGTCACGCTCCGTGCGAGCGTGTGGATTGAAACATGGAAGCGTGGGGCAGATTTATCATTATCGAGCGTCACGCTCCGTGCGAGCGTGTGGATTGAAACGAGAAGAGAGTCGTGATCAATAATAAAAAAGGCTTGTCACGCTCCGTGCGAGCGTGTGGATTGAAACTTTAAAGATTCGTAGCATCGGGCTCTTATCGGGCGTCACGCTCCGTGCGAGCGTGTGGATTGAAACTGCTTCAACTTGCTCAGGAAATATTTCAGGGGGCGTCACGCTCCGTGCGAGCGTGTGGATTGAAACATACTGGTTGGGGATTGTTTCTGACTTCATAAGGGTCACGCTCCGTGCGAGCGTGTGGATTGAAACTGCGCCTATTAACTCCCTGCAATGTCTTTCCTGAGTCACGCTCCGTGCGAGCGTGTGGATTGAAACATGTTATCTGTGATCATAGACGATATTTTTTTCTTGTCACGCTCCGTGCGAGCGTGTGGATTGAAACAAACAATTTTTATCCTAACTAAAGCAACGCACATGTCACGCTCCGTGCGAGCGTGTGGATTGAAACTTCTTCTTCCTCTGCCCATTTTTCTACCCAGCGTGTCACGCTCCGTGCGAGCGTGTGGATTGAAACAGAGTTTCTCGGCCCTGGCCTTGATGAATTGGAAGTCACGCTCCGTGCGAGCGTGTGGATTGAAACGCAAAATTTGCAACATATTCTGCCAGGGCCAGAGTCACGCTCCGTGCGAGCGTGTGGATTGAAACTATCCTGGCTATGGGGATTGGGCTGGCGAAGCTTAAGTCACGCTCCGTGCGAGCGTGTGGATTGAAACCTCTGTTAAAAGGCCGAATTCGCGAATCGCCATCGTCACGCTCCGTGCGAGCGTGTGGATTGAAACTTCGATAGTGGCAATCTGATTTTCTTTTAATTCGGGTCACGCTCCGTGCGAGCGTGTGGATTGAAACAAAAAATAAAATCCGTATCGGCCGTGATTTCAAGTCACGCTCCGTGCGAGCGTGTGGATTGAAACCGTTAAATATAGATGCCCCGCTTCTCTCATCTTTGTCACGCTCCGTGCGAGCGTGTGGATTGAAACATCTCGTCTTTGACTTCGATGTTCAGCTCCTCGGTCACGCTCCGTGCGAGCGTGTGGATTGAAACAAGCGTCCTTTGCTGTTTGCGTACATTATCTTTATGTCACGCTCCGTGCGAACATGTGGATTGAAACAAAATTTTGTCGGATCGATTCGACAAAACGGACAAGTCACGCTTCATGAGAGCATATGGATTGATACTTTTGAGGCTGTTTTTCATAATCTGCGAACCCCAAAAGTTACCCGAATTGTCTAGTTAGTTTCTAAGACCGCTTCATGTTCTTATATGAAGCAATCTTCTTCAAATTCTCTCATCTCGGAATCGGTAACAACGCCGACACTATGACCAGCTTTCATCATATCGTGGCAAACCATAGCTATTTCGTCTCTGTATTGTTTACCCATAATATTTCCCTGAAATTTCCAAATATTTACCCGATTTCAAGAAAATTCATATCCCTCAAAGCTCTATCCGTATACCATGTTCTCCGGGTTGTCAAGGCAGAAAAACCGAAAAATTCCCCCTTATTTTTTCTCATTTTTGTACTATAATTAATTTATGGCCTTTGACAGCATTGTGGTGGAAACCGGAAAGGCGCTGCCCCTCGGGGCGT
>JGI24698J34947_10001167_pt1 | contig 13685 bp, 7 predicted proteins | sample TergutMp193P3_FD_34947 | JGI IMG/M metagenome (IMG submission 34947)
CCGTTTTTCTTTGTCCTTATCCATTGCTTTTGCGATACCTGGATAATTTGCCATATAGTACTCTATAGACTGCCAGACACGATGCCCTAAAGCGCGGGAAACCTTTGAAAGCGATTTATTCATATCTTCGACAAATCTTTTGTATGGACCTATATCATCATTTGAAAAATCACTGTTTAATGTCCTCCATGACCGCCAGATATTCTTTGGCAGTAACGGCGATTCACGGAAATCATTTTCGCCAAGCGGTTTAAGTTTCTCCCGGCGTTCCAGAACAGCAGGTCTTGGAAAATTGATTATTATCCCCCGATCAAGTACCTTGTCTGAAAGAGATTTTGTAGTTTCATCCTGATTCATTGTACCTGTCCAAAGAACATTCCTTCCCAGGCTTAACTTGTAAGGCTCAAGTCCTGAACCAATTTTAACTTCAATAAATTCCGTGGAATTTTCCGGTTTACCGCGCCTCGATTCAAGTTTGCTTAAAAATTCCGCGAAATAAAGTTCTATATAGGCAAGATTCATTTCATCAAGAAGAATTAAAGTCATTACGTCATTCAATCCATGATAACCATTAGCACTTTCTTTTTGAGTTTGCGCCAAAAGACGCAAAACAGGCTGAGCTTCAAAACGGTTGTCAATGGAATTAAAAAAGCCCAACATTGATTCCTGACTATCCCAATTTGGCTGCACAGAAACGCTTAAAAAATTAAGACCGCCGAAATGCGCATAGAGTCTTGGCAATTCAGATTTACCGGTGCCGCTTACCCCGGACAAAACCGTAAGGGGCGACCATTCCGCCGTTTTGAGCGCCGTATGGTACGCATAGAGGATGCGTTTAGGGAATTTTAAGCCGTATTTAGAACATTTGTCCATAATGTCGTCAAGCCAATCAATTTCAGTTATTTCTTTTTCGTCCGCAGTTACAAGTGTTTTTACTTCTTTATCATTAACTTTTTCAGTTTTGGTTTTTGCCCTTTCTTTGAAATCCTGGAAATAAGGTTTTTCAATCTCTTTTTTCCTGTCTTCTTCGTCCTCTTTCCTTTCATAACGTAAACGCATACGCTTGTTTTCTTCTTCAAGACGAGCTTCTTCCGCAACAAGCGCATCATTACGGGACTTTAATTGGCGAATTTCATCTTCATATTTTTCTTTTTCAAATTCTTTCATAGTACCGGCATGAACTTCTGATTTCAATCTTGTGTTCTCCTCGCTAATGCGGGTACACGCCTCTTTTAAAGCGTTGATATCTTTGTTCTTTTTATCAATCGTATCCTGCATTTCCTTCGGCGGCCTTTCCATTAATTCATTTTTTAGCTCGTTCATTTGCTCTTCATAAGCCTTTAACTCCAATAAGACCTTTTCAGGTTCTCCGCCCAGTTTCCTCTTTAGCTCATCGTAATTATCCCATAAGTCTTTGACTTCTCTCAGTTCATTCCTAAGCCTTTCATTTTCATCTTCAATCCTTGATTTATCTGATTCAAAAGATCTTTCTCTTTCGGCTGTTCTTCTTTTTATTTCTTCCTCGATTCCTTGTTTCTTTTCTTCAAGTATTTTTTCCTTAAGCTGCAATTCAAGTTCCCATTTTTCCAGTTGGCCGTTTTTCTGCTTCATTTCTTCCCGTGTATTTTTTATTTCATTTAATTCATCATCAATTTTTTTTCTTATTACCGCCAATTCACTTTCCAGATGATCGCGCCGTTTTTTTTCTTCCGCGCTGATCTGTTCAGCCATTTCCTTCATTTCTCCGGAACGCCGCGCATTAAGCTGGTCTTCCAATGTTTTACGTTTATTGAATATTTCCTCATCCAGTTTTTTTCTTTCATCGGTATAGCCTTGTTCACGCCTGATTTCAGCTTCCTGAATCGATCTTTCACGAACACGCAGGTTTTCTTTTTCTTTTTCAAGCTTTTTTTGCGCTTCAATAATATCAGATTCCCTTCTGGTTAACCCAGCCGCTTTCAATTTCATCAAAAACGCCTTTCCGGTTTCAACAAATGAGGTACTCCCACTATCAGTCTTTTTTTCAAGATTGTTTTCCATTATATTATCTCCAATATTGTTTTAATTGCCTTATACACTTCATTTTTCAGATCCAGAAATTCAGTTATAGCCTTATCCTTGTCTTCCATCAATGAAAAATCAGTATTTCCATGTTCACGCAAATCCGCAAGTTTTGCGGTTAAATCCAGTAATTTGGGATATTTATTATATATTTTTTCAAGATTATCATTTTCACAATAATACAAAAAAACGATAAAATTGGATTGGAGTGAGTAGGAGCCTTCAATAATTATCCTCTCAAGTTTTTCTTTTTCAACACGGCTGATAACAGGCGGAATATCACTGACCTTAGAAACAAATTTATTCCTTACCGCTTTATCAAACGCGTCAGCTTTTATATTCCCTGACTGTTTATTTCCACTATTAAGAATATCCGCCTGCAGCATACTTTCATAATACACTATTTGCATAGCAGACGCAAGATTATTTATTCCCCTCTGTATATCTTCAGTTCTTTTATTAATAGCGGTAATGGATATATTAATCAATAATTCTTTAAGCTCCCCATTTAATTGCTGCATAGTGGAAATGCCAAAAAATTTATCAAGCTCAAGGCTCGCATTCAGTCTTTGCTGGTCAATTCTTTCAATATCTTCAGTATAGTCTTTTTTCATCTGCGATGCTGATCGAAACTGATCGGCCATCTTTGGAAAGAGCAGCGAAACTATTTTTTTTGTTATGTCAAGATAACGTTGGACTTTATCACGCAGTTCCCGCCCTTTTGTTTTTCCATGATTTACATGATCTCTTTCATTTTTAAATTCCTTTATAAAAGAAAGAAGATTGGGATATTCCATTGCCAGTCTGTTAAAAGGATGCTTTCCAGAGTCTGCGGCTCCGGTAATCGCCAGAGCTAAGGAAGCCTGCATATCCGCTTTATCTATACTCATTGCGCGAAATGCGCCTGTTTGTGCCTTAAGAATGGATTGATTCTTTTTATCCACTGTTAAACCAATTTTTTTTGCGAATCCAGCCAGAATATATTTATTTTCCCTGAATGACTGGCCTGCAAAAATATTTTTCCATTCAGGGACAGGATTTGCAAAAACAATTTGCGTAAAAGTTCTTTCCAATGCTTCATATATATTTGTAAGTGTCTTGGCAAGATCCTCTTCCATTCTCATCACTGTGGCTTTACCAGTCACTTCCTGTTTTTTTATTTTTTCCAGAATTTTACCGGATCTATTTATAAGATAAATAATTGGATGTTCTTTTTTGTCAGGTTTTTCGTTTTCTTTTTCATCGTTACCTGTATAATTAATCAGGGCCCTTTCCTTTAATTTTGTCTGCCCTTCCCAACCATTATCCATTAAATATCCGGCAAATAAGTCACAATAGCCAAAATCAAAACCATCGGTTACAATTAACACATCGGGATTGCTTTTCTGAATAAAAGCGCGGCAGTGAAGAAGTACCCGTTCATGCTCTTTATTAATGAAAATGGATGATTCCTTGGGAATAGAAGGCGGATACGCATTCGCATTATTTGAAAATGCCGCATAGCTGTTAAACCGGCGGCGAAAATCACGTACTGCGCGAATTACCTCATATTCTGTAGGGCAGTGGTTATTATTATTACGAGGTTTTATCAGCGTTGCGCTGACAGATTTATTATCGGCAGGCCTCATTTTAAATTTAATATGGTTACTGTCTCCAGACACTACTGTCCTGTTTTCCAGCAGACCAAAATGCACATAAGGAAGAAGTTTATCGTTTATAGCATCCCTGAATAACTTGATAGAAACAAAATCTTTTTCTTCATCGGATTCTTTCTGAGCCAGAATTTTCTTACCTAAATCGGTAATTTCATTGCGGCTGTCCAAAAAACCCATCAAGCTAAGCCTGTTTTGAATAAACAATACCAGATCTTTATTTAAACAGGAAATCTCTGCCAAAACATCCGTATTTCCGGATTCAACTGCGGTTAAGCCAAGAATAGTTTCTTCAAATATATTTAATCGACTCTTGCCTCTGTATGGTATTGACGCGGTAAAACAATTGCATGGCCATAAAATATCCTGATATGCGCCTACGTCAAGGCTGCTGTTCAAGGCAAAGTCGTCACTCAATCTTGAGCCGGCAAAACTGATGATTTTCTCAGGATTCATAAAATTTTCCATCCTTTTTGCATAATTCACAGAAACCTGCAAGAGCCGGAACCGCATCACGGCCAATTTCCGATAACGCGAGAGCGGCGTCTCCAGTTACGACCAGTACCTTTTTTTGGCGGCTCATGCTGACACAAAGCCTGTTATCTGACACAAGATGGCCAAATGTATTTGTTTTAACGCGTTCATAATCATCTCCTCCTTCACGTCTTGGTATAACTTTTGGGGAACGCACCATTGACAAAAAAACTACGTCAAATTCCATACCCTGAAACGAATCTACAGTGCCTATGCGCAGTCGTTCTTCCACAGTTTTCTTACCTTCAACTTCCTTTGATAAAAACCTGTACTCCTCCTTTATTTCCCACGAGCCGTCGGTGGAACGTTCAGTAATATCCAATTTACCGGCCTCCTCCATTATAACATTACTCTGTGCCCGGTAAAAGCTGATAACCCCAAAAGTCATATTTTTTCCCGCTTCACAATCAAGCCATTCTTTAAGCCGCGAAACGATAATTTTTGCTTCTTCCCGGCGTCTCCAGCTTGTTCCGCTGCGCTCTTCACATCCCATTGCGGCAGGTACATTGATCCAAAGAGCTGGCCTGCCATCCAGACCTGGCAAATTCTGCTTAAAAAAACTTTCGTCTAATGGAGAGTCGAATCTTTCTTCTTTATTATGTTTCTCATAGAAATATTGATTAACAAAATTTCCAAGTAAGGGATGTGTTCTGTATTGTTCATTCAAAGTACATGTTCTTTTTATTTCATCTTTGGCGAATAATTTTTCAAGCCTATTTTTCATATATTCAAACATACTGTGCTTTATATAATGTTTAAATTGGACGGAAAGCGGTTCATCTTTTTCGTTATCTTTTTGTGTGCCATCTTGTTTATCTTTTGTTTCCATGGCTTTGCGAATTATATTTTCATCTATTATGTGCGGAAGCTGCCTGTGATCTCCGACAAGAATAATTCTTTTTTCAGCCTGCGCCATCGGAATTAACAGATCTCTTGGACTTACTCTGGCAGCTTCATCAACAATTACAGTATCATAGGTGACATAATCGTCAGGGTTTTTTGTTTTAACTCTGCGTATTTCTTTACCTTCCGCGCCCTGAGTTGTCGCGGCATATACAAAATTGTAGTCTTCTATAGCCGATCTTATTCCTTGTATATTGGTTTCAAGTTCATTGAGGAAACCGGCAAGTATTCCGTCTTTTTTACTGCCCCTGCCGCGCTGTTTTGAAAGAGCTTCATTTACCTCCGCAATAAGGTTAAGCATTTCTTTTTTCGGTTTTTCAATATTGTAAAACGGGCGCGGCGTAAATCTGTCAAGCAGGAATATCTTCAACTTTTCGAGTTCTTTTAAAAAATCAGTTGCCTCTCCGTGTTTCCAATCCCCGGCCTTTTTCAGCAATTCAACTTCCTTTGGCTGCAAACGTTCTCCTAATGAAAGATAAACCATCATTGCGTTACGTGCTCCATCATCCGCAAAATCATTCTCTGTGGTTCTTAACGCTCTTATTAATATCAAATCATAATTTTGCACGGTCTCTTTTTCAAAAGAGCCGCGTAGTTTTTTTGCCCGCGATGCTATATCATTGGAAATATACGAGCCCGGAAGTGAAATAATATTATCCAAAATTTTTTCCATAGCGCTGCCGGAAGGGGACTCGATATATTGGCGAAATTGTATCTGTATTTCCTGCTGCTCCTTTATTGGCTGCAACTGCGGAGATTTCTCTTGTAGTTTTGTTATTATATCTTTTGTCCATTGTTCTAATTTTTTCTGGGTAATGGTTTCGTCTTCCTCGTTTTCACCGGGCCGCCTTCCGAATTTTATAGCCGGCAATGAATTAACGCTTAAACGGGATATTATATTTTCAACCGCATCGTGCTGGAAACCTGAAACAAGTATCCTCCCACGGATAGAATTCTTTTTGTCATATTCTTCATTAAGCCGTTCAAGTATTGCGGCAATAACAGTGGTTTTTCCAGTTCCCGGCGGTCCCTGGATTATTGCAATATCAGGAGTATTAAGCGCTATTTCTATAGCTTCTTTCTGACGATCTGTAGGTTTGTTTTTGCCGAATATTTTATTTTCTACGAACGGGGTAATAGGTTTTAACTTTGTAAAACGCATTGTATCCGGCAATTCAGCGCCTTCTTCAATAATTAACCCTAATTGCGGATTCGCCGACCGGCCTTCCTTAATAGCCAGTCTCGCCTTTATTTGTCTTTCAATTTGAACCACGTCGCCAATGGTAGATAAAACTAATACCATACCTTCGGGGAATTCAGTATCGTCATATTCCAATGTTATACTGCGATCTTTAATTTCAGCGATTTTACAGGATCTTTTTTTATTATCCCTCGTGTCACTTTTAATAGAATCATCTTCATCTGATTCTTCCTGATTGGAATTTTTTTTATCTTCTTTCTCTTTTTCCCTGTCTTTCTTGTATTTGTCTTCGAGTACATTTCTGTACTCTTCCCATTCCATATTCTTGTCTGCAAGGTATGGAGGGATTTCATCATGCTTAACCAATTCAAGCTCGTCATCCTCAGAAAAGGCCTTAGGTATATTACCGTCTATAGTTAAAATAACCTTTCTATCCCTGTCTCTTTCGACATTCGTGTAAAATATCTCCCCAACAGCTTTTGCCTTCTCCAGCAGCGCTTTCCCTTCCTCATCGCCGTATTTGTCCCATGCTTTTAGATAACTCCCTTCCTGCTCCTCAAGTATTCTCATGGCATTGTAAGCAAGCGCCTGAATCCGTTTTGCCATATCGGAAAAAATCAGATTTCCGCTAACAAGAATTATTGAACTTTTATCATTCCGGTAATTTTTATACACAATTTTGGAGGCAAAGAATATTTCCGTATCACTGTCAAGCCTGCGCTTTTCAACAGGTATGATTACTCCTTCTCCGCAGATGGAAAAAGCGGTTAACTTTTCTTCGTTATCTGCATTCGAATCGTCATTTTGATAATCCTCTTCTGCAACAGAGCCTGTTCTGATTAGAAACCATTTGTTCCTGCCGTCGGTAATTTCGCATTTTTTCTGCAGTTCATTTGCCAATTTGTCATGGGTTATAGAAGATTCATACTTTTTTACAGTATTCTCAATATGATCATCTATACCTACTTCTATGTCCGCCATATCCACGGAACGACGGCTGAAGAAAACTACTTTAAACATGAAACTTCCGTCTTTCGCTCTAATCATAACCTGGGCAAGATGAGGATAACGCTGTAGATAATCATTCAAATCCATTGAAAGAGCGGTATCACTCAGATCAACGGAGAAAAAACCCGTACCTGTAGAAAAGCGATAACGTCCTTTAATATCAACGGGAATAAACCTGCCAATACAGGAAATTTTTATTTTATCTCCATCACTTTCATAAAGAGGGCGTACCCAAAGCTCATTAAAAACTTTATGGCTGTTAACATTATCTAAATTCATTTTACTGCGTCCTTTATTGTACAAATAACCATACGGCTTAAATTATTATAAGACACATATATATGAAATTCACTGATGTTTTTACCGCCGCTGAAAGATTTAAAACGTATCTGACTTGACAGTTTCATAAATCGCCCATCGTCATTTTCTCTAGTAGCTATAGAAAATTCCATATCTGCATCTTCTCGCCTTTTAAAAAGCACTGATGAATCATTCCTAATATATATTTCCAAAACCGGTATATCGCTTTTTGTCACTGAAAAAACGGAAAATAACCTTGAAGGAAAAGTCATATTGACGGAAAGGTCTATCTCACGGACAAAAGTCCACTGCTTTTTTCCAAGAGCGTTGTTTTCCCAAGAATACGCTTCCATGACGATCATTGCCGGTTTTGGCTTGTCACAATATGGGCATCGTTCCAACCCGTTTTCTGCGACTTTATAGTCATAGCGATAAGACATCTTGCAGCCGGGGCACTGTATTGTTGAATCAGCCGCCCGCGCAAAGGCATAAGGCCAGTGAAAAATAACGGGGCGTTTTGAAGGTTCTTTACGGCCGCCTCCAAAAGTTCTCTGAAACAATTCCGCAATCTCATTGTCATATAGCAATACAGGAGGAAGCCCCTTATCGCTGCAGTTAGAATCGTCTTGTGTATCTCCAACCCACGGATAATTGCCCATAAGAGCCTGTGCTTCAGGATCGCCGTCATTATTATTTGTGTCTGCCCAATCATTTTCTTTTCCATAAACTTTTTTCCCAAAAAAAGGATGAACCATAGTAAGCATTTCATAGGCGAGAACAGCAAAAGAATAACAATCACAAGCCATCGTTCCAAAACTTTTATTCAGTACCAACTCAGGAGCGCCGTATCGTGGAGTATATACAGTTCCTTTTTCTCCCTCATATTTAAGGTTGTCGGCGTCAATAAGCCAAATGTTATAACGATCATCTTTATCTGAAAAGAAAATATTGTTATGCGAAATATCCCCGTATACCAGCCCCGCTCCGTGAAGAAGCGCCAATTGGGATGAAATCTTAAAAAGGACTAAAAGCCTGCTCCGTAATCCGCCGGATTTATAGTATGCGACAATTTGTTTGGCGGCATTTTTATCGGGCATTTCAACAAGCCACTGTGGTATTTCATTATCATTGATTTTCGATGCACTAAAGGAATTTATGCGTAAAGAACCTGCCGGACGCATACCTTCAAGAAATGTCATAACATACCCGGCTTTACCAGAAAGCAGCGCAGCCGGAAATGTAATATTCGCATCTTTTGGTACTGGTAAGAGACGTATCCGGCGGAATTTTTCCAGGTAAGTGTCTACAACATTGCGTGAAGTAACAATATTGCCATTGTCATCAGTAACAAGCTTTATGGCTGTATCAGGATCACTGGTACGAAATACAATTCCCTGCCCTCCCTGAGATAAAATCTTTTTTACATAATGTACATTATCGAATTCATCAACACATGGTTCATATAATTTTGACATAGCTTTAATCTACCTTAAATAAACAGGCTAGTGTTTTATCATCAGAAACAGGCCATTCTTTGAGCCATCTTGCAATTGCCCTTGCGCGTTTTTTCCGTTCCATTGTTTTGTAACATTCAAGAAGATCTAAAGCAAATTCGTGAATCTTTTCCCTGTTAATTCCGTTTGCAACGCCGTCAGTGCAGAGTATTATTGTTTCCAAATCATCAGCGGGAATTATCCTGACATCCCATTTGCCGGCATTATAAGAATCATCAAGGCAGTCCGTTATATTTGAAAAAGAATCTGTCTTTGTATCTTCTATTGTGACGCATTTATTCTTACCTGCCGCTATTATCATTCCGTCTCCAAGGCGTCCTAGTATAATTTTTTCATTTATTTGCAGAGAGAAAAGACAGGTAGCGGCGCAGTTGTTAGGCTTCAGTTTTCCCGTTTTTAATACCCAAAGAGCGTGTATCAATTCAGGAAGATATTTATAATCACTCTCCTTCTGTTGGTTAAAAATACAACCTGCCTCTATTACCGACAAACAGGCGGCTTTTGAACCGATATCGGAAAATGGTTTACTGCCCAGTCCGTCGGAAACAGCCAATGCCGATCCGTTTTTAAAAGCGCGAAAACGCCAGGCATCCTGATTCGGGATGCCTTCCTTCTTGTGATGAGAACCAGTAACGCTTACGCCCCAGACTTTCCAGATATTACTCATCCCAATTCTCCTCACCGGCATCGGGAACAGAAAAATTAACAAAAGAGGCAGAAGGGGGGCATTTATCACTTACTGAAAGAAAAGTTTCTACAGCCTGTATAATATCTTCAGGATGAAACACTTTTTTACAGGTGGAAATATCCTTCAGGAGAAATTCATCGGCATCTGCACCGACAGCTACAGATATAAAACGCATATCGGGATAATTTACGGTAATCTGCTGGAATTTTGACTTGTCATCATTAGAAAATCTGCCATCGCTTAAAAACAGGAAATTGCATTCTTTCTTATTTGTCTTCTCCAATAACTTTCCCATGGCACATAATTCAACACTGCCTGAAGCTTTTAAAATTATTTTTTTATCAAACAAAACCGGTTCGCTGGAATCTCCCAGAAGGTAATAAACAAAATTCAATTCTGAGAAAGATTTCTTATGAACTATGGGAATATCCTCGCAAAATTTAAGAAGCGCACAAACAATATTTATCTTTGCCATGGAAGACATACTTCCGGAAGCGTCAGCAATTATATTGATATTCATAAACTTATCCCTTATTTATTTTTCTTATTCGTTCCCAAAAACATCTCAATAAACCTGTTTCAGGATTATTTTGCCGTACCGTATCTGCTGCCAGTTCCGATTCTTTTTCTTTAAGCATATTTTCCAATTTGCCTGCTTTTTCAGATAATTCCAGAATCTTTAATTCATTATCATCATTAATTTTCTTTTGAAGTGTAATTTCCATTTCCAGTTTTTTATTATTAAGTAACAGCTTATCCCGTTCCGCCAATATTTCGTCTTTATCGTCTGAATCCGTCCCTAAGTCCTCATTCTCTGTCCACTCCGTAAAAGAAACATTGTTAAAATCACGCACAGAGGAATTACTCAGTACCCGCAAGTACTCATTATGAGTTGAGAATACATGAGTAATATAAAATTTTCCATTTTTAAGAAAACCGGCTATACGTTCCGCCGTTCTTTGTTGCTTTAGAACCAGCAAATCCGTATTCTGCCAGTTTTCAATATGTTTTTCACGCCAGATAGGATTAACAGAATTACGAATTAACCTCCTGATTATAAGAGCCGGGCAACCATCAATTTTTTTTAAATCGTCCGCCGCAGGCTTTGCAATTACTGGCTTTTCCTGCCTGTTCTCCGCCGAAACAAGACAATAAGCCAGAGGCGACAGTGTAACATAGGTTGAATCAAAAGGTTCGGTAAAAGCCATAAACCTGTCCCGTTCTTCGGGAGAAAAATTCTTTATTTTTTTTAGAAAAGATTCTTCTGTTACCGCAACCTCAGTTTCTATAAAAATCAGGGCGGGACGCACGCGATCATACAGTTCCATATCAAACGAAAATGGCAATGGAGGAAGATTGATCAACTCATCGGCAAATTCAAACATATAAACAGTGCGTTTACCGTACAACATTCCCAATACGGTAAGAAATGGAACTACTCCTTTAAAGCCGCCTGTCGTATTTATAACTATATCATAACTGTATCGAATATTCTCATTAGCCAAATATTCATTAACAACCACTTTTACAAGATTCCTTAAACCTCTTTCCCTTAAAATTTTTGCGCTATGTACTTGAAGTCCTTTAATACGATGTATAGTTACCTGAGCATTGGATAAATTAAATGATTCCATAATTGCTTTCTTATTCATTTCAGCACAAACCCTGCCTTGGGCATTATCACTCGAAAGAAGAATAACTCTGTCATTTTTATCAACTTCAAGTTTGTTAAGAGTGTTTAATTCCGCTGATATTGACGCGCGTGTCCCTGTATACTTTACGCTGTGTTCATCCCTATTCAAAAAATCCAGAATCTGAGAGCGAAGTAATTCCGCATCGCTGTCCCACTCATTGTGCTGCTTAAACATATCTTTCTGAGCGGAACACTGGTTTGCAATAGATGTACCAACAGTACAAATAATCAGTTTATTCACTTTTTGTCATTGGTTAACTAAAAATAATCATCATAATTTTTGCTGCTGTTGACTTTTTCCAATGGCGCAGGGAGAAGCAATAAATTGGGGTTGTTTGATCTGGAACGTTTGGAAACGGACATGAAAACCAGTTTGAAAAAATTATGTATATCCTTGGCATTATGCGCGTAAAATAACGGGTTTTCAGTTCCGGCGATAAAACGACCTAAAACATTTTCGTCAGTATCGCCCCCAATGGCCATAGCCATTCTGTCACACTTCGAAGAACGGCCTTCGTTAATAAAATCATTCATCGGTTTTTCCCACTCGTCAGTAGGTTGACCATCGGAAACAAGAATAACCGCAGGACGATACCATTTGCCCTTTGTTGTTTCTTTGTCTTCTATCAGCGATTTTGCCATTTTGAGCGCTGTACCCATTGGCGTATTACCGGAAACAACAAGGTCAATCCATTGTATTTCCGGTGATTTTTTATAGGGTGGATTGTAATGACAGCGAACCTCACCACCAAAGGTAATAACCGTAACAACTGTACTAAATTCACCCATTTCGTGGGCAAAAGAGTCTATCATTTCTCTTACGGCTGCATTAAGACCGTCTATTTTTCCACCTTCCATACTAGTACTTACGTCTAAAAGAAGAACAATAGGGATTGGCTGGGCTTCCTGAACAGCAAATTTTTTCGGATCAAATACGGGCATAAAACTCTCCTTAAAACTGATAAATTAACCAGTTAAAACAAATAATTATTGCATCTAATACAGCTCCTTACATAGTAAAAAGTTGTAACCCCAGAACCGGAAACCAAAACAGCGGGAAACGGGAGTCGGACCCGCCTAGTTAACGATGCCTACATATCAGTTTAAACTCAGTTTAAACCAGATAATACAATAAATATATACTATATATGATGAATTATGTCAATATTTAATATCAGATAGTATCAAATAATTTCAATTTATTACCCAAAATTCTTCCTCTGTAAGTTCAATTTTATTGGAAACCGGCACTACACGCAAGCGTTTAGCAATTAACCATAAAACTAATATTGACTTATTCGTTTTAACCGAAACGGTGTTTTCCCGCCCAGAGGCCTAGAGCGGGATTGGGGACGAAGAAGATTTTCTCTCCGTCAGGCAGGGTGTTCCAGCCTGAGGAAAGTTTGGCGATGTCGTAACGCTCCTGAGCTTCTTTTAAATCGCCCCATTGGAAGCCGACGGATTCGATCTCTTTACGGGTGANTTTTTCGCCGGGGCAGTAACGGATTGTGAAGCGGCCTTCGCTTGATCCGTGGATCAGGTGGGCGGCGGCGCTTAAATTGCCGCCAAGTTCGTCGCCGGACGCGGCTTTTGCGATGATTTCTTTTCCGGGACGGTAGCCGTATTTTCTGATGAGGGCGTCCATTCCCATGTCTTCGCCGAAACGTTCGAGAGCGGGGGCGAGGATCAAAAGCTCTCCGCCGTCCGAGATTACCATGCGCGTTCTGTAAATTGCCTTGTTGCCAAGCCATGTTGTGCGGTATTCTTCCGGTTCCAGATAGACAACAACTTTGTTAACCGGTTTGTTCTCAAGATTAACATTAACTTCCCGCGAAAGGGCGGCGGCTTTTTCAAAACATTCGCGTCCAAAGCCTATAAAAAGTCCGCGCACCGCCAGAGAGCCGCGCTCTTTTCCGGCGGCCCGGGCCTGCGCGTCTGTACGCGCGCCGATTACCGTAAGCGCCCAGAGGACCGGCGGAAGTTTGCCCGCGAAACGACGCAGTCCTTCGTCAAAGAGGGCGCGGACGGGAGTGTCCGCTCTTCCCATGATACGCTCCATTCCGTAGGCGGCGCCCGCGAAGTGGCTTTTGTCGATTGCCTCTTTTCCGCCTGTTCCCACAAAGATATTTTT
>JGI24698J34947_10001168_pt1 | contig 13684 bp, 12 predicted proteins | sample TergutMp193P3_FD_34947 | JGI IMG/M metagenome (IMG submission 34947)
GATCCCCCCCCGCGCCCCTTCCCTGCCTTCCCGCCGGCTTTCCCGCGGCTTCCGGCGGCGGGGGGGCGCTAAGGATAAAACGCGTTCTGTCTACCCCCGCAAGTTGATCTTTGGCGGGCGGTGTGGTAGGTTGTAGGTGAAATGGTGAATGACACTGATCTGTTACTCAAACAAATATCTCTTGGCGAGGACAGTGTTCTTGAGTTGAAAGATATTGAATATGCAAATAACGCAGTGACAGGGCCGCATAGGAATTCAATGGCCGATGAAATGGCTGCGATGGCAAATTCTCATGGGGGAGTAATCATTCTTGGAGTTAATGACAAATCCCATGATATAACCGGGCTGCCCCTGGAAAAATTGGATATAACGGAAACTTGGGTACGAAATATTGTAAATGACCTGATAAAACCGCCGCTGGAGTGCCGAATTAAAAAACTATCCGTTTTTTCCGCCGATCAATGTGAAAAAAATATAATTCGTATTGATATTCCCAGAAGTATCTTTGTGCATAAAAGTCCCGATGGGTATTTTTACCGGATTGGAAGTTCCAAAAGAGAAATGTCCCCCGATGTATTGGCAAGGTTGTTCCAGCAGAGAACCCAAAACAGGCTTATTCGTTTTGACGAACAGATAGTAATGGATGCGAATATAGATGTTCTTGATCAAAAACTTTGGGAACGTTTTAAAACGCCTCTCTCCCCCGCTGATGACAATGAATTTCTTGAAAAGTTGAAGCTAATATCTTTTGATGAAGACGGTATAGCTCATCCGACTATTAGCGGTATTTTGATGGCTTGTGAACATCCAGAACAGTATATTTCAAACGCTTATATACAAGCTGTCTGTTATAACGGAGAAAACCGCAATGCTTCGCAGCTGGACGCGATGGATATATCAGGGCCGCTGGACATTCAGATTAAGGAAGCCTGTAAATTTGTAAAACGGAATATGAAGGTTAGGGCGATCAAGGATCCCGGAAGGATCGAAACGCCGCAATATTCACTGAATGCCGCGTTTGAAGCTATTGTAAACGCTGTTGTCCATCGCGATTATTCGATTTACGGTTCAAAGATCCGTCTGCATATCTTTTCGGACAGGCTTGAGTTGTACTCTCCGGGAAGCATTGCAAATACCATGACCATTGAAAGTCTTTTACTGCGGCAGTCATCACGTAACGAACTTTTAAGTTCTCTGTTGAGCCGCTGCCGCATGAACTTTGACGCCACCGGCAGTAAGCGTGTTTATATTATGGACAAACGCGGCGAAGGGGTTCCTATAATAATAGCCGAAAGTTTTGAGTTGTCGGGAAAAAGACCGGAGTATAAGTTGATTGATGATGTTGAGGTTTTGCTTACTATGTTTGCGGCGTGAGAATGTTATAAAAAGATAAAAAAATACTTCACATGTTATTTTTAAAGGTAATGATAAATTTTCTGAAACTAAAAAGCAGCCATAGCCGGACATGGAATATCCAGAAGAATATTATTTTTTCTTTTTTGCTAAAAGGTATCAGCATTGGTATAAGTCTGTTATTAGTTCCATTAACACTGAATTACCTTGATAAAGAACGTTATGGCTTATGGCTTACATTAAGTTCCATAGTAAGCTGGTTTTCTCTTTTTGATATCGGGCTGGGGAATGGGTTCAGAAATAAGTTTGCCGAGGCAATTGCCGTTAAGAATGATGAGCTGGCAAAGACCTATGTAAGCACAACTTTTGTTTTATTGAGCGTAATTATATGCTGCGTATTGGTTGTATTTTTTGTTATAAACCCATTTCTTGATTGGGGAAAAATTTTAAACACCACTGCTGAAACCCGCCATACGCTTTCGTTATTGGCGATAATTTGTTTTTCTTTTTTTGCCCTTAGGTTTATTTTTAACTTGATAACTACCGTTTTTTTGGCGGATCAGAAATCAGCATTAGCCGATCTTATTGGAGTATTGGGCAGCCTATTATCGCTTATAATCATTATTTTATTAATGCAGATAGGAGAGCGTTCCCTATTGTATCTGGGACTTGCTCTTTCAGCCTGTCCGGTGTTGGCGCTGATAATTGCCTGTTTTACCGCATTTACCGGAAAATACAGGAAATACAGGCCATCGTTTAAATTTATTGATTTTAAACAATCAAAAGACTTAGTTGGGCTTGGCTTTCTTTTTTTTATTCCTCAAATTTGTGCATTAATAGTTTTTACAACTTCCAATATTATTATAGCCCAGGTATTTTCACCGGAAGAAGTTACAGTTTACAATATTGCTTTTAAATATTTTTCTGTCGTTACTTTGTTTTTTAATATTATTCTATCGCCATGTTGGTCTGCGTATACAGAGGCTTTTGTAAAACAGGACCTTGCATGGCTAAAAAATATGATAAGAAAACTGGTAATTATATGGGCTGTTTTTTGTTTTGGCTCTTTAATAATGGTCATTTTTGCAAATCCTGTTTATGGGTTGTGGGTAGGAAAATCAATAGATATACCACACTCTCTTACAGTAAGCATGGCTTTTTATGTATGTGTTTCTAACTGGAATAATATATTCGCACAATTTAATGCTGGTGTAAGCAAGATTTATATCCAGGTGTGGCTTGCGTTGTTTGCCGGGGTTGTTTTTATACCCTTCGCGATCCTAATTTCCAAAAAAATAGGACTTTCTGGTATTCCGCTGGCAATGGTGTTATCGATCATCCTTGCAAGTTTTATACAACCACAACAATCATACAAGTTGATATATGGAAAATCTAAAGGCATTTGGAATAAATGATTATAAAAAAACATTGGTTTTTATGAACATAGTTTTAAAATTTCTATTGAAGACATATAAATTGACAAGGCTTCCTATTGTTGACAGAATGTGGTGGAAATTATATGCTTTTACAAAAAATACAAATAAAAACAAATCAGTGAAAATAAAGATACATGGGTTTAAAGTAGAACAGCCTTTTGATTTTACATATCCAATAACCAGCAGAATGGTTAAGACATACAATAATCCACTTATTGAATGTGTATATCAATTGGGGGATGGAGTAGTATTATTTGACATAGGGGCGGCAATAGGAGACACCGTTATGCTCATACAGGCAAATTGTCCTGCTATGGTTAAAAATTTTTTTTGTGTAGAAGGTGATAGAGAATTTTTTACTTATCTAAAAAATAACATGGCAGATTTTGACAATGTAATATGTGTTAACACATTATTATCTGACACGCCGGGAAAGATGAAAAATCTTGTTAGAATTCATTCCGGGACTGCAAGTGCCCAAGGTGAGGAGTATGTAGAGTCAATAAGTTTTGATGAACTTGCAGAGTCATTGAATGTTGAAAAGATTGATCTTATTAAAATAGATACTGATGGATATGATGGCAAAATATTAAGGGGTGCAGAAAAAATTCTGTGTAAATTTAAACCTCTGGTGATTTTTGAATGGCATCCAATTTTATGTAAACAGGCAGAAACAGATTATCACGACCACTTCAAAGTATTACAGAATTCTGGTTATAAAACATTTATTTGGTTTACTAAATTCGGCGGCTTTAGTCATTTTGTTTATGAACCTACGGAAAAATACATAGAACAATTTGCAGAGATATGTATAAAATCTGAATTTGACAATGATTGGCATTATGATATAGTTGCCTTTCATGAACAGTCCGATTTTTCTGTTTTAGAATTTGCCAATTCCACATATAGCAGAAATAAGAGAAGTCCATATTGACAGATTATAAGAGATAAATATGAAGAGAATACTTTTTGACTTTATTACTTTACAGGATCAGATTATAAATGGAGGAATGTTATATACACAAAAGATTTTAACAGAACTATTAAAATTTGAAGGGACAAAAATTAAATTGTATGGTTTATTTGACAAAAGAATTCCAATTGGAGAAATAGTCAATGATATTCTTATAAATTACAAAATAAAATTAATAGATATAAGAAATAAATTGTTTCTTAGAGAAGTCGAAACATTGAATATAGATGTTTTGTTTATAGGTATTGCGCAAAGATATAACTTATTTGATTTAACGGATTTGAAATGTAAGATATATATAGTGTGTCATGATTTATTTGATTTGTCTTTAAAGTATTTTGACATTCAAAAAAGTAAGCCGATACAGACATTTCTTAAAAGAAATCTTATTGTTAAAAAGTATTTTTTCAAGGAGTTTATAAAAGTTATACTTAAACCCGCTTTGTTAATCAGAAGATATTTTAAGACAAGGAAAGATGAACGGCATTCTTACGATTATTTTATAAAATTAATAAAACAAGATAATGTTTGTGTAATAACAGTTTCTGAATATTCAAAACAGAGTATTTTATTTTTTTTTGGAAAGCTAAGAAATGAAATACAAGTTTTATATCCTCCTTTTTCTAATGAGAAAGTTTTTTATTTTCAATCACCTTCTAAGGATATTCAAGCGCTGATAGAAAACAAGAAATATTTTTTATTGGTTTCGGTAGATAGAGTTACAAAAAATTTATCTGTTTTTATGAATCAATGGCAGGCTTTTTGTTCTGCAACTGAATATGAGTATTATTGTTTATTAATCGGAAAAGTCAAAGTTGATATGAAAAACTGTATAATTTTAAGTTATGTTAATTCGAATGATTTGGAATATCTTTATAAAAATGCTTTTACGGTGATATATCCCAGTTTTATAGAGGGTTTTGGTTTTCCGCCAATTGAGGCGGCGGCATATTCTACGCCATGTATATGTTCCAATGTTACATCGATTCCTGAAATTTGTGGTGATATGTCTATATATTTTTCTCCGTTTTATCCTGAAGATTTATATCGGGCTATGTTATTGATGTGCGAAAAACGGGATTATTATGTTGAACGGACAAAAGAAAGATATAAAGAGATTAAAACAAAACAGGATAATGATTTGGCGGCTCTTATAGAGTTGTTGATATGAGGTTTATAATTTTAAAATGAGACATTGTGCATTTACTATCTGTGCTAAAAACTATATTGGACTAGCGAAAATTTTAGAGAGATCCTTAAAGCAATATAATCCAGAATGTGACTTTTTTATTTTTGTTGCTGATGAATTTGATAACAATGAAGATATGAAAAATTTACCCAATAATGTAATCATAGCAAGAACTGTACTTGATATGGATAAAGCAAAATGGAACGATCTTTCTTTTAAGTATAACTTGACGGAATTTTGTACGTCGATAAAACCGTATTGTTTCTTATATCTTTTTGAAAACACTCATTATAATACGTTTATTTATTTAGATCCTGATATTTATTTTTTTAATTCTCTTACTCCTGTTTATGATGCTTTATCCGCACACAGTATTGTTCTTACGCCGCATATACTAAACATTGATATTCGTGATAATGGTGAAAATATTTCAGATGCTATTTTGTTGGCAGGCGTATTCAATCTTGGTTTCTTAGCATTAAAAAAAGATGAGTATTCTGCAAAAATGATAAAATGGTGGGCCTATCAACTAGACGACAAATGTTTTATGGAAAATTTTGATCAATATTATACAGACCAAAAATGGATGAATTTTCTTCCTATATTTTTTAATAATAACGCATTGCATATTATAAGACATAAGGGATTAAATGTTGCTCCGTGGAATTACTATGAGAGAGAAATAATTGTTCATTATAATGGTACCCTTGGCGTAAAATATAGAGGTGATTTTTCCACAACTGTTGATGAACTTGTTTTTGTACATTTTTCAGGATATGATTATGACGCTTTGAAAAAAGGTATAGTTATTCAAAAATATATTCCTCAATTACCTAATTATAGTGATATAAAGCAAATAACAGAATCATATATTGCGGCAATCATTGAACAAAAAGATACCTTTGATTATTACATTCATCTTTCGTACACTTATAATTTTTTTGAAAATGGAGTACCTATAGATAAATTTCATCGCAGGCTATATCGTAGGTTAGTTGTAAAGAATATAGACATTTCAAATCCTTTTTCAATAAAAGAGAGGAATAATTACTTTCATCAATTAAAGAAATCACGACTGATTTTATCGAATAAAAATAAGATCCATGTTGATAAGGTTACTCATAATAATATTGATAATATAGGTAAAAAAGTTAGTTTTTTTAACTGTATATTTAAAATGATCTTTATTATAATCGGATATAGAAATTATCAACTGTTGATAAGATTTTTCTCTAGATTTTCCAGATTTGAATCGCAGATTTTTTTAATGGACAAAAAATATAACTCAAATAGTTTGTTTTATTAGAAGCAATAGTTTTTTGTCCGTCTTTGTTTTTTATATTCTGTACTATATATATTACTCTTTTTTTTTAAAGTATAATAGTTGATTATCCATATCATTAGGTTTTTTTACTTATCAATAGAAAGTGATAGATATATTTTCTTTAGCGTAATTGAATATATATAAGAGATTGTTTTAATGGTAAAATTTAATAACTTAACGTTACTTGAGAAAATATTATTAATTCTTGTTTTTTTATATGCAAATGTTTTTGCATCTCCAATAATACATATTATAAGATTTCCCATCTGGGAATCTTATACGCTTGTATCGTTGTTTCTAATTATTTATTATGCTTTAATGTATTCTAATAAAAAAGTTATAAATAAGCTGTATATTTTATTGTTTTTAATTACTTTAGTAATTGGATCAATTACTGCTATATATTATAAGTTTTTGTATGGATATTATATTCATTTAAATTTTTTGCTTTCTTTAGTGCTTTTTTCTTTTTTTGATAAAAAAAATATTAATATGTTCATCTCCTCTACCTCGATATTTTTTTTCATACTTCTAATAGGCGCATACATAGGGTTTATTTACGGTTTTTTAGGTGGCAGACCTATATTTTCATTTCCAAATCCTGATGGACGTATGAATAAAATATACCTTACAACATTTACTAATGCTATTTGGGGCGGTAGAATGATTAGACCTGCAGGCATATATGACGAGCCTGGCGCTCTTTCTTTTTTTATATGCGCTATATGCTTATTACGAATACTATACAAACACGATGAAAGAAGAACATTTTACCTTCTTCTTCTTGGTATTATTACAGCAAGTCTTACTCATCTTATAGTCCTTTTATGTTATACATTATATTTCTTAAGAAAGAAAGAGAATATTAAAAATAAATTAACAATAATTGGTATAATAATAGGTATTGCTTTAATTTTATATATATTATTTTATGATATTTTAAATATGTTGATAATACGAAGACTTCAATTAGATGTGAACAACAACAGATTATTCAGAGGTGATAATCGTTCTTTTTATTTTTTCTATTGCCTTGAATTACTCGATATAAAAACTTTTTTTCTGGGACTAGATATAACAGGTTTTTATCAAGATAATACTGCTTTCATCTTAAAATTTGGTTCGCTTGGCGAACATCCATTAACGCCTCTTGTAAGGTATGGTATATTTTCTAGTTGGTATTATTATCTGTTTCTTTTAATTATTTTTTGTGCTGCCTTAGTAAAGAGAAAATATTTATTTATTTATTTATCTGTTTGTATTTTATATTTTCAGCGTCCATATTCATCTGTATTAGGATATTCGTTCTATTTAGTAATGTTTTTTATGAACGCAATATCCGTATTAAGAGAAGAATTTGGCGTTACTGGTAAATTAAGATGTTTTATAAAAAGGTAATAATAAATATACAAATGGCTGATTAAAGGGGTGATTTTATGCCATCTGGCGGACTTTTTATAAAAGGGATTACAAAGAAATTTCAAGAAAATATGCCTGTTATAACAGTTGTGACTGTAGTACGTAATTGTGAAAAAACCCTTGAGAAAACGATTTTGAGCGTAGTAAATCAAACTTATATTAATATTGAGTATATCATAGTTGATGGCGCTAGTACAGATGGTACACTAGATATTATCAGAAAATATGAAAACATAATAGATTACTGGATAAGCGAAAGTGATAAAGGAATTTACGATGCGATGAATAAGGGAATTGATCTTGCGAAAGGTGATTGGATCAATTTTATGAATAGTGGGGATAGTTTTTATTCAGATATAGTTTTAAACAGGATATTCGAGAATGAAATTAGTAAAGAAATTGATATTATATATGGTGATACTTTTTTAGTTTATAATGATAGTACATATATTAAAAAAGCAAAGCCGCTAGATTGTTTTGTAAATTGTATGCCATTTGGGCATCAAGCATCTTTTGTCAATACAAAATTGATGAAAATGTCAAAGTTCGATGATACATATAAAAGCAGTGGGGATTATAATTTTTTTTATCATTGTTATTTAAAGAAGAAATATTTTCTTTATATTCCTATTATAGTTGATAGTTATAATGCAGAATATGGTGTTTCTCTTGATTACAAATTAGTTAATTATGAAAATGCTCGCATTCATGGTGACGAAAAAAAATTAAAATGGAAAATAAAATTTTATATTAACTATTGTATATATCTCATAAAGTGTTTGTCAAAGAAAATATTGACAAAAGAATTAATCAAGAAAATACGTGAAAAAAAATATTTATATGAAACTTATATATGATGATATAATTTACAGCCTTCAACGTAGTGGTGGCATTTCTTTGTATTGGTCAAAAATAGAAAACTACATTAAACAAGATTTGAGGTTATTATATAAAGATCATGAAAAAAATATTTTTTTCTCTTCTTTTAATGAAAAAGAAGAAATAAAAAACAATAATAAAGTTTTCCTTGAGCGGTATAAAAATATTACATTGGCAGAAAATGCTACTTTTATTTTCCATTCAAGTTATTATAGATACTGTAAAAATAAAAAAGCAATCAATATAATTACTATTTATGATTTTATTTATGATTATTTTAGATATGATATAAAATCAATCGCACACAAAATTCAAAAAAAAAATGCAATTTATCATTCTGATGGAGTGATATTTATTTCAGAGAGTACGAAAAATGATTTTCATAAATTATTTCCTCGTTATAATGGAATTGAAAAAGTTATTTATCTTGGTATTGCATCTGATTATAATAATTTAAATATTTCAAAAAAAAATAATATTGTTTATATAGGTTCAAGAGCTAAATACAAAAATTTTCTTTATGCAGTAAACCTTTTACAAAGATTACCACAATTTAAATTTCAAATTATTGGAGGAGGACCATTAACAAAAGTTGAAAAAGCAAATATGAATAGATGTATTCCGAATAGATACGAATATTATCAATCTCTTTCAAATAAAGATCTGAATTTAAAATATAACGAAGCATTCTTTTTATTATACCCATCTATTTATGAAGGATTCGGATTTCCGGTTATTGAAGCACAGGCGGCAGGCTGCCCTGTAATTTGTTGTAATACATCATCATTACCAGAAGTTGGAGGAACCGCAGCAATATACATTTCAGGTAAGAATATTAAGGATGATTTGGAAAAAATAAAACAACTAAACGATAAAACATTTTATAATAATGTATTAAAGAAAGGTTTTGAAAACTGCAAAAGATTTTCTTGGAAAAAATGTGCTGAGGAAACATATAATTTTTATCAAGAAGCTTATAATTTAAAAAATAGTAAAAAATGAAAATATCAATCATTACTGTTTGCTATAATAGCGCTTTAACAATACGCGATACCTTTGAATCAGTATTAAATCAAACATATTCTGATATTGATTATGTCGTAGTAGATGGAAATTCAAGTGACGAAACTGTATCAATAATCAAAAAATATAAAAAAAAATTTAGTGGGAGAATGCGTTGGATAAGTGAAATTGATAATGGATTATATGATGCTATGAATAAAGGTATAAAGATGTCTACTGGAGAAATAATAGGCATTTTAAATTCCGATGATTGTTATGCTTCAAATAATGTTTTAAAGCAAGTTGTTGATAAGATTTTAAATAATAATATTGATTCCTGTTATGGTAATTTATTATATGTGAAAAAAAATAAGCCGTACCGTTATTGGCGTTCTGGTCCGTATGAATCTTTTATATCTGGCTGGATGCCACCTCATCCAGCTTTTTTTGTAAAAAAAGAGATATATAATAAATACGGTTTGTTTAGACTTGATTGTGGAGTTAATGCAGATTATGAATTGATGTTACGTTTTTTAGAGATTAAAAATATATCTACGGAGTGGATAGATAAAATTATAGTTTACATGAATGTGGGTGGGAAAAGTAATAGAAATTTAAATTCACGGATAAACGCAATTGTTGATAATAAAATAGCATGGAATGTAAATAATATAAAACCCCATTTTTATACAATAGTTTTAAAAAGATTGAGAAAAATACCCCAATATATTAAGGCAATGTTTCTTAAAAATTATATTAAATTGGAATTGATATAATGAAAATAACAATCATTGGCGGTTCAGGCTTTATTGGAACGCGTTTAACAAAAAGATTACTTGAATCAGGAAATACTATAAAAATTGCTGACAAAAACGACAGTAAAAAATATCATAATATGCGTGTTTTTGCTGATGTTCGCGAGCCGGAAACGATTGAAAAAGCACTCATAGGTTCTGATATTGTTATAAACCTTGCAGCAGAGCACCGTGACGATGTAACGCCTAAATCTCTATACGATGAAGTTAATGTAATTGGCGCAGAAAATGTTTGTAATGTATGTAAAAAATTAGGTATAAAAAAAATAATATTCACCAGTTCTGTTTCTGTATATGGGTTTGCTCCACTTGGAACAGATGAAACAGGTAAAATTAGTTATTTTAACGATTATGGCCGAACTAAATGGCTTGCAGAAGAAAAATATCGAAAATGGCTTGCTTCAAATCCAGAAAATTCATTGACAATTATAAGACCAACAGTTATTTTCGGCGAACAGAACCGTGGAAATGTTTATAATCTGTTAAAGCAAATCACAGATGGTAAATTCTTAATGGTTGGTAATGGGAAAAATGTTAAGTCAATGGCGTATGTGGAAAATATATCTGCATTCATAGAATTTAATTTAAATAACAGTTCAGGTGAATACATTTATAACTATATTGATAAACCAGATTTTGATATGAATACATTGGTAACAGAGGTAAATAAAATATTAGGAAAACAAGAAAAGCTGTTTCATTGGCCTTATTGGTTAGGCTATTTTGGGGGATTGTGTTTTGATGTAATTTCATTTATTTTTCATAGAAAACTATCAATCAGTTCTATTAGAATTAGAAAATTCTGTTCCAATACTATGTTTGAATCCACCAATATCAAAAATAAAAATTTTAACGCGCCGGTAACTCTTATTGAAGGATTGAAGAACACAATCAAATATGAATTTATTGATAAAATTGAAAACCATGTTTTTTATACCGAATAGTTCTTTTTAAGTAAAAGTTTTTATGCAAAAATATTTAATAACAGGTTTCTCAGGATTTGTCGGATATCATTTCATGCATTTTTTAAACAGCGTTGTTTCCGAAAATGTTGATGTATTAGGTGTTGATTTATTACCGCCGCATGATTTTAAAACAGACTCATATAAATTCAATAAATTAAATATAAAATTTGAATCGTTGAATTTATTGGAATATAAGCAATTTGAATTATTGATGTGTAATTTCTTACCTACAAGAATAATTCACCTTGCCGCTTTAAGCAGCGTTAGTGAAAGTTGGAACAAACCTGTTGAGTGTTTTTTGAATAATACAAATATTTTTCTTAATTTAGTAGAAATAGTAAGAACGAATAATATTAATTGTAAGATAATATCCGTTGGCTCTTCGGAAGAATATGGTAATGTGGACTTCTCTTCTATACCATTATATGAAAATAATGAATTAAAACCCATTAGTCCTTATGCAATTGCCAGGGTATCACAGGAAATGCTATCCAGTTATTATGTTAAAAATTTTGATTTAGATATCATTTTAACAAGATCGTTTAATCATATCGGAAGCAGACAAAGAGAAACATTTGTTATTCCATCAATTATAAATCAATTAGTTAATGGTAAAATAGAAGGAAAAAAATGTATAGAATTATTTATGGGCGATGTATCAATTATTAGAGACTTTGTTGATGTTAGAGATGTTGTCAAAGCATATTATTTATTATTTGAAAAAGGAATTAAAGGTGAAGTATATAATATTTGTTCCGGAAAAGGAGAGACTTTGGAAAATATTATTTATAAGATTGCTAAAATATTAAATTTAGAAGTTAAAATAATTTCCTGTCAAGAAAAAATACGACCTAATGATAATAAAGTTATAATTGGCTCTTATCAAAAAATGAAAGAATGTACTGGATGGGAACCTACGATAACTTTGGAAGAAAGTTTCAAAGATATTATTGAATATTGGAATACAAAAAATAAAGATTAATTAATCTAAGGAATAACCTATGCCCAAAGCCCTAATCACCGGCATCACCGGCCAAGACGGCGCGTACCTGTCAGAGTTCCTCCTCAAAAAAGGCTACGAAGTCCACGGCATAAAACGCCGCTCTTCCAGCTTTAACACACAGCGCGTTGATCACCTCTACCAGGACCCGCATGTGGAAAACAAACGCTTTATTCTGCATTACGGCGACTTAACCGACACTTCAAACCTTATCCGCATAATCCAGCAGGTACAGCCGGACGAGATTTACAACCTCGGCGCCCAAAGCCATGTGCAGGTCTCTTTTGAAGTTCCCGAATACACCGCTGACACCGACGGCATAGGAACACTGCGCCTTCTTGAAGCGATCCGTATCCTTGAAATGGAAAAAAAAGTACGGTTTTATCAGGCTTCTACTTCGGAACTCTACGGAAAAGTACAGGAAATCCCTCAGAAAGAGACTACCCCCTTCTACCCTCGCAGCCCTTACGCCGCGGCAAAACTTTACGCATATTGGATAACTGTAAACTACCGTGAAAGTTACGGAATGTATGCGTGTAACGGTATCCTCTTTAACCACGAAAGCCCTCTTCGCGGCGAGACATTTGTTACGCGCAAAGTAACAAGAGCCGCTTCCCGCATCAGTCTTGGCTTGCAGGATAAGTTATATATGGGAAATATCGACGCTAAACGTGATTGGGGATTTGCAGGAGACTATGTTGAACTTATGTGGCTCATGCTCCAGCAGTCGGAACCTGACGATTATGTGATGGCGACCGGCGTTACCACTACAGTTCGGGATTTTATCACTATGGCTTTCAAAGAAGCGGGCATTAATTTGACATGGGAAGGAAAGGGCGTTTCAGAAAAAGGCAAAAATCAGAAAGACGGAAAAGTCCTTGTAGAAATAGATCCAAGGTATTTCCGTCCGGCGGAAGTTGATTTGCTTATCGGCGATCCAACTAAGGCAAAAGAAAAACTTGGATGGGAGCCAAAAGTCAAACTGCCGGAGCTTGTTAAAATGATGATGGATCATGACATGGAATTATCAAAGAGAGAGCTTCATCTTAAAAACGGCGGATACAAAACAGAGAATTATTATGAATAAAGACGCGAAAATATATATTGCCGGGCATCGAGGGCTCGTTGGCGGAGCGATATTGAGGAACCTGCAATCTGCCGGTTTTACCAATCTCCTGACAAAGTCGCATAATGAATTAGACCTCCTCAATCAACAGGAAGTAAATAGTTTTTTTGAGAAAGAAAAACCTGAATATGTTTTTCTTGCAGCCGCGAAAGTTGGGGGCATTGGAGCCAATTCGACATATCCCGCGGACTTTATCTATCAGA
>JGI24698J34947_10001169_pt1 | contig 13679 bp, 7 predicted proteins | sample TergutMp193P3_FD_34947 | JGI IMG/M metagenome (IMG submission 34947)
TGTTGAAACGCTGGAAAAGTCAGTTGTTACGCAAACATCGAGTATGTCGCAGGGTTCGGCGGCGGTTGAACAAATGGTCGGGAACATTTCTTCCATTGGCGTGGTAACTGAAAAGATGGCGGCGCAGTTTAAGACCGTGAGCGAAGCGTCGCAAGAGGGAGGGCGGATTCAAACTGAAAGCAAACAGCGTATCAGCGAGATCGTGGAGCAGTCGCAGGCTTTGCTGGAAGCGAATAAAATTATCGCCACCATCGCGGCGCAGACAAACCTTTTGGCAATGAACGCGGCAATTGAAGCGGCGCATGCCGGGGAATCAGGAAAGGGCTTTGCGGTTGTCGCCGATGAAATCCGCAAGCTGGCGGTAAATTCTTCCAACGAATCAAAAAAGATAGGAGCCGAATTAAAGCAAATTGTAACGACAATTGATAAAATAGTTAAAGATGCCGAAGCGTCGGGGAGCGCCTTTGCGGAAGTTTCCCTGCGTGTTGGCGAGACTGAAAAACTTGTCTTTGAAGTTGATAATGCCATTCGAGAGCAGAAAACAGGCGCGAGTCAGGTGATGGAATCCCTGCGGATCATGAAAGAAACCAATGTGCAGGTTTCGGAGAATTCGCGCAAGATGGCGCAGGGCAACGAAGAGATGCTGAGGGAAATCGACGCCCTTCACGACAGCGCCACGGAAATTTCGTCCCGCATGGGAGAAGTGTCTCAAGGTATCGGTAAGATAAAATCGGGCGCGCAGGAAGTTTCAAATCTTGCCGCCACGACAGATTCTACCATTAAGAAAATTTCATCCATTGTAAACGAGTTTGAAGTATAGTTTACGACATTAAAACGTCGAAAGTTATTTTTCTTTAAAAGCAAAAACCCCGTCCCAATCGGGCAAAGGCTCAGCTTTTAAAAATTGACGGCAACGGTTAACATACAAACCGGCAGGACCGTCATCAGGAAATTGTTTCATAATTTGAAGGAATTCCTTTCCTGCGTCATTCCAACGGCGCGCTTCAAAAAGTTCCAGCGCGTTATGAAAAAGATCGATCTTTTGACGCAGAGTCTCCGTCGCATCTTCCATTGTTTCCAATACTTCATAAATTTGCACCGGCTCTTTCATCCCCACAACCCGTATGCGGTCGAGCCGTCTTGTAAGAAACCAGCCGGCTGTTTCTTTAATTGTATTTTCAGTCGCAAGAATCCATGTTCCGTATTGTTTGTTTACTCCCTCAAGACGCGCCGCCAGATTCACCGCGTTGCTTATGATCGTGTAGTTCATTTTCTTTTGAGTTCCCATGTTCCCGACAACCATATCGCCTGAATTGATTCCTATGCGCGTTAAAAGCGGAGACGGACTTATATCGTTTTTCATAACATAATCGTTTACATCGGACTCAAGCCGTTTCATAAGGACAGCGGCGGTACAGGCTTTTATAGCATGGTCTGGAAGTTCCAGCGGCGCGCCAAAGAAGGCAATGATCGCGTCCCCTTCGTATTTATCAATAGTACCCTTCTGTTCCAGTATCGCGTCGCTCATCGTAGAAAGATAATGGTTAAGCAAATCCACCAGATGTTCAGGCGACAACTTTTCCGCTATTCCCGTGAAGCCGCGCACATCGGTAAATATTGCCGTCATGTGACGTTTTACTCCGCCAAGCTGAAGGCGCGTAGGATCGGAAACAATTTCTTCTACAACATCTTCCGATAAATAAGTGGAGAATGCGCGGCGCAGATTGTTGTTGAAGAACTGTAGTTTTATATGCGCTTCCTCAATTTGAATTGCTTTTCTTCGGTAGAGGAACATATTTAGTATGCCGAAAAGCACCGAAATCGGAACAACGATAAGCTGTAGGAGCGTCATCTTCTGCGCGTCCTGATACTGCAAAAAGATAAATTCATCGCTGATGTCAACTCCGGCAACGGCATATACTTTGCTTTCGTTGATGTCAACTCCGGCAACGGCATATATATTGCCTCTGCTGTCATATACAGGGGCATAGGCTGAACGAAGCCCCTCCCAGCCGGGACTATAGGAGCCTATTTCCGATGCGCTGATTTTTCCTGCCAGCGCTTCGCGTTCAGCATCCTGGCTGATAATATTAAAGTCTCCCGGACCAACCTGAGTTTCCGGGTCTGTATCGTTGTCAATTATGTATTGAAATCTGCCGTTGCCGATGTTCCGCCAAAAATACGCATACTTGACAGAGTTTTTTTCGCCAAACTGCATAAGCCGTTGCCTTATCTCTTCGTACTCAGGCTTCTGCATATCTTCGACCGTATGGAAAAGGGACAGTTCTTCGGCGCTGACCAACTGCGCAAGCGCGGTTACCGATGATGTTAAATGGTGTCCTGTAGTATCATATACCGGAGCATAGGCGGAAAGAAGCCCCTCCCAGCCGAGAGTATAAGAACCCAAATCCGATACGCTGATTCTTCCGGCAAGCGCTTCGCGTTCGGCATCCTGGCTTATATCATCAAAGTCTCCCGGTCCAACCTGAGTTTCAGGGTCGGTATCATTGTCAACTATGTATTGAAGTCTGCCGTCGCCGACATCACGCCAATAATACGCATACTTGACATCGTTTTCTTCGCTAAACTTTATAAGCTGTTTCCGTATCTCTTCGTACGCAAGATTGTTCATATCTTCGACCGTATGGAAAAGGTCAAGTTCTTCGGAGCTGATCAAATGCGAAAGCGCCGTTACCGCCGATGTCAAATGGTGCCCCGTTACTTCGGTAACGGTTTTCCTGTAATTGTCCGTTTGACGATTTACCATCTCGGAGATAAGCAATGTCATAAGCGCGGAAATAAAAAACATTACCAGTACCAGCCTGAGCATAACTGCTTTCGCAAGATTGTTAATGCGTTTGGAATAGCTCATATCTTGATCTTCAGTAATATCTTTTTTCTGACGTCCGGTTTTGGTTAGTGTTTTGGAATAACCGACTGTAAGAATGGTTCCCAGAATTAAAACTGCGCCTATGTTTACACCGGCGGCAACAAACCCCTGTAGAGTTAATTTGCCAAACGGCTCGTTATAAATAATGAAATCCAAAATTCTGGCAATGAAAACATACGCCGCGACATTGGCAACAGCCTGAATGACGTTAAACAGCGCCGCCTGTTTAACGCCAAATTTGCCTTCCTCAATTTTGAAGGATTTTTGGAAAAGACCGACGGAAAGACCGAAAAGAGCGGAAGCTATTACCCAGCTCCACCATACGCCGCCCCAGCTTAAATCCACCAGAGCATGACCGATAAAGCCGATTAAAAATCCGGCAAGGGGTCCCAAAACAGCCGCAAAAACGGCAAGGACAGGGATACCAAGTTGAATACTTGTATCGGGAACACCGGTAGGAATCGCCAAATATCGATTCAGCACAAACATAAGCCCTGCGCCAATAACGACAGCAACTGCGAATCTAAGAATAGTTCCTTTATTTATAACCATAATTTAATTGATGTTTCTTCATTTGTAAGTAGGAACATTGTACAACAAAGCGGTAATAATTGCAATAGGGTCTTTCCAGAACCCCTTGAATCAACCTTTCCCTTCAATGTATGCTGAACCATGAAAACAAATCCTGTCGCGGCGTACCTTGCCGCATGTCCGCAAGATAAAATCGACACAAGCTTGCTCGCTTACCTTTGCAGTTTGACGGAAATTTCCAAAGTTACGCCTGAAATCGCCTCTTCTATCGTGAAAGAACTGGAAAACCAGCGCAAGCGCGTGAAGCTTATCGCAAGCGAAAATTACTGCTCTATGGCGGTACAACTCGCGATGGGCAATTTGCTCACCGACAAATACGCCGAAGGTATGCCCGACCACCGTTTTTACGCAGGCAACGAAAATGTTGACGCTATCGAAAGTTTGGCGGCGCAGGAAGCGTGCAAACTCTTTGGGGCGCAGTACGCCAATGTTCAGCCGCACTGCGGCGCGGACGCGAACCTTCTTGCGTACTGGGCGATTCTAAGCACAAGGATTGAAAATCCTGCGCTGGAAAAATGGAACGAGACAAATCTTTACAAATTGACAGACGCACAATGGAAGGAACTGCGCGACTCGCTTGGCAACCAGCGCCTGTTGGGACTCGACTACTATTCGGGAGGGCATTTGACTCACGGTTACCGTCACAATCTTTCGGGGCGGATGTTCGATATTTACGGCTACTCGGTTTCCGAAAAAGACGGTTTGCTTGATTACGATGAAATTGAAAAACAGGCGCAGGAAGTGCGTCCGTTGATTTTACTTGCCGGCTATTCCGCCTATCCGCGTAAAATCAACTTCAAGCGCATGAGGGAAATTGCGGACAAAGTCGGCGCAGTGTTTATGGTAGACATGGCGCACTTTGCAGGCCTTGTCGCTGGCAAAGTTTTTACGGGCGAGTACGATCCTGTTCCTTACGCGCACGTTGTTACAAGCACCACTCACAAAACGTTGAGGGGGCCGCGCGCCGGAATTGTGCTTTCCACAAGCGAGTTCGCAGAAGCGCTCGACAAAGGCTGTCCGCTGACAATGGGCGGACCGCTTCCCCATGTAATAGCGGCAAAGGCAGTCGCTTTACGCGAAGCCTCCGCGCCGGAATTCAGGCAGTACGCACAGCGCATTGTCGATAACTGCAAGGCTCTTGCCGCCTCGTGCATGAAAAACGGACTCGAAGTTTTGACAGGCGGAACCGACAACCACCTGATACTGGTCAATGTGCAAAACTCAGGCGGCATTACGGGCAGACAGGCGGAAAGCGCCCTACATGAGTGTCACATAACGCTTAACCGCAACAGCCTTCCGCGCGACGGCAACGGTCCTTGGTACACATCGGGCATAAGAATTGGAACTGCCGCCGTTACAAGTCTCGGCATGGGAGAGGCGGAATTGACCGAACTTGGCGAATTAATTGCGGCTGTCATCAAGGGGACGACTCAGGCACAAGACAAGAAAGACCCGTCCAAAAACAGCAAGGCAAAGTACAACATCGACCCGAGCGTAAAGAGCGATGTCTTAAAACGAGTGGAAAATCTTATGAAACGTTTTCCTGTTTATCCTCAGTTGGATTTGGAGTTACTGAAAAGCGCGTTTGTTGGTTAACCCTGTCTCGCCTGTTTTTCGCGAATAAATGAATCGAAAATATCAAAAAGAATAGGATCGATTTTCAGGTGCTTTTCGATAAATTCCTCGCGCATCATCGTAAGGGCATCTTCAGGCGACATGGATTTGCGATAAACGCGGTTGGGATCGGTAACGCTGTCATACACATCAATTATTTCAAGAATTTTTGCCGGAAAATAGGCAAGAGCCTGATAATCTAAAATAGGTTCAAGTTCGTAAGTTATGCAGTAGTCCTGCTTCGCGTCAGGATTTTGCTTTCTGTACTGCTGAAGGTACGCGCGGAAATATCCGTATCCTGCCGCATCGCCGTAGTATTCATGGTGATAACCGGTGATAAGACTCGCTTCCATCGGGTAATTTGTCTTGGTCATTATTGATTTGTATCCCTGCTTAACATGATCAATTACAATGTTGCGATCGTAGGAAGATTCGCCTTCGTGATACTCAACGGCAGCTGCCTTTCCAATATCGTGAATTAAAAAACCAACAGCCCATTTAAAATAAAGATCGGGAGTAATTGCCCTCATACCGCCGAAAAAAACGCGCTCCAAGATAACATCGTCAGCATCAAGATGCGGAAGCAGGGAGTGATAATATTCGCGGTACTTGGTGGCAAATGAAATGCGCAGTTTTTGAATCGCGCTGGATTTTGAAACCAGATTGTTATAATAAGAAAGAAACGCAACCCCGTTAAGGTATACTCTAGTCATGTGCTGAACAATCGTTCCGTTTGATTTTTCCACCAGCGTATTCATCAAATCATTGTTAAAAATATCTTCCGACATAAGCTGTGCGGATGACCTTACCATCTCGTGAGTTGAATCTACCAATTCCTGCGTGAGCTTTTTCGCTTCGTCATCGGCAAGGCGTATGGCTTCTTCCAGCGCCGCATGGTTAATCAACGCGGCGTCTTTGGCGGTATCGACAAGGGCTTCGGTAACTTTTTTCTCATTCTTATCTTTTTGCGTAAGAAGATTGTTCAGCCGTTTTTTGTTATTGTTCAGACATTCAATCTTCTCTTCCGTAGTCATTTCAACAAAGTTTCTGTATTCGCTACCGTACCCTTTCACAACCTCCAATTCTTCGACGTCATCTTCTTTGGGGTCAGCTTTTTTCGCAGTCTTTTTTGATGCCTTAGGTTTTTTTTCATTCCAAGCGCCCGGCTTGTTATCAAATCTTTCCTTGAGTTTTTCAAGAGCATCTTCAGTAAAAAAATAGTCCCAGCCTTTGCCCTGCTCCCAAAAAACATTGTTGTTATCATATAAGACCTTAAACGGCATAAGACGAGTTTTTTTTGAACTCTGGCTCACGCATAAAACAGGTATTTCTTCCTGCATGATGATATCAACATAAGCTTTATTGATCCCCGAACCGTCAGGCAGTACAACTACATCTGAAAGTGGGAATTTAATTCCTTGATCTGGCATACCATAATATTATACATTTTTTCTGGGCATTGGCAAGATATCCATGATAACATATACTGAATAATAGGTTCTTTTTATGGAAAAGAAATACAAATCTTTCATCGTTTTGGCATTCTTTTTACTCTTATTTGCTTTAATAGGCTGTGAAAAACAGGGCAAAGAGGCAGGAACTTATCAATTTATTCATTTTTCTTCATACCGCGAAATTCCCGGAGTTACGGCGGAAGAAATTGAAGCCGTCGAAAAAATCAAGGAAAAACGGGACAGCCTTGTTTACGCGGTAAATTATTCCACCGAAGCCTTTCTTGACGAAAATAACAACATTGGCGGCTATACCGCGCTTTTCTGCGGCTGGCTTTCGGGGCTGTTCGGCGTACATTTTGAACCTGCAATAATTGGATGGGACGACCTTATCACCGGTCTTGCGTCCTTTACCATCGACTTTACCGGAGAACTTACCGCCACAGACGAACGGCGTAAAACTTACTTTATGACCGACGCTATTGCCGAACGCTCCATAAAAATTATGAGGATTAAAGGCAGTGAACCGCTGTCTATACTGGAAAGAACACGTCCGCTTGTTTTCGCATTTTTGGAAGGGACAATAAACTACGATCTTGTTTCGCCGTATTTGCAGGACGGTTTCAAAACGATTTTTGTCAGCGGTCACCAAACGGCGTACAACGCGCTTAAAAGCGGAACCGCAGACGCTTTTTTTGAGGACGGTCCTTCGGAAGCCGCGTTTGATCTTTACGGCGACGTAGTAGCGGAGGACTTTTTTCCGCTGATATACAGTCCGGTATCCTTAAGTACGCAAAACCCTCAGCTTGAACCGATCATCTCCGTTATACAAAAAGCCCTCGATTCCGTTGATGTTTATCACCACTTAATAAGGCTGTACAATCAAGGGTATCGTGAGTATCTGCGGCAAAGGCTTGCTATTCAGCTAACGGCGGAGGAAAAGGAATACATTCGTCTGCACAGCACGCCTGAGACTGCGATAAAAATTGCCGCCGAGTATGACAATTACCCTATATCTTTTTTTAACAGCCATGTTTCCAAGTGGCAAGGCAGCGCTCTTGATATACTTGGCGAGGTTGAAAAAAACACAGGCATTCATTTTAATGTCGTAAACAGCGCGAATACCGAATGGCCTGAGCTTCTGTCTATGCTGGAAAGCGGACAGGTTTCAATGATTACTGAAATGTTCCGTATTCCTGAACGTGTTGGACGCTTCCTTTGGACGGACGATCCGTATCAGCATGATTTTTACGCGCTCCTTTCTTCTGTTGAGTACGAAAATATCAATATTAACGAAGTGCTGTATTCGCGTGTCGGTCTTATCGAAGGTTCCGCATACGCCGATGTATTTCACCAATGGTTTCCGCGACACACAAACACAAAAAAATACCCAAGCAACATTGACGCTTACGAAGCCCTTGCACACGGCGAAGTTGATCTTGTTATGGCAACGCGCAACCAATTACTTTCAATATTGAATTATCTTGAACTGCCGGGCTTCAAGGCAAACATTATTTTTAACCACCCGTCTGATTCTCATTTTGGTTTTAATGTTAACGAGGGGATTCTGTGTTCGATAATTTCAAAGGCGCAGAAGAATATAAACACAGAAGAAATATGCAACCGCTGGGAACGCATGGTTTTTGACTACCGCCGAAAAATGGTGCAAGCGCAGCGTCCCTGGCTGATTGGCGCGTCTGTACTTTTGCTGTGTGTGCTGTTTCTGGTTGTTACTATGTTTCGCCGTAAACTGCGCGAAGGCATACGTCTTGAAAAACTTGTGAACGAACGCACGAGAGAACTTGAGATTGCTTCCAAAGCGGCGCTTGCGGCTTCGCGCACAAAGAGCGAATTTCTGGCAAACATGAGCCATGAAATTCGCACGCCGATTAACGCCGTTACAGGCATGACGGCGATTGCGCGCTCATCAAAAGACCTTGACCGTATCTATGACTGCCTCGACAAGATTGGACTTGCGTCGCACCAATTACTTGGACTTATAAACGATATACTTGATATGAGCAAGATTGAAGCGAGAAAGTTCGAACTTGTACATGAGCCGTTTGATCTTCGCGTAATGGCGGATAACGTTAAAAATATCATCAGCGTTAAAACGCAGGAAAAGAAACAAATATTTACCGTAGACTTGGCTAACGATTTGCCGGAAGTAGTTGTCGGCGACGATATGCGCCTTTCGCAAATTTTGATCAATCTGCTTTCCAATGCGGTAAAATTCACCCTTGAAGGCGGAAGTATACATCTTTCACTCAAGCGCATTAACAGCGTGGACGGAAAGGAATTGATTGAAGCTTCCGTGAAAGACACCGGAATTGGCATCACAGAGGAACAGATGGATCGGCTCTTTAGCGCGTTTGTGCAGGCAGAATCCGGCACGGCAAAACGTTTCGGCGGAACTGGTCTTGGTCTTGCCATCAGCAGAAGTCTTGCGGAGCTTATGGGCGGCAGTATTTCCGTAGAAAGCGCCCCCGACAAGGGAAGCTGTTTTACGGTGCGCGTACTGCTTAAACGCGGTACTCGCGATATGCTTGAAGCGGCGCAGGCAAGTAAAGCGCCGTCTGATTTTCATTTTAACGATCATACTCTTCTGCTGGCAGAAGATGTACCCATCAACCGTGAAATTGTTATCGCCTTGCTTGAAGGCACAAACGTTACCATTGACTGCGCCGAAAACGGAAAAATCGCCGTTGAAAAATACCGCGCAAACCCAAATCGCTACGACATGATTTTCATGGATGTGCAAATGCCTGTAATGGACGGCTACGATGCTACTTCCGCGATACGCGCCTTTGAGAAAGAAATAAAAGACAAGATGCAGTTAAAACATTTTGACGGAATACCTATAATCGCAATGACAGCTAACGCTTTTGCCGAAGATGTGGAAAATTGCCTGAAAGCCGGAATGAACGGACATATCGCCAAACCTATTGTGGTAGAGGAAATGTTAAATATTGCTGATAAATACCTGAAAGAATCTACTGTTTGATTTTATCCAAAATCTCGGTGATTGTTTTTTCGGCGTTATCATAGGAAATCTGACAAGTGCCAACCTGTTTATGTCCGCCGCCGCCGTAACACAGAAGCAAAGAGCCGACATCTATAGTGGAAGTGCGGTTTACTATGCTGTGACCGATTGTAATGGCGACATTGACTTTATTGCGTCCGTCAACAACCCACATTGAAATGTTCTGCTCAGGGTAAAGTGTGTAGATAATGAACCTGTTTCCTGCATAAATGGTATCCACGCCCCGTAAATCGACCAATAAAACATTGCCCACTATTTTGGTGTACTTTTTGACCATATTCGTAAAAAGTTCCCTTTGCTCAAAGTACAGATCAAGACGCTCTTTTACATCGGGCATTGCCAATATGTCGTAAATTGTTTTTTCGGAGCAGGCTTTGGCAAGGGTTGTCATTAAATCATAGTTGCTAATTGTAAAATTACGAAAACGTCCAAGTCCTGTTCTTGGGTCCATCACAAATCCTAAAAGTACCCAGCCCTTCGGATCAAGAATTTCATCCGGCGAAAGATCGCCTGAATCTACCTTATCAACATAATGGATCATTTCCGCGAATTTTCCCAGTTTTGCGTCTCCGCCGTAGTATTCATAGACTACCCTCGCACAGCTTGGAGCGTGCTTGGATACACCTTCAAAATACGCGCTATTGCCCAAACGTTCGGATTCGCTGGAATGATGATCAAACCAAAGTTTGCACCCTTTTATATATGGAATATTTGCCAAAATATCGTTATCTGTGGCTTCCACCAAACCATCCTGAATATCCTTAGGATGGACAAATTTCCATTCATCTATGAGTCCTAAATATGATAGAAGCGCGCCACAGGCCAGCCCGTCAAAGTCAGATCTGGTAAATAACCTCATCTTAAACCATCCTTCACCATTTTAAAAAGAATCCTTTCTATAGAATATCGGCAGATTCTGCCTTTTCCTTCAATATAAATATAATAAAAAATGAATGGGATTACCACCCAAACCGCATATAATACAGACAATATTATAATATTATAGAAATAATTCGCTGTCTAGTCTGCCGGTAAACCATTTTAGAACCGCTTCCGCGCGGTTTGTGAATGAATTGCCGACCCTGCTCTGCATTCCCGGCACAGAAGCCGCCTTTGCCATAGAAACGGCGTATATTAATATCGAATCGCCGCAGTCAATAACCGCCAAAATAGAGCGTAAATTGCCCCTCCCTATCGCCGGAATTATCCCGTAATTAAGGGCGGTTACATTTTCTTGGGTAAAAAAGACAGCGTCCCCTGCAGCCGCATATTCATAGCGGTAAATGTTGTCCCCAAAGGTAAGGTCTTTTTGCCTTGCGTAAATGGTCAGGGACGCAGGCGGCTGGGCATAGACAGGATCGGGAAGCGGTTTTTTCGTTGTTGGGCTGTCTATAACGGCGGAGTATTCATAAAAGACGCGCATGGCATTACGACTTGCCGAAAAGTATTGAATTCCCGTCAAGGTGCTGAGAGCCGTCATTTGGTTAAATACCCTCGTCCTCTGTCCGCCGTCCCAACTGCCTGAGTCTGTGTGAAAAGCGACCGGCTTTTTGTACAGGTACAGAGCCTCAACCAGCATATTGGGATTTAACGCGCCCATAGCATTGGCAGTAAGCTGCCGCAGTTCGCTGTTTTGGGGCAGAAGATTCGGCGTTGGATTTCTTAACTGCGTCTCAATTAAAATTTCACCGCTTGAACGCAATCGGTCAGCATAAGCAGACGGAATCAAACTTTCAAGCGGTACAGAAAAAACGCACGGAATCAAAAATGAGAAAATAAAAATCGATATAAACAGACGTTTAATCATCTTAATCCGCGATAATAAACACGCACCTGTTTATATAAACCATCTCCCTCGCTTTTGGTTTCAACATCGCCAATGTCGTTCAGCGTGGTATGAATGAGCCACCTGTCGAAAGGATTCATCGGCTCAAGCAAAACTGAGCCTCGGCTTTCGCGCACTTTTTCTGCCACATTGTAGGCAAGGCGCACGAGGGACTCTTCCCTGCGGATACGGTAATTTTCGGTATCAAGAATTACCCGAGTATCTTCCCTGCCGAGCCTGCCTGCGTAAATGTTTAAAAGCAGTTGAAGCGCGTCAAGATTCTTGCCCTTCTTCCCAATCAGGATCGACGAATATTCAGAATCGATTTTTAATCCAAGCTTGTGCTTTTCCCTGAATATAATCGAAATCTTGCCGGGATAACCCATGCGCTCAATCAGACCGGCAGTAAACCCAGCCATCTTTTCTTCAAATTCATTCTGCGGAACAGGTTCGCCGAAAACTGCGTTTCTCGCGCTTCCCTGCTTTCGTTCCTGCGAATTGCCGCTGTCGGCGTATGCGCTTTTAGCGGCAGAGCTTGAGGAAAATCCTGAATTGCCGGTATGGACTTTTATCCGCACAAAACCTTTCTTGAACAATCCCTGTTTTTGGGTTTCAAGAATTTCGACGTCAAAATCGTCCTTTGCAAGTCCAAGTTCTTCAGCCGCCTTGTCGATAGCTTCTTTTTCGGTGCGGCCTTCAAATTCGAATTCCATATATAACTCCTTAAAAGGTTTTTTTTCTCTTTTTCTTCGGCGCAATCACAGGCTCAGGTTCAGGGGTTTGCGCCTTTTTTACCAGAATGTATTTGTTAATTATCACCTGCTGTACAAGGGTGAGAAGGTTGGAAAAAATCCAGTATATCAAAAGCCCGGACGGTACGTTATAAAGTATGAAGAAGAACGCAATCGGCATGACGTATAACATCATCTTCATCTGGCTGTTTGTCTGCTGTCCCGGATTTTGCGTAACTTTACCGTAGAGTAATTGGGAACCTACATAGATAAACGGCAAACCCCTCAACGCAGTCCATTTTAAAATCGGCAGTTTGAAATTTTCCGGAAAATTAACAATCGCTTCTGGAACGGAAAGATCGGGTATCCAGCCGGGAATAAACATAGCTCCGCGCAGATCAAAATGGTTGTTAAAGAGGTTATACATCGCAAGGAATATCGGGAGTTGCAAAAGCATCGGGAGACACCCTGAAAGCGGATTATACCCTTCCTGTTGATAAAACTTTGCCATTTCAGTATTCATCTTTTGCGGATTGTCTTTGTATTTATCCTGCAGTTCCTTGATTTTTGGAGCGAGTGCCTGCATGCGGAAAGTTGCTTCAGAGCCTTTTTTTGTCAGCGGATAAAAGAGGATTTTTATTAACAGCGTCAAAAGGATGATAGCTACGCCGTAGTTGGGAACAATTTTGTAGAATAAAACCAACAGCCACTTTAACAATTTTTCCAGCGGAGACAGAATCGCAAAAGAACTTGATGTTACGTCAACAAGACCTGTGTCTTTAAGACCGAATTCATTTCTGCCTGTGTTGTAAACTGCGAGAGCTTCCTGTGTTTTCGGTCCTAAATAGAAACGGTAAGTATCTGCAGCTTTTGAAACGCTTATCGCAGGGCGAATAATATTGAATCTGGAAGCCGAAGTAAGACCGGGTTCGGCTTTTTCGGAAAAATTGACGCTGTACTGCGCAAGATAGGGAATGGCAATAAAAGTGAAGTATTTGCCCGCGATTGCCGCCCATGAAGGACGGGAATCAATAATATCATTTACCTTTGCGTTCTTTCGTTTGCCGTTGGTAAATGTAAAGTATTGACGGAAATCGTAACGGTTGTCGAGTTTTTCAAACTTGGGACCTATCTGCGGACCAAATGACAATGTATACGCACTGCCGCCAAAATTAAAATTCTCCGTTGAATATCCGCCGTCAAGCGTTACTGTCAATTCAAACATAAAATCCTTTGGCTTAAAATCGTAACGTTTGATTAGGCGGAACCTTCCGCCGCCCATCGAAAGAGGAGCGGAAAAATCACGGTAAAATTCCACAGAATGTTCCGATATGCGGTTTACATGAAAAAAAGCGGTAACAGGCTGTGCGTCAAGACCGCCAAAAGCTATAGAAAAAGCGTGCGCTTCATTTGCGCCTGAAAAAATCATATCGACATAATCTTCATTGTCTACATGTTCTTTCAGTTTATATGAAACCATATCTCCGCCTGAATTGGTCAGAACGACGGTAACCAATTCCGTCTCAATTGTTAC
>JGI24698J34947_10001171_pt1 | contig 13658 bp, 16 predicted proteins | sample TergutMp193P3_FD_34947 | JGI IMG/M metagenome (IMG submission 34947)
CGCGGCGGATGAATAACAACGATTTAAGAAGTGTTAGCTGTCCGTTCATGGGCGCGGAATGGCATTGTAAAAATCAGGCGGCTCACCTCTCGTTGCAACCGGATACCCATATCGGAAGTAGACCGCCTGAAGCACGGCGAACTTATGGAAGGGATAGAACAGCGGATATACAGACCCTTGACATTTTCCAAAAAACCCTCTATGCTGGCTTTGTCTTTCAGGCGGCATAGCTCAGCTGGCAGAGCAAACGGCTCATATCTTAATGGTTTTTTAGTTTTCCCTCTTTTTGTTTCCACGTATAATATAATAGCTTATTTCAGGCTTTTTGTACAGCTTTTCATGGAATTTATTTTATTTAATTTGAAGTAACCTAACGGTAACGTCTAATTAAGGTTACTTTTTCGTATAAGTTTATTGTGAATTTCAGGGATTTTTTCTCGGCTTTACCTTCTCTTTCTCAGGTAGACCTCTATCATTTTTATGTTAAGGGGTATACGGAGTCTTTAAAGCTTTTTTCTGATGTGAGGGTAGTTTTAAACGAGGACTGGTTATCAGGTGTGCCTTACGAATTACAAGATCATTTTTTTAAGGTTAATTTCCCCTGTTATTTTATTCCTATTTTTAGAGGGACTGATTGTTATGGTTTTGTAGTAAAAGGATTTTCTAAATGTACCCCTCGGTTTTGTACTAATTCCCTGCTCCCAGGGTGTGAACGTATCACTGGGGGGGAGTTGGTTATTTTGGTAGAGGGTTTCAAGGATGCTTATTTGCCTATGCTGGCTTGCCAGGGTTTGCCTGTTGTGGTTATTCCCATGTTGACTTCTGTTCCAAGTAAGGAATTGCTTACTTTTTTGCATTCTATGGGTTGTTCGGTTTTGTTTGTGTCAGACAATGATGAACATCGGGCTAATCATTCGGCAAGGTTTTTTGAGCTTGCTGGGCGAGTTGGGCTTAAAGCTATTAAGTTTGATTTAATGGGTAGCGTAGAGGATTTTGGAGACTTTTTTCTTCCTTCTCGCCGAGAGCGAGCAGTGATGGAGGCTCATTCTTTAAGAAGCGCAATACAGCAACAATTGCAGATTACTTAATGATATTTAGGGGTTTCCCATTGGAGGGTCTATGGGCGGGATTTTAATAGCATTTGTTATTGGATCATTGGTAGTTTTAATCCTTAATGGGATTGATTGGTGGTCGGAGCAAAAAGAAAAATGATTGAAGTTATTAATGACTCCTTAGAGGAGACCTTCATTGCAAGGGTTACAATAGTAAATCCTAACCCTTCCCCTGTAATTATTAAGGAGAAGTACCGCTGTTTATTTAGGGGTAATTCCGAAGTGTCTTATGGCAGACATTATTTTAGGTTTCCCATAACTCACATGGGGTATAAGCGATTGGTTAGTTCATTTCAGGCAGATTATGCAGGGGTTTTTAAAGTTGACTTTGGTTCTTCTGGTTTTGATGAGGTGTAATTAACTTTTGAATTCTTTATAGTTATTTCGTATACAGTGTTTGGGAGGGGGTTTATGTGGATTTAACTTCAAAGTATAGGCCTACTACTCTAAACGAGATTTATGGTCAGGATAAAGTTGTCTCTTTTTTTAAATCTGTTATTTCTAATATTGATACTGCTCCTCACTACTTCCTTTTGTCAGGAGCTTGGGGTACAGGGAAAACCGCTATTGTTCGGGCTTTTGCCAGAGACCTTTTGGGGTCTTTAAACGCGCCTAACTACGTTGAGATAGATAGTGGGGAGAAGATACTTCAAACAAACTTTGAGGCAATTAAGAATATTCTTTTTCAGGAGGTTCCAGGTTATAAGGTGGCTGTTCTGGACGAGTCTCATCTGGTTGAGGTGAAGGCTCAGGAGCAGTTGTTAAAAATAGTAGAAGATTATTATGGTAAATTAATTTTATTTTTTGCTACAACGGAGCCTCATAAAATGATGGATACTTTGCGCAGTCGATTGCATCATTTTTCCCTGTCTTTATTTTCTGAGGATCAATTGGTTACTTATGCTAAATCTATATTGCAGAAGGAAGAAAAAGTAGTTTCAGACCAGGCGTTGCGTTTGGCGGCTTTAAACTCTCAAGGGCATATGAGGAATATGTTGAAACAAGTGGAATTAATTTTATTTCAAGGGGAAGCTGATTTTTTAAATTTTTACTCTTCGATTCTTAAAGAGATTAGGTTATTTTTCACTGATTTTTCAGTGTCTGATAAGGTTTCTGTGGAGAACCTATCTCGATGGCATCCTTCGGAGCTTCGTGTGCTAATGGGGTTTTTCTTTAGACAAAACGTTATAAATTCTGAGGGTGAGCATAGCAACATTCTTCCTCGGCATTTGGTTCCAAAGCTTTTTGTTAATTACTTACGTTTATTTGGTTTAGTCAAGGAGCCAGATGATTTTTTCTCTGCTTCTTTGGTTTTTAGGCAACAGCTTAGAGGTTTAAAGGGTTAGCATTATGGGTGTTTTACGGACTGGATTTACTTCTTATACGGAGACTGGGGAGTTTTCAAAGGATTTTATTAACGATGTAAACTTGTTAATTTCGAAGGTGTATTCTCAGTGGAAGCTTTATGAAGATGAGGAAGAGTTCAACTCTTCTTGTTGGGCTAAAATCATCGCTTCTTTGCAAATCTATGATAAGGATGTGGGTTCTCTTAACACTTATCTTAACTGGGTAGTTTGGAATGAGGCTACTCGGATTTATTCTAAGCATAAGAGGATGGTTGCTGAGGATATAACGGAGAAGGTTTGTCTTGATCCTGCTTGGGGTTCTCTTCCTGATAGCCATCACGATTTTTTTCACAGGGATCGGGTTTGTTCTTTTGCACGAAGAGCTTTCAGCTTGGGTATTTATGTAAACCAGTTAGAGTTGTATAAAAATTACTCTCACGGTAATCTAACCCCTGCTGTGAAAGCCTTTATGTGGCATCTTATACTTACGGGTAGGCATGATTAAAATATGCAAATTGATTTAAGTTCTGAAGAGAAAGTTTCTTTTTTAATCTCTGTTAGTAAATCTATGGGTTTGTCTGTTGATGAGGTTTTGGCTTTGTATTTATTGCTGGAGGATAAAGTTTTCTTTCTTTTTGATTTGTTTCAGGGAAAGAGTGTTAAGTTTCCTTCTATGCGGTCTCTCCATAAAGGTTTGTCGTCTGTTAATAAAACTAGCATTATAAAATTGAAACACCTTCAGTATATGGTGAATGGGGTAGAATCATACAGGGAAAATATTGTTTCGGGTGACGTTGTTTGCGTAGATGATGTTGAAGTGGAGGCTTTGGGAAGCCCTTTAGTTTTCTTAGGGGGTTTTTATCTTTTGGTAACAAATTTAAGTGGAGGAGAGAATGGCAAATGATCTTGTGGGTACAGATAAACAGGGTGTGAGTGAGCTTGTACAGAAGTTGGATCTTGATTTTCAATTTATTCAGAGGAATGTGAGGGATTTATCTAACTCGGCTCAGTTTGCGCATATGGAGGAATTAGAGGAGTTGCATAAGTTGGCTTATAATAATTTGAAGCTTCAGATGGCTCCAAATATGCCGCTTGCAGTAGATCCAACTTTGGTTTTGGAGGCTTATAAAACTATCTCTGGGGTTGTTATGCAGACAGTGGAGACAAAGCGCAAAGCGGCTGAGACTTTATTGAAGGCACGTTCTTTAATAGATATTCCTACCGTTTCTGCAAATGCTCACGGTGGTGGTCTTCTGGACGATAATTTTGATGGTGATGTTTCTGCGGCTTCCTTGTCTTCTGGTTCTGGTGTCTATGGTAATTTAGTAGATACTGCTGATCCTGTCATGTGATGTTGCTTGGGGATGGGTTGGTGGTAAAACACTAGCCCATTTATATACACTTATGGCTCTAGAGCTTTTACGACCTATCGTCTCTATAGAGGATTGGATTAATTCTTCTTTTTATGTTGGGGAGGAGACTATCTATCCTTATTGGAAAGACTCTATTATTGAGTATTTCAATGGGGACGAAAGGGCGTTTATCTTTTCTGGTAGTAGTCGTGCTGGTAAATCTTATGCAGCAGCTTTTGTTATCATCAGGTTCATTTACGAGCTGTCTTGTATAAAAAACTTTCCAGGCTTGTTTGGTTTATCTCCGACTACGCTCCCGAAGGGTTTTTATTTTTCTTTTTCAAGTGCTGGAGCAGATGTAACAGGTATTCAGAGGCTTTTGCGTATTTTAGATCAGATTCCTTATTTTAACTACGCTTCTACAAGAAGAAGACCCGTTCAGTCTTTTGTCTCTTTCCCTTATATCGAGATTTACGGAGGTTCTAAGGCTACCCATTCTCTTGGGTCAGACTTGTTATTTGCTATTTTTGACGAGGCTAATGAACGGAGTAATGTTGCTAAATCTCAAGCTTTACAAGACGCTGCTAATCTTTGGATGGAAATTCGCATGAGGTCTGAGCTTACTTACTCTATTAATGGTAAATGGGGTGGTATGGCTGGTATTATTTCCACTGCTGGCAAGACTTCTTCTTTTGTGGATTTGGAATTGGAGAAAGCAAAGAAGCATGGCAGGTATTTTTTAAGGGAGGCTGCTGTTTACGATGTACGTCCAAGTTCTTATTCAAAAGAGAGGTTTTCTGTTTTTCCAGGTGGTAGTGGGATTTCTTCATTTATTGTGGATTCTCCATCTCCTGAGGTTGTGCAAGCTGTAAATGGGCTGGGTATGTCTGTACAGCAATTTGTGGCCGAGAAGTCTTCTGTTCTTGTTCACCCTCCTGTCTCCTTAAAGCATTTTTACGATGAGGATATTGATGTTGCTTTGCAGAATCTTTCGGGGCTTACTCGGACTGGTTCATCTTTATTTATTTCTAACAAGGTTTGGATAAAAAATATGTTTGATTCTTCTCTCAAGTATCCTACCAGACTTATCTTTAAAGATGGACTTCCCCTACTTGGATTGTATGATTCTACTCTCCCAGAGGAGATTGTAGACGAGGATATGTTGAATGAGACTTACAATGGTCAGTCAGTTTATATCTCTGTGGATCTTTCAAGGGATAATGACCCTACTGGTTTTTCTGCTATTTTTTATGACGAGGATGAGAGGAAGATAAAACCTGTTTTAATAACTCCTATTTATTTAGATAAATCTAAGGTTGGTAATGAAATTGATCCGGCTAAAGTGATGGGTTTAATAACTCATCTTTATCGTCTGGGTGTTACTATAAAGAAAGTGACGGCTGATGGTTTTCAGTCGGATTATTTAATAACTAGGTGTAAGCTTTTGCTTGGGAATGATAAAGTAGATAGATTTTCCGCAGACAAGTCTTTGGTGGCTCATATAACTTTGCTTAATTTTATGAAGTTAAAGATGTATCGTTTGTACCCCCTTCCAAGATTGCAGTACGAGCTTGAAAATCTTTTTTATGATAAGTTGTCTGGGAAAGTAGACCACCCTCCTAATTCAGACCCTTCTAATCCAATATATTTTAAAGATTGCACAGATGCTCTTGCTTGTTCTTCTCATCAATTGGCTATTTATGAAAATTTATCATACGAGGATTTGATGGTAACAATGGAGGTGGAGAAGGCTAGGAAGTTGTTAAGGGTGGGTGAGGAGGATGAAGAGGTGGAAGATTTTTACGGGGCTGTCGCTGCGGACGAGGAGGATTTTTATAGTAATATTGACGGTTCTGAGAGGGATACGGAGCTTGATCCTGTCGAGCAGATGATGAAAGATATTATGCCTTAAATGTTATACACACTTGTAACATTTTCTTTTTGGGTTAGATTAGGTTTATCCTAGTTTGGAGGGTTAATATGACACCTACTAATTTGAAATGGCACGGTTGGACAGATGAGAATGGTTCAAAAGTTGATTTTTTCAATAAGCATGAGATAGATTGTAAATGTACAATTCCCTGTGAGCAGTGTGGGTTTTCTCACCTTGATAATACGGGTGGGGGGTTAACAAAATCGAACACTCCCTTGTGTGGTGTGTGGTAAAGCTAAAAGGGGTGTCATTCATGATTCCTATTGAGAAGGTTTTGATAGAGCTTCACAGAATGATTGAGTCTTGTGGAGGGGACGGACGTTCGTATAGGTCTCTTATAAATCGTTATATAAAGGAGTTGGAGGATAAATTGGCTGAATTGGGAGGTTCTTTGTCAAATGGAAAATAATAATCTAAGAATTATTTGGGAAGAGAGGGGGGGTAGTAAATCTCGTCTTTACGGGGGCATAAACACTACTTTTTCTAATGTCAGGCAGTTTTTTAAGGATTCTGGGAAACATCCCAATGATTTTAACGCTCTGATTATTGGGGCTAAGGTTTTTTCTGGGAGTTCTGTTAATTGTGTTTTGTGGTGTTCTGGTTTTGAGGTGGGTAACCTTTTTAATGGATTAAGGGATAGGGGTCTTTGTTCGGAGGTTTGCAAAGCGGTTGCAGACTGATCAATTTTCTTGTTAAACTGTGTTAAGGAAATGTAAGTCAAAGAGAGTACGTCTATGGCGCATTAGCGTATTCCAGGTAGACTGCCAGGTATGGTCATCCACGTTCGATTCGTGGCATTTCCAAAGAAATCCAACCGTAGTTGGTTAGACTAAGTTTCCTGCATAAGCAGGGACGAGCGGCAATGGTACAGGAGAGGGTTGCCTGAATGCCTATTCCATTAGGCAAATTTCGGTTTTTCAAAGCCGTTGGCACATGGAACGCCTGTTAAGAAACCAACGTACAATGTATCGAGCCGAAAGGTAGCGATCTAGTGGGTGCAATTCCCAGACACTGTATAGAAACTAAATAATGTTATTATTTAGTTCTAAGGTGTTGTCTAATCACCTTTGAGGGTTGCTTGTTAATAGCGTGTATAGGCAACCCAATTAGATTTTTCTTTTGGTAAATTTATATATCTATGGTGGGGTTTTTCAATGGTTATTCTGTTTAAAAAGATTAGGTGGTTTTGGGGAGAAAGCAGAAAATATAGGGAGCCTAATCCTATAAAACTTTTATCTAAAGGTTTTATTTTTAAGTGTATCTGGTTTCTTTTTCAATGCAAAAACGATAGAAAAGATGTATGGGAAAGAACGGAAATCAAGCCCTATAAGACTTGGGAATATAAGCGTGTTGAGAAAGAGTTGAGTCATGTATTGGAGCCTAAAGCAATATGAACAAAGGTTTTATTAATTTTATTAGTTTTGCTCATGGTATTCAGCACGGTTTTAGTTCTAATAATATTCCTTTATTGAGCGAGGCTCAGGCTGAGCAGGTGTTTGGGGTTGTTCTGTCTCGGTTTAGCTTTTCTATGGATGTGGAGAAAGATATTCTGAATCAATTTAAGCGAGGGGAAATTGATTCTTGGGATGCTATTGAGCAACTTGAGGACGAGTGTAATCTTTCTTATGACGAGGCTTGTAAGTTGGTTAAACTTAATTCTTCTGTGTGGTTATTGTCTGGTCTTACTCCAGGCAAGAGACGAAAACGGTCTAAGTATCATGGTTCGTTGGTTAACAATACCTTTGACGATATTCCAGGAGGTATTGCTACTTCTGCTCTTACAGCTTCAAGCCTTCAATCACATCCTTCAACTCGTTATCTTGCGGTAAACCATATGATGCATCACTCGAGAAGGCATTTAGTCAAGTCTTCTTTATCTGGTACGTTAGATACATTTTTGCTTCAGAATTATTGTGCTGGTCTGGGTACGGATGAGTATGGGAACAATATAAAACATACTGGAGACAATGGTAGGGTGGTGCTTAGTTTCACAACGGAGGCTGGTAGCTCTACTGAGGTAGATTTAGGGGGTAGTTTGGGCACTGGTTATGTAGTAGCTCAAATAAATGACGAGCTGGGTTTGTTCCCTGATGATACTGAGGTTGGTGATTTAATAGATAATGCTGTTATTCAAGATATTGTGCGGTCGCAGGGTGAGAGGGATAGTCAGGTTAAAGATGAATATGCTTTACGGTCTGTTTTAAGAAGGTCTTCTGTTAAGCCTATCTTTTCAATGGCTTTTGGAAAAGAGGAATCTGTTCCAGATTATGTCCGTGCGAGGTTTAAAGGGGATTTTTACGATGGCTGGTTAGGACAGAATAAAGATGTTCAGAATGGCTCTGTTTTTGCTAGGTATATGGATGGTGAAGATTCGGAAGGGGTTAACTTTCGGTTTTATTTTTTGTTTGGAAGAGAGAATTATTTATCTAGTGTGGAATCTCCTGCTGGTAATGCCTTCAAGTTTAAGGCTTTATTTATTCAATACGGGGACAAGTATTTTGCTAGGAAATTTCAAGATTCTGATTTTGATACTGTGGAGCGTTCTATGTTTAAGTATAAAATAGGTGTTATTGAAGAGCTTGGTTTAGAAGAAGTTAACGTTGCGAGTCCATTAGTGTTTGCAAATTCTTAAAGATAATAATCGAGCAGCAAAACTTTCTTCTTGCAGTTAGTTTATATATCACTGTATGCAAGTTTTTTCTAAGTCAACTGTTGTAGATAATAATACTTTAGGTTTATTTGATGAAGGGGTGGGAGAAGTTTCTCCCTTTCCTGAGAAGGTTGTGAAGCCTCATTCTAAGCCTACATCATCTCCAGTTATTCGCAAATCAATACAAGACTATCCGCATGACGAGTCTGTGGAAGGACTTAAAGACAAGTATATAAATACTTCGCAAGGCATTGATGGTTACGAGGATTCTCTTTATCTGCCTAACGGTGAAGAGGTTAATGGCACTTGGAGATTGGTAGATGCTTTTTCCATTTCTCCTTCGCACGATCCCTTTACTTTTCATTCTACAAAAGGTTTCCCACGAGCAGGTGGGGGTTCTTCTGCTAATACAAGAGATTATGCTAACGAGCCTGACGCTCAGTTGCAGGTTGTTCAGCTTGCTGGGGACTTTGATGGACGCGCTTTAGGTTTTGATTCTGCTGTGGTGGTTACTAAAGACGGGGTAGTTATCTCAGGTAACAATAGGACAATGAGTTCTCAGTTGGCTGCGAGGAAAGGCACAGATAAAAAATATGTGGGTGCTCTTATGAAACGTTGCCGTTCTTTCGGTTTTTCTCCAGAGCAGGTTCAGGCTTTTGAACATCCACGGGTTGTGTTTGAGATCGACTCTCAAGATTATTCGCCAGAGCATTTTGACAAGTATAATCAATCGGATAAGAAAGAGCAGTCTGAGGAAGCAAGAATAATAAAATTTTCTAAAGTGGTTAAGCCTAACGTTTTAAGGGACATTGCTGATGTTGCTAGTCGGTTTCAGTGGGACTTGACACAAGTGTTTGCTATTCCAGCGGCTTGTGAAGAAATGATGACGGTCTTTATAAAAAATAAGGTTTTTAGTCAGGCAGAGCTTCCAAGGTACTTTGATGGAAATAAGATTTCTTCTGCTGGCAAGCAATTTTTGTACGAATATATTTTAGGCGGTGTTCTGAATGAGTCAGTGGTTCGGGCTTTATACTCTGAGGGTATGGGTAATTTAAAGCAGAATGTAATTGGTTCTGTACAGTTGCTTTTACAAAACTGGGCATGCGGTAATTTTTCTGTTATTGATGAATTGAATTCTGCTATTCGTTATGCTATTGCATTCATCACAGATATAAACAATAAGAAGTTTGTGGTTCCTAAGATTGATAAAGAAGAAGCAAAAACTATGACTGCGGAGGATAAAGTTGCTTTTAACTTGAAGGCATTTAATGTGTGGGCTAGTCAAGGGGATTTGTTAGAAGATAAGCATCCTTTAGTTTTAAAGCTTGCTGGGGCATTGATTTATTCTGCGTCTCTATTTAAAGATTATCTAACAAGGTTAAACGAGGCTACTGCGTCTGCTGCAAAGACTGAAAGGGAAACAACGGATGCTGGTAATGTTGGTTTATTCGAGGAGGACTTCGCTCCTGATCGTTATAGTTTATTGGAGAAAGCTGTGGCTTCTTGGCAACGAAGGAACGCAGTTAAGAGAAGTATATTAAGTTCAGTTTTACGGGGGGATCTTTTTGTAGAATCTCATAGGGATTGGAATAACATTTTTTCTAGTGTTTCTTCTGGTGCAGGTGTTTTTACTAAACTTGGGGATGTGTTGAAGTCTGGTAATTCTTTTACAGTTGAAAATAAAGATTTAGGGTTTGTCAGTATTGATAAAGGTTCTACTGGTAAGAATGGTTATGGTCTTCTTCATATAATTGAAGGAAGACATAAGTTTGATAATTTATCAAAAGATGCTTTATCTGCTGTTATTTACAAGATTATAGATGCTGTTGAGAATGGGCAGGTTGTTTCTAAACAGGAACATACGCAGAATGGTGTTTCTGCTGGTCGCATTCATATAGAGAAAGATGGTGTTCTTGCTATAGTTAGTTTGGCAAGGGAGGAAGATGTTTCAGACCGTTTTGTTTTAACTGGTTTTGCTATTCATGGCAAAGAAAAAGAGGCAACCGATGCCATACAAACGGTTATCGCTCAATATGGCTACTCTCCTGAGTTCTCTTATTTCCGATCTCAGGTAGGAGCGGTTACTGCCTCTCTTAATCAATCATACAGTAATTTTTTAGATAAAGCAAGTGTGTATAAAAATGGGGGTTTTATGAAGAATAATACGATGTTAAAGTCTCAGGCTGTTTTTTCGGATTTGAAAGACAAGATAATGAAGTGGACGGCGCAAAGCCCTGAAAATAAGAAGGCTTATCAACAGGCTATGAGTTTGTTTAGAGAGAATTTTGGGAAGCACCCTCAAACTGAGAAAGATGCGAAGGTGATCATGAAGACTGCTCAGCAAATGGCTAAGACTGGACAGATTTATTCTGATGACTCTTTCAAGCAGGTAGCTCAGCAAGTAATGAATGAAGGAGGAGGTCAAAGTCAACAGACACAAACTCAACAACCTCAGGGTGGTTCTCAACAAGCACAAGGTAATTCTCATGGTCAACAGACACAAGGTGGTTCACGGGGTCAGTCTTCTGGTGGTGTTAGCCCTCAAGACCCTGTAGCTTTATTTAAGGCCATTCAGGCTCTTTATAAATCTGGGGCTATATCGAAGGAGCAGGTAGAGAAGGCTTTTGCTATGGTTACTGGTCAGCAAGCACAAGGTCAGCAATCACAGGGGCAGGATAATCAACAAGCACAGGCTGAACCCCAGCAAGCACAAGGTCAGCAAACTGTTTATAATATGCCGGATCAGACTCAAGATAAAGATCAACAACAAGAACCTCTCGCTGCTTCTTTAGTTCGGTCAGGTGTAACGAGACCTCATATAAGTCTGAAGTCATCTACTGATTTAGAAAAATCTATCGAGACAGGGGATGTCTTAGGTTTTTTCAGATTTTTTGGAAAGGGACAAATAGACTTAGAGAAAGCAAAAGAGTTGACTGGTCTTTCAGAGGATTCTTTATACGAGTTTGAGAGAGAGTTTAAGTGGGCAGATGGTTATGATAATAAAAATTCTGTTTTACTTAGGTGGGCAAAACGGAGTCCACTGTACTATTCTTTTGGTCAATCAGTACAGTCTTCTGGTAAAAACCCAGGTGTAGTTTTTGACAGGCTTCCTAAAGGTGTTACTGGTCTTCAGATAGGTTCTAGGGTTGTTTATACTCCTATGAAATTATCTAGTTCTCTCCCTGTTGCTATGGAAGACAAGAACATTATTTATGCTGGTAAGGAAGGCATTATAAAATCTATCTCTAGTGAGCTTTATAATGTTGAAATGCCAGAGGATGAAGAGATAATTTCCGCTTATGGCAATGAATTAACTCGTGTTGCTTCTGACGAAGAGATTCTTTCGGCTAGGGGCAATCTCAGTGATCCTATGCGTGAGTCTGTGCAACAATTCTTGTCTAACATCCCCACTCTTACACAGGTTCCTGAGAATTATAAAGATGAAAGGATAGTTAAGGAGAGACTTGAACCCGACCATGTTTGCTATTGGTATTCTGAAACCATTACTAATGGTAAACCCTATACTGTAGAGTTTCATGTTTCCCCAGGTGAACCTTTTTGTGATGTTTATGTGGTCAGGGATTTTGATAATACTCCGTTGGATGCTGGTGGTTATCATATTGAAGATTTTGAGGATTGGAACCTGTCCGAAGTGGATTACGTAGAGGGTTTATTTGCGAAGGAGCAAGCCTCTACTGGCAAGGAAGCTTCTTTTGATAAGGACAAGAGAGGTACAACTCCGTATAAGGTTGATGAGACTGATCCTTATCTGGCTGATCGTGTTTCTGCTAGGTTTAATAGGTGGTCTGCTCAAGTAGCTGCTGGTTTGTCTCTTGGGAAGGGTATGTCTCTGCCGGACATGGCTGTTGTTTCTGGTTTGGCGAGGGTTTTGTCTGGAGGTAGTTGGGCAGGTGATTTGTTTGATGAGAGGGATTATAAAGACTGTGGTTTAGGTGTTGCTAAATTGTCTAGGTCTGGGTGGGATGATCTTTATAACGATGGTGTTCTTAGTCGTGAAGAATGGTTTCGAGGTTATGATTATAACGGTAACTATGAGCTGGAGGATAGGGAGCAACGACCAGCTAAGACTTCAAAAGGCGATTTCTTTGGTATGAATGGTTCTGTCAATTCTAGCTTAGAAGACGGGTTTAACAAAACTTTAACCACAGTAGACAAACTTACCCATAATCCTTTAAGTGCTGTTGATGATGTCGCTGCCTTGCCTTTTAAGTTTCTGGACAAAGTGACTGGGAAGGGTAAGGTTAAATCCTCTCTGGGTTTTTAGACGCCCACCACAAACGGAGTGGTGGGCAATCAAGAAAATTTTATACACCCTTGTATTCCGGTAGCAAATATGCTATTTTATCTATGGGTGATACTGAATCAAGATTATTTGCACAAGATATCTTTGGTAAGGTTTCCGTATTTGTTCGGAGTGTTGGTACTAAAGTAAGGCATTCGGTTCCAGGATTATGGCTTTCTGCAGACGATGCTTTTAGGCATTCTTCTAATGGTATGCAGTGGGACTTTAGGTTTTCTAAATTTAAAGACGATCCTGATGGCAGTCAATTGGTTTCTTTGGTTTTTTCTATTACAGATGGTAATCTGGAGCAAGCTAATTTGTCTTGTGTGAATGTGGCAGGTCAGGTTTTAATGTCAGTTCCTGTTGGTAGGGGAAGTGGGTTAACTATGGCTATGGTGGATTCTGTCGTAGATTGTATTTTAAAGGAGTTTTTATGAACCTTGATTTAGATAACGATAAAGATTGGGAACAATTAACTTCTTCTATGTCTGAATCTTTTTTTTCTCAGTCTGTTTCTCAATCTGTTAAACAACCTATTATTTCTTCTAGCTCTGATGATGAAGATTACGATCCTAATGAAGACCCAGCCTATGCTAGGGCTTTGGCTGATAAGGAAGCTCAGTGGGCAGAATACGCACAGGCTAAGGACTGGGCTATAGCTAACTGGCCTACAAACAAAATTCGTATTAAAGCACACTTTCCTGATTTAGCTGAATACGAGCTTGTGGATATTCTGAAGGAAGTGAGACAAGAGATGGCGAGTCATGTCTCTAGTGGAGGAAAACAGGGTTTTTAGACGCTCACCACAAACGGAGTGGTGGGCAAGCAAGTTATACACCCTTGTATTCTGGTAACAAACAGGCTATATTTTCAGTAACAAAGGTTATTCTTTCAACTTTAAGTCATAATGTTAAGGTTTGGTTGGATGGTCTTACAAAACAAGTGCAACAAAAATATCCGAG
>JGI24698J34947_10001172_pt1 | contig 13658 bp, 3 predicted proteins | sample TergutMp193P3_FD_34947 | JGI IMG/M metagenome (IMG submission 34947)
CGGAACCATTTGAGACCTACCCACGGCGAACCTTCCGACCACACCCCCCGAAAGATATTGTAATCCTTGAAGGCTATGACAATATTGGTCATGGGAACATAACGGAAAATGATAAAAAACGCTATGGGGAGAAACAGCATCAAGTACAGCATCCATGAGCGTTTAATATAGCTTGAGTAACCTGATTTTATTACCCCTGTTTTAGCCAGAACGTTTCTCCTTTTTTCTATATTACCCGAAAATACCCGGTTTTGTCAATTATCTATTTCCCGCATCATCCGGTCAAATCCGGCGATAAGCCCCCCCCGGCGCAGCAGCCCCTTTTTTTCCCGCATCAGCTCAAGGATTCGCAGCGATTCGCCCAATAGCGAGCCGAGCGTTCCCGGCAGCCGCAAATCGCTTTTAATGCAGGCGCGGGAGAGCATCAACAGCCCTTCCAGGGTAAGGGCCTTCTCCAGTCCGGCAAACAGGCTCCCCTGCGTTATACGCAACGGACCCCAAACAGCCAGAACCTTCCCGTAAGGCGCCAGCAGGTTGAAAAACACTATCCCCGCCATAATCGCCAATGTTATGAGCGGGTGTATCTTCTTTCCCATAAGCCGCGCCGCCGCGCAAAAAACCACAAACAGCACCGCCCGCGCCGGCAGGGGGCTTAACACAAAGATTACCGCCATAACTAACCCCGCGCCGAAAAAAACCGCCGGCTTATGCGAAGCCCCGCGCAAATTATTGTTAATAGTGTTAATAATGTTAATATTATTAACACTTTTTTCTTTTGTATACCATTCTGAATGGCGGCAAAAATACTCGCATACTATCCCCAAAGCGATGCCGGTAATCAAACCCGACGCGAGGAAGGGCGGCGCAAGGTAGCGCAGGGCGGCAGGGCCAAACACCACAAAACGCGCCAACGCCAACTGGACGCCGTTAGACGCCATCGCCCCGGCGCAGCCAATACCGGCAAAACCCACGCGTTCTTTTCCCAGCAGGGCGCGCAGCGCGTACATTACCACGGCGGAGGCGAACGTACCCGCAAGGGAAAACAAAAACACCCATGAAAAAAGCGTGCCGCCGATTATCCCCTGCCCCAGCACTTTGAGCAGGGCAAGCAGCATAAATTCTTTGAAACTGAACAGGTCAAGCGCGAGGAGCAGGGGCAGGTTTGCCAGCCCGATGCGCATAAAGGGCAGTGGTTTGGGGATGAGGTATTCGATGCCCGATAAAAAAAGACAGAGGCTGCCCAGCAGCGCGAGCGTGCTGCGATTCGCAGCGCGGCAATTTGCCGCACGCTCCCCTGCCCTACCAGGCTGCGGCGTCAACATCGTTTTGATTTTACCTTCGCCGATATACAGCATGACGCGGTTGGGAAGGCACGCCGTCCATTGCCCCGGCACGCGGACAGTCCCGGCGGCGACACAGGTCTGGTTCAAACAGGGCGAGGCTATCACCCGCGCCCCCGCTTCGTCAATTTCGACCACCGTATCTCCTAACGGCCCGGACACCGTCAGCGTTTCAACGGCATCCGCGGGGAAAACCCACTCGCCGCCCGCGCCCTTTATGTTTACCGAGCCGCCCTCCCCCGCGCCCGCATACGCGGCGACAAAAGAGGCGGCTACTATGCCCAACAGGGAAATAGCAATGACAAAATCGAACGGCTTAAACATTACACCCCAACAACCGCGGTAACCTGGGGCACTTCCTTCTGCAGATATTTTTCGATTCCCATTTTCAGGGTCATTTGAGACATGGGGCAATGGCCGCACGCGCCGGTCAGCTTAACCGAGACCGTCCCGTCGTCGCCAACAGAAACAAATTCCACGTCCCCGCCATCGGCCTGCAATGACGGACGCACATTTTCAAGCGCCTCTTTAACCTGTTCTTCCAGCATATCTACCCCCTATGTACGCCGCGCGAGCGACGATTTCAATTGCCTTACTATACCAATATTGCCGCAAAAAAGCAAGAATGGTAGTATAGAGGTATGGTAAGCGAATGTTCCCTCAAAGTCCGCACCTACGAGTGCGACAGCTACGGTCATGTTAACAACGCGAATTATCTTAATTATCTTGAGTACGCCCGTTATGAACTGCTTAGAGACGCCGGCTTTGATTATGAGAAAGCGACCGGCGCCGGTTACGGGCTTTTTATCGCCCGCATTGAGATTGACTACAAAAAACCGGCGGTAACCGACGACCTGCTCACGATTAAAACCTGGCCCCTCAAAAAAGGCGCGGTCAGCGGAACGCTCGCCCAGGAAATCCGCCGGGGCGGCGACCTGTTAATAGAAGCCAAAGTCACCTGGGCGTTCGTCGACTCCCATGGCGCGCCGGTGAGAATCCCCCCAGAGTGGGATGTGCCGGGGTTGGCGCCGTAAAGCGTAAAAAAAGCGGGAACCTCCGTGGAAGTTCCCGCTGTGTTGACCGTTAGCTGCTAACCGTTTTACTGGTTGACGTTGATTACGCCCGCATTCCTGATGTTGTACTTCAGAATGGCGCCTTCGTACCAGCTCTTGGTCATGTAACCGACCAGGATGGTGTTATTGATGCCGACGCCGGGCGCGCGCAATGAACTCCAACTGTTGCCAGGAACCCAGTTGTTATTCGGCGCGTTGCCGGGAACGCCGTTACTCACATATTCATTGGTGTCGGGTATAGTTTGAGCGGGTACGGTCATTACTTCCCAGGCGCCGGTAAAGGCGTTATCATCGTCTGTTCCGTGGGCAAGGTTAGCCTGAGTGGTATTCCGCCAGGCAACACGAACCGAGTTGGTGGTTTCGGCAAACGCGTTGTGGATGTAGGTTATGTAGGGTACATAATTACCGGTTCCCTGTTCCCGCACGTTGAGCATGAGTTTTGTTCCGACCGACAGATAGGTGTCTACCCTGACTGTTCTAACGGCACTGTTGACCAAGGAGTTGTTGCTACTGTCTGCCTTGCTGTTCGGTACGCCGCCACTATAAGGTATATAACTGTACCACAGCCCGCCGTCTACGGGGTTTACATAGGCAAGGTGTACGTTGTCACCCCCGTCTACCGCCAGGTCAACGTGGGTACCGGCAGAGCCTTTAATTATTACGGCGTTATTCTGCCAGTCCGTCATGGTTTGCGCGGGAGCGATGGGGTTGCCATTAGCTGTCGTCGGTGTGTTTACGCCGTAAGAGAACCACAGGGATTGAATGGACTCATCATACCAGGCGACAACCGCTCGCCCGTTACTCAACAGACCCGCCGCGACATACTCGCCGCCCCTTGCTTTTTGGGTATCATCCGCAACAACTAGATTCGGGTCAGGTATGGTGCCGTAGTTGTTGAGCAGATCGGAAGTAGTATTATATATGGCGTTTTGGGCTACGGGTGGGGTTGCGGTGTTGAAATTGCCGTTGCCAGCTCTTTGAGCGGGAAACTGACCGCCCGTAGCGGTGTTGTTAGCGTTGCCGCTAATATAGCCCGTATCATTAGTGCCGTTATTAACATTATAGAAGAACCCATAATGGAGTAAAACCGGGTGGTTAGCAGCGGAGACGACGGTGTTGTTGCCGTTCATGGTGGCGGAGAAGTTTCTGGAGTCATAGTACGCAAGTACCGTCCTTGTCGCACTAGCGGCGTTGGTGGGCTCAGTACCGGCAATTGGACGCCGCACGGCAACACTGGGGTATTTTACACGGTCAGGATCAGCCCCCGCCATCATTATTAATCTTCTATTACCGTTATTGTTAGAAGCACCCGCCACTGAACCCAGTCCTAAAGTATTGTACGCGAAAGTATAGGTAGCCCCCGTACTGGTCATATTGGTAGCGGCAACCCCCCATTCGCCCTGGGGCGTAAGCCCGAAGCCGAAATTAACAAACCGGTTATTATAGAACATAACACTGCCTTCATTAGTGCCAGGGTTAGCTGTTGTGTTGGTTCCACGCTGGGGTTCTCCATTCGCGTTAAGCTGGGTGTTATTGGTAATAACCTTTACCGAGGAGTTGCCGGTAGTGGCGCTGTAAATATATGCGCCGAAAGACGTATACCTGGTAGCGTTATCGCTCATCCTCATCTTGGGGGAAGAGAGAATGTTGCTGTTAACCAAAGCGCCGGTGTTCCACACATACAGGCCGCGGTTGTCGGTCAGGATAGTATTGGTCACGGTGGGCTCCCTGTTGTACCGCTGTACAATGGCGCCGGTCCCATCTACCCTGTTCGTCAGCGCCGCGCTGTTGTTGTTGCGGTTGTTGAAAGAGGTAATGCCGTTTACCACTAAGGTCAGTACGCCTGAATTAACGCCATTTGCGTTAGTGCTGTCGTTATCGTTGTCAATAACAACCGTAAGCTGGCGGGTACTGGTTGGGGTGCTAACACNGTTGGCGTCAATGTTTACTCCATTGGTGTTCGGGTTCGGGAAGGTTATGGTTCCGTCCGCATTGAGTGTTCCGCCCACATTGACGGTCGGTTTTGTGGCGCCGTTTGCCAGGTTAAAGCCGTTAATCGTAATGGATTGGCCTTCCCGCACCGGGTACCAGCCGTTGGCGGCTGAACGGTCAAACTGCGACGGCAGCGAGCTTCTTATTCCCGTAATGTAGGGAACAATGTTCACCGCTGTCTGGCTCCGGTACGGCGCATCCGTAGTAGCCACACTGGTGTTATTGTTGGCGTCAGTCACCCTGAAGGAAACCGTTGTACCGGTCGCGGTTACGCCGGTAACGGTTGAGGTATCCCAGGCAAAGCTCCAGTTTACCACATGGTTGTAATCCAGGGTCAGGCTGTTATCTTCCGCGTCAAAGCCCCGCGCGTTGGCGTCGCTGCTTCGCATCGTGTCAATAGTAACGGCGGAGTTTGACGGCGCCAGCGTATTGGTGCCGGCGTTCCATGCGGCTATTTCAAACCAGTTGCCGCTATTATAACCCGCTATTTGAGCCTGTATGCTCGCAATCCGCCCGTTATCCGCCGCCTTGCCTTTGAATATTACCATACCGCTGACATTCGCGTTGGTGGTATTGGGATACGAACCGTTATTACTGTGCGACGCGTATTGCACATAACCCTTTTTGGTTCCCGCTCCATCAAGGCCGGTTGTTACCACGTTTCTGGTATACGCGGGAACCGGTCCCAATACGCGGGAGGCGTTACTTTCAATCACCGCTCCGGTGGCGTTGCTCAGGACATACTCCTGTCCAAAGGGCGCGACGTATATGACCGGGGTGACAGAATCGCCGTTGTTAACGTCAACGTTAATCAGGGCGACATGGGCAAGCTGCTGATCCTCGGTCAGGCCGGCCTGCGTACTGTCGAACACCTTGATGATAAAGTACCGGTCGTGCCGGAGCAGAGGGTTTGCCGGATCGTTAGGATTATTCAGTATGGGCGTATCCGGTATAGTGGCTGTTTGGTTAACGTTGCCGCCGAAACTATTGTTGGTAAAGGTTATGTTGCCGGAGGAGCCAGCGGTGAAAGTCCCGGTTTTTTGACTGGCGATGGCGCTGGGGATGGTGATGGTGCCGCCGGGGGTGGTGGGGGTGGTGACGCTGTTCGGGTTGGTGCCGCCGGTATATCCGTAGACCGTGCCGACGGTTGCGTCTCCTCCGTCAGTTTGAGCGCGGGCAGGACCGGTAGCGACAAAGGTTACCCCCGTAACGTTGTTAAACGCTCCGTAACTTACCCAGTTGGTATTCCCCGGATTAGCGACGGTATACACCTGTCCCCGCTTCATTTGCGTGGACGGTATTAAACTCCACCCATTACTGTCAAGCTCCCACTCGGCGGAGCCGGTTGGCCTATCAGGCGTATTAGGCGGTACTGCCGTTGTGCTACCTGTGTCAGTCCGCCGCGTAACGTAATAGACCCGGTAATATTTTGCGGGGCTGGCGACGGGGTTGCCGTAAAGCGCGTTAATATTCAGGCGGAACCGGTTGTTGCGCACCCTGAAGTTAGTCTCTATCGCCTGGCTGCCGTTTTCAAAACGTTCGCCGAGATCATTTCCCACGACAATCGCGGGGGCGCTTTCAAAAGACGCGTTGCCGGCGTCCGTGGTGGTATTCGCGCCGTCCAGGTTGGTTCCCAGCGTGATGTCCCTGATCATGGGCGCGTTATTCCCCACATAGATGTTTTCACTGTAGTGCGTGGCGTTCCCCACGTCATCCATGATTACATAGTGAACCGTCAGCGGGCCGTCGGTGAAGCTCTTGGTATCAAACCGCGCCTGCCAGAGTTTGGTCAAGTTATCATCATCCCATATTTCAGCAAACGTTCCGTCGCCGTCGGTGTCACTGTCCGCGCCAGACTCCGCTCTGTCTATGACCATCGCGTGGTCCGACATCCATACGCCGGTGAGTCCAACAGGGTCCGTATTGGTCAGCACGGGGAGGCGTATAGGAGGATCAGCCGGATTCGCATTCGGGCTGGCGCCGGTGTAGCCTCCCGACCGGTATATGACATTCGGCCTGTCTGTTATCAAGCCGGCGCCGTTGGTGAATGCTGTTGCTGCGGCATTGTAGTTGGCTTTATAGTAGGTGGTGCCGCGCTGGAAGTAAACCAACATTCTTGCCAGACCCCGGACGGTGATGTTGGTACCTTCATAGTCCACGGCCGTACCCTTTACATAGAAGTTTTGCGTAACGGCGTTGTACTGGGTCTGTATGACCGCGCTGGGGAAGAAGTTGTCAATATCCACCGAATAGGAACCGTTGGCAGTGTACGATTGCGGAGTGTTGTTGTCTACCACCTGAAGGTCCAGGGTGAACTTTCCGGTATTGCCATAGCCCACGTTAGCAAGCGAATTAACGACAAGTTGAAGCACATATCCAAAGTACTGACCGCTCCATTTTTCGGCCTCCTGTACAGAATCATCTGGAACCTGCTGGCCGTAGTTAGCCCTATACCCATTAATACCACTGGGCACGCTTATACCCGGCTTGACTCGTATCCATGTGCCTACCGCATAAGTTTTCCCGGTGGCATAGTCAAGGTCAACAGTTGACCAGGTGATGCCGGTGGGGTTATTGGTAAGCTGATACCGCCAGCCCGGCTCGGTTATATTAGTAATATCCGTGGGCCGATCGGTATCACCTGTTCCAATATACCATGAAACACCGCCCTGCAGTATGTCCGCCTCGTGGCCTTGTACCCCTCCATTTCTAACCAGTTCCTGATAGCTTCCGCCGGTTACCTTCGCCTTGAGGGAATTGATGCCTCCATCGTCCCTGACCAAGACGGTCATTCTGAATGTGCCGGATCGTTTAATATTGTTGTAAAATTCCACGTCCAGGGGCACGTCAATTCTGGTGTCGGCGGAGCCTCTCAGTACGTGCGGTGTTTCAATTTTGGGAACGCCGCCGGCAAAATAAACCGTTATGCTTACTGCCTCTCCCACCCTATCCGGAGACCTTTGTCCGTTCGCATCGGCGACCAGTTGCTTGGTGTCAATCGCGCGCGCCTCAATTATTACCTGGCGGCGTGTATTTTCAGTCTTCGGAGTCAACAGATCGTCCTTGTTGCTGCTATAACTCCAGGAAACAAAGGCGTCCTGCAGATTATTCTGCAAGNTCGTCTTAATCCAGCCGGCATTCGCATTCGGCGGATCCGCATTTGGCGACGTATTGGCGCTGGGGTATGCCCATACTTCGTTTTCGGCAGTATCCTTGTAGTAGCGGTATTCCACGTTACCTACCCGCTCGGCAAATACTGATTGTGCGATCAGGGCAGCGTCCAGAACAGGGTCCAGTATCGCGGCTTTTATCCTGATTTCCACCGAGTGCACCATGTTGTTGTCACTGGCGGTTCCCGATACTCTCACGTTCATGCCGCCCACATCGTTGTTATTAAGGGGGTTAATGATAGTCGTATTGGGCTTATCCATCTCGGGGTCTACCCATATCCAGTAGGTGGTTATGTTAATATTGCCCGCCGGATCTGCCGCCTTAATATACAGGGGAATATAGAAGCTCCTGTCTTCCTGGTCAGTGGAGTATTTGTCTATCACGGTCGAGTCGGCGAATTCGTATTGGCTCAGATTCGTGGTGAAGTTCCAGTTGAACAGGCCTCCGCCCCAACCGGGAGCGTTATCCCCGGGTTCACCCAGTCCGGTCGCTATCCAGTTTGCCGGATTAGCGTAAGCGGCGTTGCGGTTGTTGTCATTCGTGGTTCTGGAGGTGTTATTATCGGTGCGGTCAGCTTCGTTCAGTTTGCCCAGGTGGTAAGAAATACTCGCTATGCCGTTAGAGTCTTCGGTTACTCCGTTGATGGTGGGGGAGCCGGTTACCCATGCGCGTCCATCCAACACCCGGAAAACACCACCTTCGGTCGAGGGCGCGGCCGCGGTCCATGCGGCGCTGCCGTCCTGCGGATTACTGTTAACGGTCCTGTTGGTAAAGGTGCCGGTATAAACCTGGCCTCCCGAAGGTGTCACAAAGTCTACCTTGGGCGGAGTATTGTCATAGATAAACGCCCGTACGTCCATGGAGATAAAGCCCGCGCCACTGGTCGCCGTTATGACGAGGTTGTAACTGCCTTCCTTGGGCCACACTGTGTTCGTATTGTTATTGGGGTTATCCGGATCACGTATTGGTATGCGGGAGCCGGTGGTAGGCAGCGTAACGGTATAGTAGAACGTTCTCCCAGTCGGGTCCGGGTTGGGGACTGTCCGGGTAGCAATGTGGAAATCAGTTGCGGGAACACCCGTCCATTCGGCAAGAGCAACACTGCCCTGCTTGACATCCAGCTTGCCAACGCTGCTGACCTGGGCAACCGTTACGTTAAATGATACGGTGCCCTTCTGATATTGAGCCACCGGGTCTACCGTCAGTACGGGTATGCTCCGGTCTATTTCGAATGCCACATTTTCCACATAACCGAAACCGCTGCCGTAACCGTTCGGGGCATTTAATCCGGCAATGGCTGTATTATCCTGCGTAGTAGTACCGTAACCGTTGCCCAGAGAGTCTTTTACCCGGATACTCAGCAGATACTTTCCATCCCTTGTATCGCCCGGCACATTGATTTTCCAGGTCAGGTATTTGCTGTTATGTCCCAGCTGGTCTGCTGATTCAGTCATATCCCCCTGCTTCCAGGTTCCATCAATAATACCGATTGATTTATCGTCTTCAAAGTCTATCTTGTACCAGAATTGCGTATTGCTGTTAGGATCAGCCTTGTAAATCGCCGAAACGCTGTCGTTAAACGTACCGCTGAGGGTGATGGTTGAATCTCTGATAGTGTTCGGGGCTATATTCCCCACTACCGTAATTTTGCCGGTGCCGGTATTCTTTGTCCCGTAAATCTGTTGATTCGTGATTGGCGAGTTAAGCGAAATGCTCGGCCCCTCCGTGTCTTTGGTAAAGGTAATCATACCGGAACCGGATTGTCCCGCCATGTCCAGCGCTTCAATTCTGAGCGTGTGGGTGCCGTCCGGCAGCGCGGTGAACGCGTTGTTGAAAGCGGTAACGGAAGCGAGTGTCCATGTCCAGTTGGAGCTGGGTGAGGAACCGCTGACCGGGATATTGCCGGTCATCGCCGTTCCGCTTACAGCCGCGCCGGTGTTCAATGTCCACTTGAGTTGAGCGGGGAGGGTGCCGGGGTTCGCGATATTATCCAGCGCCGCCTCATTTACACCGCCGTAGATTATCGTCGGAACAGCGTTGAACTTTTGGGGATTATCGGGATCAGTGAGCGCCGCGTTGAATGAAACCGTCGGCGGAGTGGTGTCCTTGGTGAACTGATGTTCGGCGCTCGTGACTGTTTGCGTCCGACCCGTCCTGGCGCCCCACGCCGTATCCCACAGTTTCGAGGGAGGAGCGTTGGTGGTAACATCGTGGTCGCTTACCGTGACCCTTATCACCTTGACCCCTTCGGTGTTGAACGGTACAAGCGCGGTAACCGTCGGGCTGGGAGTTAATTCCTTTACGGGGAGCGGGGTGTTGGCGGTGACGGTGGTAACCGGATTGTAAAATCCGGGAACCGCTACCAGATTCTGCGGAACGTCTGACCACACATAGTTAGGAGCGGTGCCGCCGCTTGCATACTGGAGGACATATTCGCCGATATTGTCGTCATCTTTCATCTCTATCCGCAGGGTAACGCTGGTGCCTACATAGGTATTCGCGACGGGGCTGGTGATCGCAACGGTCGGCAGGTCAGAGTCCTGATCCACCCTGATGTAACGCTTTTCAGTTCCGGTGTTCCCCGCTTTGTCCATCGTCATAACGAACAGAATGTAGTTGTTGGCGGTGGGCAACGCTATATTCGTTTGTGTCGTACCGTCCGAAGCCGTCGTCGAGTGAGCGACGATGGTGTCAATATACGGCGCCAAGCTGAGCCGCTTGGTAGACCCGCCGCCATAAATGGTGCGGTTTGGCGCTGTTAGGGTGCCGCCGGCAACCGGCGCTGTGCTCCATGCGGGAGCGGCATCGGTTATCGCGGTCTCGTTCAGCAGCCACCACCTGGTCTCATCCACGCCGTTTTCATCGCCGACATTGGCGTTGAACTGGAAGACATCGTTCACCTTAAATTGCTGGTAGTTGCCGGGGTTGGCGTAGCCATCGGTAGTTCCCGCATTGGTGAGGTTGCTGATTGTTACGCTCGGCGCCGCATTGTCCACNATAACGGTAAAGTCCGAAGCCGCCTTTTCCTTTCCTACNGTGTCGGTTACCGTTATACGATAGGTGTAGGCGTTGTCGGTAAGGCCGTTCTGGGTAAGGCGGATCTTCGCCGCGGTAACCGTAACTGGAGTTCCGTTGTCGCCCGCGGGATCGGAAAGATCATTAAGCGTTCTGCTCGTGTTGAGAATTGTTCCGGGAGCGTTGTTGTTTTGCGTTCCGTAGAGCGAAGTAATAGCTATCTCATTGTTCGGCAGTGTTTGCATATTCCCGTTAGCCGGATTAGTCCGCTCTACCTTCACAGATTCGAGGGCGAAGGTGTCAATCGCGGTAAAGTCAATCGTAAAGACTCCGCCGCCGGTGTAGCTGACGTAGTAGTTATTTTCGCCTGAGGGCTTCCTGACAGGCGTCGAGAATGGATTGCGTGCTGGTGCGGGGGTGTCGGGGAGATCGGGATTCGTAGCGGCCTTAAATATGGTATTCAGGTTGAGCAGAGAGTTGCCCGCGCCCGGATAGCTTTCGACAGCGGTGCTGACCGCCCAGCTATTGTCCCAAACCACCTGCGGATCATAAATGTCGATATATATCGGCTTTCTGCCGATTTCCGGGTGTCCGGTAATCCAACCAATACTGGGATCGGTGTCGGTGCCGGGCCAGTTGCCCACACCTTCTCCGGGGGTTCCGCCCACATACTTGCTCAGGTTGCCTGCCGCGTCGCGGGCTACCGCGTAGAAGTAGACATTGCCTTCTGTGTTCGGCGGGATGGAACTCTGGCTCGCCAGAGCGGTCCAGTCCGCCACACTTCCCGCCACGGTCATTCTGGTCCAGGTCGTACCGGTCACTGCCCCAGTGTCCGCGTTAATGAAATCCGTGATATTCGTAGAAGTAGCGTGGAAATTATTGCTGTTCTGTATCGTCCAGTACAGATAGGTTAGCGGGCTGCGCTCGGACGGGTCTTTGACCGTTCCCGTAACGGAGAAGCTGGAAGTTTTGACATTGTCGTTGGGAGGAGTATCTTCGGGGTTGATCACGTTAATCGTACTGATTACCGGCGCTTGCCGGTCAACAACCACGTTAAAGAACGTTTCTTTTTCCCGTCCCACATAGTCCTTTACCGTGATCCGGTAGCGATAAGCGCCCTCCGCCAAGCCGCCGGCTTCGTTAAACGACACGGAAACGGCGGTGACCAATACACCGGTCGCGGAATTTGACAGGGAGCCATCGGGGTCTTCCGTAGTGCCGGCGATGCTTAAGACATAACCGTTCGCGCCGGCGCCGTAGTCGAGTCCACTGCCGGTGCCGAAGCGGGTTGTTGTGGTGCCGGTTGCCGCGTTGGTGTCGTTAGCGCTGGGGAGAGCCCGGTTTGTCCAGTTCACCCCGTTGTCGGTACTCCGTTCAACTTTTATGGATTTCAGCGCGTAGGTATCCACCGCGGTAAATTTAACCGTGAAATTCTTATTGGTGTAATAGGTTGCCCCGCTCCGGTTAAGGTTCGTCAGCGCGGTCGAGTTCTGGTCAAGCTCAAAGTCGGCGGGCAGCAGCGTGTTGTAATTATTCCCGAGGTACTTAAATGTGGGGTTCCACACGACCTCAGGCGCCTCGGTATCCACCGTAAAGGTGAGTATAGAAGTGTTTGTTATCGCGGGCCGGCCTGTATCGTCTCCCAGTTTTGACCAGGGGGCGTCGCTCATGTAAATCTGTATCCGCTTTGTTCCCTGTTCCGCTCCCAAATAGGAGAGAATGTTCGGCACGTTAATATTTGCCGTCTTTACCACATTGGAATTTGATAACTCGGTCGTTACGGTGATGACATAATCTCCATTAACAGACGTAGAGCCGGGAATATTCATGGGTTCCCAGTTGTTCGTACCGTTTTCACGTCGCATATAATACGAACCAACGCCGTCGTCATCGGTTACGGTTCCTACCAGGGTGATCGAGCCGGTTGATGTAATATTGGAACCCCGCGCGGGAGTGCTGATATCAGCCTCCGGTAAGTCCGTTGTCTGATCCACATAGATGTAGCGTTTTTCAATAACGCTTACGTTCTCCGCCTTGTCACGCGACATGATGTACAAGGTGTAGTGGCCGGTGGTAATAGCGGGCGTGGCGAGGGTGTCAATCAGAGCGGTCAGGCTGTTGGTTCCGGTTCCGCCGATACGCACGGTGCGTCCAGTAGACACAGTGCTTCCGCTAGCCGTGTCGGTATTCCAGGTTGGCGCTTGATCATTATCAATAAAGTTCCAGTTGGGGGCGACAGCGGGGGAATTGCTTTGCGTCCTGTTACTGTTCACGAACCACCACTTACTCGACTCCAAACCGAGAGTGTCGGAGGCGGTCGCGTTGAACCGGAAAACTCCGTTCACTACATACAGCGGAGAGCCGCTAACCGCGACGGGATCAATTCTCGCGTTGGTCGTTTCGGTATAAGCCGCGATAGGATCTGTCTTGTCTACGTAAATGGTGAAGTCCTGATGTACTTTGTCATTGCCCGCGAAATCCCATACCGTTATACGATAGGTGTAAGCGCCCTCGGGAAGGTCGTTCTGGGCAAGGGTAATCCTCGCCGCGGTAGTCTTGATCGAAGTTGAAGCCGGCAGATCGGACAGGGCCGCAAGGCTGCTGCCATTTGACAACTGCTGGTAATTGCCATTATTTGACGTGCCCCAGCGTTCAATAGTGGTAAAGCTCGTAATAGGAGTCGGAATATTATCCTTGGTCTGCTGTACCGTCACCGAATCGAGGGCAAAGGTGTCAATCGCCGTAAAGACAATGTTAAAGTTGCCCCTGGCGTAATGGGTGGTTGTTTCGCCGGCGGGCTTCACAATGCTGCCGTTGAAGGGGGCATTATTAGCCAGGTTGAGCAGGGTGTCGGGCGCGACCGGGTAGTTTGCGATGGTAGTGGCGTTATTATTGGTAGTAGCCCATGCCGGACTCCAAACCACTTCCGGTTTTCTGCGGTCAATCGCGAAGACTACATTTTGCACCTCGCCGCCCCGAGTATTTCCATCTGTCCAGGCGGCGGAGTTGCCCGCCCGGTCGCTCACACGAATGTCCAGCCAGTAGATGCCGTCGGCAAGATCGGTCA
>JGI24698J34947_10001173_pt1 | contig 13657 bp, 10 predicted proteins | sample TergutMp193P3_FD_34947 | JGI IMG/M metagenome (IMG submission 34947)
CTTTCGTGGACTCTGTATGAAAAGTCGCTGTTCTCCGACGATTTTACCGCGACGCAGATACTTATTCCGCTGACGATAGGCTCCGACGAGGCGGCGTCAAAGGAAATGAACGCGCATTTTCTGCGGATCAGAGATGTCGCGCATGAGATGTTCGGCGATCTCGCCTCCGTATATGTTACGGGGATGCCGGTAATTACCGCCACGGTAAACGAGGCGATGAACGCCGACCTTAAACTGCTGGTTCCGCTGGTAATACTGGTCGTACTATTGATACTGTTCTTTTCGTTCAAGAGGTTTACGCCGGTGGTACTGCCCCTGCTGACCGTGCTGATCGCCGTTATCTGGTCGGTGGGGGCGATGCCCCTTTTTGGGATAAAGCTTTCGGTAATTTCCACCGTACTGCCGGTCATACTGGTGGCGGTGGGCAGCGCCTACGGCATCCATGTGGTTACCCACTACCTTGCCGGGCGGGGGCTTGCCGAAATGACGCCTAACGAACACCGCGAGCTGGTTCTCTCGGTGGTCATGAAGATACGCAAGCCGGTCTTTCTGGCGGCGCTGACCACCTTTGTCGCCTTTGTGTCGTTCTGTTTTACATCGGTCGCGCCGTGCAGGGAATTTGGCTATTTCGCCAGCTGGGGGGTCGCCGCCGCCTTTATCGTGGCGATTACGCTTATCCCCGCGCTGCTCATTATTCGGGGGCCGCGCCTCATAAAAGCCCGCAAGGACAAAGGCGGCGCTGAGGGGCGCGTGAGCGCGTTTATCGCCGACAGCCTGGTCGGCGTCGCCCAGCGCAAAAAAACCATTTTTTTCATTACCGCGCTGGTTGTCGCCGTTTCGCTGTACGGGCTTTCCAGGCTTGTCATCGACAATGTCATGGTGGAATATTTCCGGCACGACACCGACATCTATAAATCCGACCAGTTTATACGGCGGCAGTTTGGCGGCTCCAAGGTGGTCAGCGTCGTGATTGAGGCGGACGACTCCCGAATTATCCTGCGTCCCGACACCCTTTCCGCCATGGACGGGCTTTCGCGGTTTTTGCAACACAGGGTCGCCAATGTCGGCAAGGTGATGGGCTTTACCGATCTTGTCAAACGGATCAACCAGGTGTTTAACGCCGACGAAAGCCCCAGCGGATTGAAGCCCGCGGGGCTTCAGTCCGCGCAGCCCGCCCAAGCCGCCCCGCCAGATGACGGCTTAGGTTTCGGCTTCGGGTTTGACAGCCCGTCGGACGGCTTCGGCTTTGGGTTCGATAATAGTGTTAATAATATTAACAATGTTAATGATATTAACAACATTTCAGGTTCACCGGAACAGCCGGACGAAAAAGTGGCGTACACCGAAGCGGTTTACACCGCCGAACAGCTTATCGCCCTCTTTGACAAGGCGGGAAGCCTTTCGCTCGGCATGAACGCCAACGATCTGGTTTGGGAGCTAAAGCGGCAGATAAACTACGAGGGCGCCTCCTACTACGAGATTCCCCTTGACCCCCGCCGCTACGGCAAGGAAACGCCCGAAGAACTGGGGCGGCTGATCGCCAACTATCTGGTTCTGCTGTCGGGGAATATCAGCTCCTACGCCAACGATCCCCTGGAGCCGACCGCGGTCAAGGCGACGGTACAGCTTCGCACGGTGGGAATGGGCGACAGCGAGGCGGTTTTCCGCGAGATTGAGCGGTACATCGCCGCCAACTTTCCCGCCGACGTCAAAGTGACCATAGGCGGGACGACCATGGTAGAAAGATCGCTGAACAACCTGGTCGTGCAGTCGCAGTTAATTTCAATGATCTTTTCCATTATTTGCGTTTTTATTATCATCGCCCTTTCCAACAAGTCGCTGGCTGCCGGCTGTATCGGCATCGCCCCGCTGTCAATATCGGTGCTGATAAACTTCGCCGTGATGGGCTTTGCGGGGATTAAGCTTAACCTGGGCACCTCAATGGTGGCGAGCGTTTCCGTGGGCGTGGGTATCGATTACACCATTCACTGCCTTGAGGCGTACAAGCGGGAATACCGGGCCAGTGCCGCCGCGAGCGGAGGCTTGGGCGGCGGGGACTTTCTGCGGCGCGCTTTTATCAGTTCCGGCAAGGCGATTATCATCAACGCCGTGTCGGTGGGCGCGGGCTTCGCGGTTCTGCTCTTTTCCCGCTTCACCATGCTTGCCGACCTGGGGCTGCTCATCGCCATTACCATGCTCTCAAGCGCCCTCGTCAGCCTGACCATACTGCCGGCTCTGCTGGGCGTACTTAAGCCGAAGTTTGTAACGGGGAAATGAAGATTAACCACGGAGTACACGGAGTTTCACGGAGGAAAATACGTTTTCGTATCAGAAACTCCGTGTACTCCGTGGTTTTCTTATTCTTAAATTGACGCTAGCGGGGGAATACCCGGACACCCAACTTGACGATGAAGCCGGTTGATTTGGGGTATTCGGCGGTGTCGACTATCGCGTAACTATGGGATTCTCCGGTGACGTTGGCTTCTTCCTTGATATTGGTAAAGTAGGAGATGACCGCCCCAACCTCGCCGGCAAGGGCGACGGGTACGCCGGGAATATTCCATTCGGCGCCCAGGCGCGCGATGTGGCTCCACTGGTAGGCGCCGTCGCGGAGGAAGTACCTGTTTAAGACGGGGTTGGTGTCCCGATCATGAGGATCAAGTTCGGACAGCAAATTGCTCCCGTCTACCGCGCCTGTTCTGAAATCGGCGCCGTGCCGGATAAGCTGGTACTGCAGACTCGCGGTCAGGTTTCTCGCCGGCATGGTATCAAGCCTCGCCAGTATTTCATCGGCGTTCGGCGGAAGGTAGTAGCCCAGCCCTACCCCGTTATTGACGTAGCCGGTTTCCATCGCGCCGCTGTACCACGGATTATAATTGCGGTTATGCGTATAACAATACGGGTTCACTTTTGTGTAGCTTAATTTTATTGACGAAAAAGACAGGAAGGGCAGAGGCACGCTCGCCCCGCCCTGCATGGCGACCATCTGGCGGTCAAGCCTCGGCAAATCGCTGGTCAGGCTCATCTCGTCCATAAAGAACGAAAACCAGACATTCCCCCAGCCCGGGTACCGCGCCCTCAGGTTAAGCGTCATTGCCATATTGTCAAAGTCGCCGATATTGTTCTGATAAAAGAAACTGTTGGTTATCGGCGAGATATAGCCAGGCTCAAAACGCTTGGGGTACACTACCGCGTCTACCACGTCAAAAAACACATAGTTCTTGTAGCGGAACTGCAGTATGGTCGCCGAAAAAAGATTTTGAAAAGTCATGGAGGATTCTTTTATGCCGTTGACATTGCCGTACTCAAGCGCGCCGGTCAGCGAGGCGATTCCAAACCATGAAACGGGGTTGAACTCGGCCTCCATTCCCAGAAGCGGGCGGGCCATCTGGTTAAAGGCGAGGCTTGAGCCCACAGATGTCGAGCCCCAGTCGTGGCGCAGCCGCCCCAGGCGCAGTATCAATTTGCGCTCCAGAAACGAAGCCGACAATTCCGAGGTCAGGTTATAGCCGCCGGCGACGCTGTCCGGCCAATACTTAAAATCCGACAAATTACGGAAAAAGAAAACCGAGCCGTCCCACCGCTTTTTATAGGTATAGGGAAAATGCGACAAAGGCTCGCTGTAAACTTCGATTTTCCGGTTTACAAATTCCCCGTTCACATCATCTGTAAAACCATCATAATAGGTGTCGTACTCGCCGAGGAAATTTCGCGGGGCCTGCGCCAAACCGCCCTCGGCGCTGACATCGTAGGAAAAATTGCCGCCCAGATCGCCGTTGACAAACGCCCGTATCCAGATCTCGGTTCCAAAATAGCGATCCTTAAAAGAAGAATACAAGCCCGCCGAGCCTTCAATATCGGCGCTTACGCCCGCGTTAGCTGAAACTGTAACGTCATTTTTGCCCATTGCGGCTTCGCCGTACCACGCGCCCCGCCGCCAGTCAACGCCGTTTTTCGGTTTTGCGAATTTGGCGAGGTACTGCTCCAAAATGTCGCGCTCCAGCCGCCTAAGCTTCGCGGAGTCCGAGCTGAGAATCTCATTAATCGCCTCGGCGACAACGCCCCGCGTATAGGGCCTGACCCCCGACAGGGGCCGGCATAACCCCCTTGTTTCCGCCTGTTCCAGAATATAGTAAACCTGGTTTTCCAGGGACACGGAAGTATGGGTTTGCCCCCACAGGGAGGAGCCCAAAAACACGCCCAAACATACGCCCATAACCGACAATGACAACTTCATTTATCTATCATAATATATTACAATGACAATATGCAATACCGAATAGACAAGAAATCGGGCGACAAACTGTCGATACTGGGTTTTGGGTGCATGAGATTCCCCGACCGGCGCAAGGCCGAGGAAATGGTCATGCGGGCGATTGAGGGCGGGCTGAATTATTTTGACACGGCGTGGTCGTATCCGGGGAGCGAAGAAACCCTGGGCGCGATTCTGGAAAAAAACCGCGCGCGCGAAAGGGTGTTGGTGGCGACCAAACTGCCCCTGTTTATACTGAAAGGCCCCGCCGATTTTGACAAATATTTTGATCAGTCGCTCAAGCGGCTCAGAACCGGCTACGTTGACTATTACCTTATGCATATGATTACCGACATGGATCAGTGGGAAAAGCTTAAAAGCTGGGGAATAGAAAGCTGGATCGCCGAAAAAAAACGGGCGGGGCAGATACGGCGGATCGCTTTTTCCTTTCACGGAAGCCGCGACGAATTTCTTAAAGTGCTTGACGATTACGATTGGGAGCTGTGCCAAATTCAGTATAACTATTCCGATGAAAATTTTCAGGCGGGGGTGACGGGGCTGAAAAAGGCGGCGGAAAAAATGCCGGTCGTCATTATGGAGCCGCTGCTGGGGGGCAAGCTGGCGACGGGCCTGCCCAAAGAGGCGGTGGCTATTTTTAAGAAGGCGAACCCCGCGCTGTCGCCGGCGGCGTGGGGGCTTAACTGGGTGTGGAACCAGCCGGAGGCGGCGGTCGCGCTGTCCGGCATGAGCGCCTCGGCGCAGCTTGAAGAAAATCTGCGCCTTGCCGGCGAAGCCCGCGCGGGTATGTTAGGCGAAACTGAAATGGACGTGTACCGCCGCGCGCTTGCCGTAATAAAGCGCGCCTGCAAGGTGCCGTGTACGGGCTGCAATTACTGTATGCCCTGCCCCCGCGGCGTCAATATCCCCGGCTGTTTCGCCGCGTATAACGCCAGATACTCCCTGGGCTATTATTACGGCCTTCATCAGTATATCACCAGCACCGCGCTGACTTCGGAACGTTCGGGCGGCCCTAGCCAATGCGTGAAGTGCGGCAAGTGCGAATCCCACTGCCCGCAAAACCTGCCCATTGTCAAACATCTGGGCGAAGTACGCCGCCGCATGGAGCCCTGGTGGCTCCGCTTCGTCGGCGCCTGCGTGCGGGCGTTCACCGGCAAAAGAAGAAAGAAGACGGAAGAAGAAAAAAACCACGGAGTACACGGAGTTTAATAGGGAGTTTTAAGAATGAATCTCAGAGCATCACACAAAGTTTTCATATCACAACCCTTCAATTCTTACTCCGTGTACTCCGTGGTTAATTATTTTTTTATCTTATTATGCGCGCTCATCGCGCTTTGCGGGTGCGAGCGGGGGCAAACTGACGGGCGGCCGTTAGTCGCGGTGAGCATTGCGCCGCAGGAGTGGTTTGTCGCGCGTATCAGCGGGGGGCGGGCGCGGACGCTGGTACTGGCGGGACAGGGGCAGAACCCCCACAACTATGAGCCGACGCCGCGGCAGATAAACGGCCTCGCGGGGGCGGGCGTGTGGCTCCTGTCCGGCGCCGAATTTGAAATAACCCTGCGCCCCAAAGTTGAAAGGCTGTTCCCCGCCCTGCCCATTGTCGACGGCGCCGAGGGGGTGGTTTTCCGGCGGCTGGACGGGGCCCAGGCCCATGGAGACGGAGACGGCGAACACGGCGAATTTGACCGCCACACCTGGCTGGGGCGGGAACCGGCAAAGATACTCGCCGCGCGCGTCAGGGAGGCGCTTCTCGCCCTCGATCCGGCAAGGGAGGCGTTCTACACGGACAATTACGACAGGCTGGTATGGGAGATTGACGCCGAATTTGACGCTTTGCGCCACGATCTTGCCCCGCTGCGGGGTACCAACATCTTCGTCTACCACCCCAGTTTTGGCTATTTTCTCGACGAATTCGAGATAAGGCAGCAGGCGGTCGAAACCGGCGGCAAAACGCCCGGCCCCCGCGAGCTGAGCCGCCTGATCGCGCTGGCGCAGCGGGAGCGGCCCACCGCCATCTTCGTACAGGCCCAGTTTCCTGTCAGCGCCGCCAAAACCGTGGCGGACGCGGTCGGCGCGGTTACCGTCAGCCTCGACCCCCTTGCCCCGGACTGGCTTGCCAATATACGGCGCATGGGGGACGCCCTGCTGGAGTCGGCGTATTGGCGGGCAAGCCCGCCCTGAGGGACGCCCTGGGGCGGGCTTGCCTTTTTCCCGATTTTACGATATATTTAACACAGAAAGGAGCGGAGGCTGTACAATGGCTGATGACGCGGTTTATGTGAATGTCACTGAGGGCTCGGCGCGGGTAATGAGCAACATGAAGCTTTACGTCAAGCTGCTGGGCAAGTTTAAGAACGACAACAACCTCAACGAGCTTGAGGCGGCTCTTGCGGCGGGGGATTTGACAAAAGCCCAAAACGCCGCCCATACGATAAAGGGCGTCGCCGCCAACCTCGCGTTCTCGGAATTGTTTAAGCAATGTCTGGAGCTGGAAACCCAGATAAAAAACGGCGCGGTAAATCCGGCTCAGACCGAAACGGTCAAAACTGTTTTTGCCGCTACTCTGCGGGAAATTGACAAAGTGATAACGGAAAATGGCTAACATAACCCCCACTGTTTTTATAGTCGACGATCAAGACATCAACATCATGATGCTTGAGGAAATACTCAAGGACGATTATCACATCACCACGGCGAACAACGGCAAAGAGGCGCTTCAGCGACTGCGCTCCGCGGAAATTTCCCCCAAGCTGATCCTTTTGGATTTGGTGATGCCGGAACTGGACGGACTCCAAATGTTCGAACTTATGAAGGCGGACGACGCCTTTAAGCGGATTCCGGTTATCTTTATCACATCGGCGAACGATTCTGAAAGCGACCTGCTCGCGGCGGGCGCGGTGGACTTTATCAACAAGCCCTTCAAGCCGGAGATTGTCAAACTGCGGGTGCGCAATCAAATCGCGCTTAAAAACTACAGCGACAGCCTCGAGGTAATGGTCGCGGAAAAAACAGCCGAGGCGACCAAAACCCTCGATAATGTCCTGCAGGGGCTCGCCAACGTTATTGAGCACCGCGATCTTGAATCCGGCGAACACGTCAAGCGAACCCAGCTGTACGTGCAGGTTCTATGCGAATACCTTATCAGCAGCAAATCGCCCTACGCCGAAGAACTGATCGCCCTGCAGCCTGACATCATCATGAAGTCCATGGCGCTGCACGATGTCGGCAAGATCGCCATTCCCGACCGCATACTCCTCAAGCCGGGGAGGCTGGATCCGGACGAGTATGAAATCATGAAAACCCATACTACCCGCGGCATGGAAATAATCGCCGAATTGGGAGATGTTAATTCTTCCCTGTATCTTAAGCATTCCGGGGACATCTGCTTTGGCCACCACGAGCGATGGGACGGCAAGGGCTACCCCCGCCAGATTAAAGGACTGGAAATTCCCCTGGTGGCGCGAATGGCGGCGTTAGCTGACGTGTATGACGCCCTGGTCAGCGCGCGGGTTTACAAAGAAGCCTTCTCTTATCATGAGGCGGTTAAAATTATTATTGACGGCAAGGGAACCCAGTTTGACCCTATTATCGCCGAAGCGGTGGAGAGTGTTCAAGATCGTTTTCAGCATATAGCCGAACAATACCGTTAACTATTATGGAATTTAAGGAATTTAACCTGCACCCCGACTTACAGCGGGGAATCGCCGACGCCGGATACATCACCTGTATGCCGGTCCAGGAACAGGTGATGACTCACGCCTTTGGCGGGCAAGACCTGTACGTGCAGTCCCAAACGGGAACGGGAAAAACCGCGGCGTTTCTCACGGTGATTTTTCAGCGCCTCCTTACCGAAAACGCTTTGGCGGGGAAGAAGGCCCTGATCATGGCGCCGACCCGCGAGCTGGCTGTTCAGATTGAGGAGGAGGCGAAGGCGCTGGGGAAATACCTGCCCTTTAAGATCGGCAGTTTCTACGGCGGAGTGGGCTACACCCAGCAGGAAAAACTTTTGCGGGAAAACGCGCATATAATGGTGGGAACGCCGGGGCGCGTCCTTGACCTGAACAAATCGGGAAAGATGAACCTGATGAATATCGCCTTTCTGGTTCTCGACGAGGCGGATCGGATGTTCGACATGGGCTTTTACCCCGATCTGCGAAAACTGATCAGCGTAGTGCCTCCCGCCGACCGCCGCCAAACCATGCTGTTCAGCGCGACGCTTAACGCCTGGGTAAAAAATCTCGCGTGGGAATACACCATCTCCCCGTTTGAAATTGACATTGAGCCGGAACTGGTAACCGTTGAAGAAATCGATCAGACGCTCTACCACGTTCCTTCCGAAGACAAGATGAGGCTGCTGTTAGGCGTATTTGACCGCGAGCGCCCCGAAAGCGCCATTATTTTTTGCAACACCAAGCGTTATACCGAAATTGTGGCGAAGCGCCTGCGGCTTAACGGCTACGACTGCGAATTCATCATCGGCGATCTGCCCCAGTCGCGGCGGCAGAGGGTGATTGACGACGTGAAGGCGGGAAAAATTCAGTTTCTGGCGGCGACGGATGTCGCGGCGCGGGGGCTGGATATTGAGGGCCTGGCGATGGTGGTCAATTACGATCTGCCGACGGAGGCTGAAAATTACGTGCACCGTATCGGGCGCACGGCGCGGGCGGGCAAAACCGGCAGGGCGGTCAGCCTGGTTACCGAGCAGGACGTGTACGAACTGCCCGCCATCGAGCGCTATATCGGCAAAAAAATACCGTCGGAAATCGCCATACCGGAATTTTACGCCGAGGACAAAAGCGCCGGCCAGCATATTCAGACCGAATTTTACGAGGAGCGGCGCGGAGACCGCGGCGGAGACCGCCGTCCGCCCAAGCCGCCGGCGCGGCCCCACAAAGCCGGCCACCACGGCGCGGGAGAACACCACCCCGTGTCCCACGGAACCGCGGGACGGGGCCCCTCGGGGCGATCCGCGACGGGGTACGCCCCTTCCACGAAGGGGTACGTCCCTCCGCAGAAAGGGTACGCCCCTCCGCAAAAGGGCGCCGGCGGAAAAGGCGGGAAACACCCGCAGAAGGGGCGCAACGAATCGGTGCCGCTTGTTGACGCGCTGATCTCCGGCGAAAAAGACCTTTCCCAAATGACGTTTGAAGAACGAATGGATCTGTATAAAATGAAGTACCACGGCGGGAGGCGCGGCCAGCGGAAAGACAGCCGCCGCGATACGCCGCACAAGCCGGCTGACCCCCAGCAGCAGCGGCAAAACCCGCCGGAACAAAACGCCCCCGCGCCCGCCAAAGGGGAGCAAAAAGGCTTTTTTTCCCGCGTATTGGGTATATTCAAAAAGTAAGTTTTTGTGTTATACTATTGATATGAAATTGTACTCTGTCCTGCCCGCCCTTGCGGCGGCGATGATGTTTTTCGCCTGCGCGACCGGCAAGATGAACATACCTCTGGACTTAAGCCCCTCGGAGCTAATACAGCGGGCGCAGGAAGCCTCCGACAAGAACCGCTACAACCAGGCGCTGCAATACTATCAGGCGCTGCTTGAGCGCAACCCCACCAACATCGATCTGGTCTGTACCGCCGAATACGAAATCGCCTTTATCCACTACAAGCAAAAAAAATACGGACAGGCCAGGGCGGGCTTTAACGCCCTGCTGGAGCGCTACAACGCCTTTGACGGCGACCGCCTTCCCCCGCAGTTCAAACTGCTGGCGCTCAAGGTGCTTGAACGGATAGACGAGAAAGAAAAACCCCGCACGTTTTTTTCCCGCGGCGCTTAAGCCCAAAAACAATCAGCCGCGGAGCGCGGAGTTTCTTATTTTTTTTTCTGGGGCAGAATTATCGCGTGGATTTTTATGCCGCGCGCGGCGGCTTCATCGTCGGCCATTTGCTTGGTTATTTTGCCGCGCGGACTGGGGTGGGGGGGCGCGTCGCCGATAAGGATCATTGTCCTTGACCGCGCCTTCCAGGGGAACTTCGTCGCGCCGGCGTGGAGGGCTTCGTAGACCGCCTCGGGAACGTCGCCGCCGCCGCCCACTCTGACGTCGTTCAGGTTTCTCTGCAATACATCGAACTCGTCGGTAAAGGGAACCGGCTTGTTCAGGTACGCCTCATTGTAATCGCGGTACAGCACCATTCCAATTCTGAAAGAGCCGAATTCGGGGAAAATCTCCCTCAGCGCGCCGACCAACTGCAGGCGCAGGGCCTCCACATGGGGCCTCATGGAGCCGGTGGTATCCAGACAGATAACAATATCGGTATCGGCGCCGTTTTCTTTCACGATTCCTTCAATAAGCTTCACCAGATCGGCGGGGCCGCTTGCGTATAACGTGTTCCTTCCGGCGATTGCCGTAAAGGAGTCGGCCGTTTCCTGCATATATATTTCGACGGCGGGCGGCGGCGGATCCTCCTCCACAAAATGGAGCATGAACGGGTTGTCCCGAAAAGGCCCCCGGTAATCGGCGTAGGCGTAGTAAAAGGTCCTTATGTTAAGGTAAGTCCCGTTTTCTACCTCTACCTTGCCGTTGCGCCCGCCCTCGTATCCGTAATAAAGCGTTTCCGGTATGTAGATATGGTACGCCCAGCCCAGATCGGGATGCCATTTGGGGGTGGAAGACACCAGCGAGTATATTTTGCTTTCCCGCGGAATGGGGTAGCCGTCGATAAGGCGTATCTCGTCGCCGTTGACGTCGTTTCTTTCCGCCGCCCGGTAGGCGTAATTATCCTCCCGAAACCTCGGGTCTCTGGTGGTTTCGGTCAGCAGTACCGAGCTTATGTCGCTTTTGTACCGTATATAAAGGTTATACCCGCCCTCGGAGCGCGTATCTATCCTGAGGTCGCTGGGGGAAAGCTTGAGGTCTTGGGCGTACAAAAGGGCGGGCAGTAATAAGGCGTGAACGCAAAGAAGCGCCCGCAAAAGACTTCGATCCATATCGTTATATTATCGGCCGTTTTTGGCTATGCCGATATATTTTTTTGCTATATAATAAAGGAATGAGAACAGGAAAAGAAAACGCGCTGGACGGCAAGCTGGCTAAAACGGTCAAAGACTTTGCCCTTTCGGGAAGGGCGGAGCGGGCGCTGGAAATGTTATTGGACGACGAGGAACTGCAGGCGGCGCAGGAATACGCCAACACTGTTTCGATAATCAGGCTTGGCTACAACGATCACGGGCCGGTGCATATGAGGACGGTCGCGCTGAACGCGCTGATCATGCTGGGGCTTCTGCGGAAGGCGAATATTCAAACAAGCCTGGAAAAAGACAACTGCGGCGATTTTGAGGACAGCGCGATGGCGGTAATATGCGCCTCGATGCTGCACGATCTGGGCATGGGCATTGGGCGCCAGGATCACGAGCGCAGCGGGGTTTACCTCGCGCTGCCCATCTTGAACCGCCTGCTCGCGGCGGTTTACAAGGGGAATACGCGCAAGCAGGCGATGGTTCGCGCCCTTACCCTGGAGGGCATTATCGGCCACATGGGAACCCATGCCGTTCATTCCCTTGAGGCGGGCGTGGTGCAGGTAGCCGACGGCTGCGACATGACCAAAGGCCGCGCGCGCATTCCCCTCGCGCTCGCCAACCCGACGAAGGGCGGCCATATTCACCAGTACTCGGCAAATTCCATTGAAGGGGTCGATATTGACGCGGGCAGGGAAAAACCCATTTGTATTAACGTGCGTATGTCTAACGCGTCGGGCATTTTTCAGGTTGAGGAAGTGCTGATGAAAAAAATCGCCGACAGCACGGCAAAACCCTTTTTAGAACTATACGCGCGCGTAAAAGACGAAACGCCTCTGCAATATTTGTAAAAAGAAGAATTTACCACGGAGGACACGGAGAATACCTCCGTGGTTATCTCTTCTTATTCTGTCACCACCAGGCAGTAGCGTTTTTTGCCGGCGCGCAGGGTTAGCTCGCCTTCTTCGTTGAGGCGGGCGGCGCCGATGACGGCGGCAATGTCGCCTACCGCTTCAAGACTGCCGTTATGTGACACGAACGCGCCGCCCTGCTGGACGAGGCGGCGGGCTTCGCTCTTGTTGGCGGCGAGGGACGCGTCGTAGAACAGGTCCACTATGTTGTAACCGGCTTCGAACGCGGCGCGTTTAAGCGCGGCGCGGGGCATGGCGGCCTTGTCGCCCCCCTCCCCCTTCCCCCCGCCAAAGGCGGCCTTCGCGCCGGAAAGGGCCTTGTCCGCCTCATGGCCCCCGTGGATCAGGGCGGTCACTTCCCACGCGAGGCGCTCTTTTGCCTCGTTGGGGTTTTTCCCCTCGGCGGTGAGGGAGTCGCATTCTTCGATGGAAAGAAAGGTGAACATCAGCAGAAAACGGCGTATGTCGGCGTCCTGCGCGTTGCGCCAGTACTGGAAAAATTCGTAGGGGCTGGTTATCGCCGGATCGAGAAAGAGCGCGCCCTTTTCGGTCTTGCCCATTTTTTTGCCGTCGGCGGTGGTGACGAGCGGGAAGGTCATGCCGAAAACCTCCGCCCCCTCGATACGGCGGATCAGCTCAACGCCGGCGACGATGTTGCCCCATTGGTCGTCGCCGCCGATCTGCAGGCGGCAGCCGTGGCGGCGGTACAGCTCCAAAAAGTCGTAGCTCTGCAAAAGTTGATAATTAAATTCAATAAAAGAGAGTCCGGTTTCCATGCGCGCTTTGTACGCCTCGAAACTCAGCATACGGTTCACCGAAAAGTGGCTGCCGATTTCGCGCAAAAAGTCGATGTAGTTAAGATCGGCGAGCCAGTCCCGGTTGTTGGCGGTGTAGGCGGTACTGCCGTCGAAGCCGATGAAGCGGTCAAGCTGCGCCGCGATGGAGGCGGCGTTGGAATCGAGCGCTTCATAGGTGAGCATTTTGCGCATTTCCGATTTGCCCGACGGGTCGCCGATACGGGCGGTGCCGCCGCCGATAAGGGCTATGCCCTTATGCCCCGCGGCGCGCAAATGCCGGTACGCGAAAAAGGGAACCATGTGGCCGATATGCAGGCTGGCGCCGGTGGGGTCGCAGCCCACGTAAAAGGTAACCGGCCCTTCGTCCATGAGGGCGGAAAGCGCGCCCGCGTTGGTGCACTGCTGGAAAAAGCCGCGCTCTTGCAGGGTTTTAATGGTTGGATTCATGGTGGGGAACTCCCGCGTCGTATAGATACTCTGGCGCAATATCTATTGTCCCTTCACGCCAGACAACGGCGCCATAGTCAATATACGCGCTCTTAAATAAATTAATATCCTGTAATGGCTTAAAAACCGGCTCATCAAAAAAAGCGGAAACATCTACTTCTTTTTCCTCTCCGGTGGAAAAACGAACAAGCAGTTTGTAATTATCCAGAGGACACACATATTTGACCGTTACTAACGGCGTTGGATTATCGGCATATACTACGCCATTTAG
>JGI24698J34947_10001174_pt1 | contig 13653 bp, 13 predicted proteins | sample TergutMp193P3_FD_34947 | JGI IMG/M metagenome (IMG submission 34947)
GTGCGCTTCGGCGGCATCTTCTACGATATATAAATTATGTTTTTGCGCGATGCTTTTAATTGCAGCCATATTGCACATATTACCGAATATATGTACCGGCATAATTGCTTTTGTTTTTGAAGTTATTTTTTCTTCGATTTTGTTTGCATTGATATTCCATGTATTTTTATCTGCGTCAACAAAAACAGGTTTTGCGCCTGTATAACAAACCGCAAAAGCTGAGGCAATCATGGTAAAGTTTGGAATAATGACTTCATCACCCTCTTTGATGCCTAACGCTCTGAGAGCGAGATGAAGAGCCACTGTCCCGTTACAAACGCCGACACCGAACCGCACTCCGCAATATTCCGCGAAAGTGTTTTCAAATTTTTGCAGATAGGAACCGGAAGATGAAATCCAGCCGGTTGAAACAGCGTCAGTTATATATTTTAACTCGTTTCCTGCAAGAAGCGGTTCGCAAACAGGAATAAAATTATTTTGCATAGCTAGTCCTTAATATCCTGCGCATTGATTCCGTCAAAACGGATTTTATCATTTTCACCGGCGTACGGTCCCTGTTTTACTTCAAACATCTCAGTATCCTCAAGCATTTCAAAACCGTGACCGCCAGCCGCCAGCAATATTATATCCCCTGTTTCCAGTGTTCTTGAACAGATGTATTTCTTATCATCGGTATAAAAATCGGTTCTTACTTTTCCTTTTTTTATTATCAGAACTTCTTTCGTGTATAAAACTTCACGTTTTACGATATTATGCACATGGGGCTTAATTGTTTTACCTTTGGGATGATTCATATAGGCAAGCTGTTGGGAAAAATCATCGGGGGTAAAAAAAGTTAAACCGTTACTTGAATAATCGTGTTTTATGATTATAGCGAGAATTTGATCATTATGTGTTATTTGTTCAATCATAAAATGCAAGAAACGCCTTTTTCTTTATCTTCTTAGCGAATCGAATAATTTTATTATTGTTAAAATTTATAAATTTATAATGATAATCAGAAGCGCCAATTTTTTCTATTAAGAAATCCTCAACAGTCTTTAAACCTTCTTTATCATCAATTTCATAAAACATTGAGTAAACATTAAAAAATTTCTTCTCGAATTCTTTTTTTCCGCAAAAAGTGAGCAAGTCATCTGCAAACTTACGCCAAAGTAAAAACCAGCCATGAGCGCGGCGCGAAGCAGAGGAGCTTATGCGGTTTATACTTGAATCAATATATAAAGTACCTAATGTCTTATTTATACATCCGATTTTTGCCGATTTAGCAATACGAAAAGAAATATCATCATCTTGACTTGCAGGAAGATTTATATCAAATCCTTCAAGAGACTCAAGTAACGATCGTTTTACCGTAATAAAAGAAGTGCTGGTAAGATAACCCTGCCGTAATATTTTTGCGTAAACATTGCCTTCAAAAGCAATACCGTCCATAAATGTAATTTTTTCATCAGGCAAATGTTTTTGAACGCTTCTAACCCAAACACAGCCAAAGTCATCATCACTCGAAAATTTTCCGGCAACTTCATTAAGATATTCAGGTTCCCAAGTATCGTCACTATCAAGAAAAGAAATGTAAATCCCTTGAGACTTTTTTATGCCTGCGTTTCGGGCGGCGCAGGCTCCTGCATTTTCCTGATAAAAATAATGGATTTTCTCATTATTGTACTTGTCACAAACGGATTTTAAATCATCGCTCGAACCATCGTCGATCACAACAATTTCATAATCGGTAAATTTTTGCGCAATGACAGAATCTATTGCTCGTGTTATAACTTTAGCTCTGTTATAAGCAGGTATGACGACAGAAAATAAAGGCTGTTTAAAGTCGTTTTTCATCTTTCTTAATAAGTAATGGAATGATATCAAATAACGCAATAATTGTATTTCTTCTGTTAAAATGAAAAATATTTAACAAAGGGATAAATCCAAATAAATATATTTTATATTCCTTTAAACGATAAGACAAAGGCTCCGATTTAATGTTATTCATTAAATCAGGAAAATAGTTAATCACATTATTTAACTGATTATCATTAGGCGTTAGATTTCTATTGTTGTCACTGTCGCTTTTTTTAGTATTTGTATTAAAAAGTCCGTATTCCTGCGTGCCTTTAATAAAACTATATTTGTTTCGCCCAAATTTTGCAATTTGAATCTTTGTATTTTTCCTTATTGCGTGCGTCCAAAACCAAACATCATCATTTCTTGGACACAAAGAAAATGCTAAGTCTACATTTTTTGCGTCATCATGTAAACAATGAGGAGGGTAGAGAGTTCCAAATGTACTAATAATAAAATTTTGAAATGACGGTGTTTTTATATTTATTGAATAAGCCGCTGAATGGCTGGGATTAGCAGCGAATTTTAAATAATGTTTTATTCTAACAAAGAATCGTAAAATATTAAAACATATACAATTATCGAAATATTGATTCACAGAAGGCCATTCAACATACGGTAATAATATATCATCAAAATCAAATTGAATTCTGCGCGCGGCGTGAGTGTGGATTGCGTCAGGGTTCTTTTTATAACTATTATAAAGTTCCGCAATGAATTTCTTGTTGTAATTTATATCATCATCAATATTAATGATAATATCGTCAGGGAATTCTATCAGAGCGGGAATTAGACCGGTAAAACAGCCAATATCCTTTACCCAATGTATTGAAAGTCCGCGCCCTGTTTGCTCTAACAGTTCTTTAGGAAGGTCATGCTCCTTGTTTTCAAATTTATCATCTCCAAGATATAACACAATCATATCAGGCTTTAATGTCTGGCGAAACAATGCTTCAATTACTATAGGAACAGTTTTTATCCTTTCAGGAATTGTTGTAAGCGTGACGATTAATCTTGACATTATTGGCTTCTCCTACTGAGATTCTATTTCAAAATAATAGAGCGGAATATTATGCACGTTCATTACTTCAGTAAGAGTTCCGTAATTTCGTAATACATCCGTAGTGCCACCGTAACTAGGCAAGATCAAATAAACTTTTTCGTTTTCAATAATAGATAGTAATTCATTTCCAAAATCTTGAGTATATTCATCTAAGTAAATTATGTTATCTGCCTTAACATTTCCGATTTTTGTAGTGGAATAACCAATTTTGAACTGTACTTGTGCCTTTCTCCATCTATGAACGTATAGTTTTTCATCTTCTTTAATATTTTCTTGGACATAAGAAACTAGCGAATTTACATCTTCCAAGTACATTTTGTCACCAAAAAAAGTCAGGCAATTTATAGACAAATAAACAACTATTATTGAAGAAATAAGAAATTCCATTGTAGCCATATATCCCCATTCCCTACTCTTGATTTTACCGTGAATAAAATCAAATCCAATTGGAGTAAAGATAAAAACAATTGCAGGTAAAAACAACCATAAGCGGCAAGAAAGAGGCCATTTTCCTATCGCTGAAGCAAAAAATGTAAAGAATAATGATAACACAACCATATATGCAATTTTATTTTTACGAATGATCAAAGAATAAAAACCAAGTATTGCAAACGGAACAAAAACCCAAACATATGTAGAGGCAGAGTTATAAGATGAAAAAAGAGATGCTAATACAATTATTATTCCACGATCATTATACCAGTAAGACCACCATGTTAGCATGAATTTTGAGACAGGTAAGTGCCACCAATAGTAATATAAACTAAATACCGCAATGACTGCTATTCCAGCCATAACAATGTATAGAATCTGTTTTTTGTTTTTAGAGAACACAGCGAAAAGAAATTCGGAAAACAGCATTCCGCCAGTAAAGAATATTACCGGCGTTGAAAATCCAAAAAGCAAAATACACAAAATCGTCAATATCGGTAATTTTATTTTTTCATTTATGTAATAAAAATACAGCAAAATTGTCAAAAAAACAAAAAATGCATCGCTCATATATGGTTTTAATTCATTTGAATACCAAATATAAGTAGGCAATAACGCGCTCATAATTACAACAAAAGAAATTTTATATCTATCAAAGTTAAATATTTTTTTTAGAAATATCATTTCGCAAATTAATAGACCTAAAAAAGAAAGCAGCGAAAAAAGTCTTAAAGAAAATTCAGAATATCCTATTAAAGAGCCAATTGTCTTTTCCAAGAAAACATAAAGAACCGGAGCGGATTGATTAAAACTTAACGGCGGTACAGCTAATTCAAACCAATTTCTGGAAACAATGCTTGCCGCAAGCTCTGCTTCATCCCCCCACAATGGAGGGCTTTTTATAGACATAATTACTCTGACAATAATACTTATTGCAACGACGCTAATAGAGGCATATATAACAATTTTCTCTCCGTATTTCTCCAAGAAATTCTGTAGTTTTTGTATTGAAGACATCAAAATAGAACCAAAACATAAAATAGCAAATAGCGAACATTCAAGTATTATTTTCATCCACTTGCCGTAATTACGCAAATCCCGTCCTAGAACTTTTCCTGTAATTTGGATAATAAAATTTTGTACTTGCGGAAACAGCAATATGCCGCAAAATGCTATTGCGAAAATTGAGATGAATTTAAGTGTTTTTTCCGTTCTTACTTCATCTATGGACATTTCTTTTTTTTTCCCTGAACACAAGAAATTTACGCAGTAAAAAATTGCCTATAAAGCCAATTAGCGACGCAATAAATTTCGCTCCGCTCCAATGCAATGCGAAAAATGGCGTTAGGGTTATAAGCAATCGTGTTAAACCAAAATCAATAGCGCCCATAATTACTACAGAAAAAATATACCAAAACAGTTCCGCTCCGGTGTTCCATCGCGCTTTATGACGGAAAAGGATAGCTATACATAAAAGATAGTTACACAAAGCAGATACGAAAAATGAGGCAATAATCGCGTGATTTAATGCCATGCCTGCTTGCGTTAAACCGACAAAAAAAGCTAAATTGACAAAAAGCGAAACAGCCCCAATAAACAGATAAATAAGTATCTGCATGGGAAGCGGCGCGGAATGGGCGCTGTAATGAAAAATACAGTATAAGGCATGGACGCCGTCCTTCCAGCCAATTTTTTTTCCTTCCTCATAAGTTCTTGGGTTATAAGATATGGCGCATTCATACACCCGGCATTGTTCCTGCGCCACTTTAGCCGTCACTTCCGGTTCAAAACCAAAGCGTTCTTCTTTTAATTGCGGCGCGATTTTTTGGATCACTTCACGGCGAAACAGTTTGTAACAGGTTTCCATGTCCGTAATATCAAGATTTGTGAACATATTTGACAAACTGGTCAGGGTTTTGTTCATCCATGTATGCCAAAAATAGAGAACCCTGCGAGTATCAGGACGCAGATAACGGGAACCGTAAACCACATCCGCCCTGCCGTCAAGCAGAGGTTTCAACATTGTAAGATAATCACGAGGATCATATTCAGCGTCAGCGTCCTGTATTCCTACATAATCCCCGATGGCGTGTATAAAACCTGTTCGTAATGCCGCTCCCTTACCTCGGTTTTTTTCATGTTTCAAAATTCTAATTTCACCGTGTAGTTGGGCGATTTTTTCTAAAATCTGCCAACTTCCGTCTGTTGAGGCATCGTCTACCACAATAATTTCCAGCGCAAAATCCTGCCCATGAGAAAACTCCAAAATCTTTTCGATAAGGGCTTCTATGGTCTGCGCTTCGTTATAACATGGAACAATTAGGGAAAGGGTATAATTCATTTATTTTTTATCCTTAAAATACTCAATGGTTTTCTTCAATCCTTCTTCCAAAGGAACGGAAGGAGACCATCCCAGAGCTGATTTTGCTATGCTTATATCCGGCTTTCTGCGGACGGGATCATCCTGCGGCAGTTCGTGATATTCGATTTGCGAGTTTGACCCTGTTAACTTGATGATAAGCTGTGCCAGTTCAGAAATGGTAAACTCACCCGGATTGCCAATATTGACAGGGCCGGTAAAATCATCAGCCGTTGTATTCATCATGGCAATAAGCGCGGTTACAAGATCGTCCACATAACAAAAAGAGCGAGTCTGCGAACCGTCTCCGTATATCGTGATATTTTTACCTTGTAATGCCTGAACGATAAAATTTGAAACAACGCGCCCGTCGTTGGGGTGCATTCGCGGACCGTAGGTGTTGAATATACGAACTACTTTTATTGGCAGACCGTACTGCCTGTAATAATCAAAAAAAAGACATTCTGCTGCGCGTTTTCCCTCGTCATAACAGGAACGGATTCCGATGGGATTCACATTACCCCAATATTGTTCAGTTTGCGGATGTTCATGAGGATCTCCGTATACTTCGGAAGTGGAAGATTGCAGAATCTTTACTTTCAGCCTTTTCGCAAGACCGAGCATATTAATGGCTCCATGAACCGAAGTTTTTAATGTGCTGACAGGGTCGCGCTGATAGTGAATTGGAGAAGCAGGACATGCCAAATTATAAATTTCGTCAACTTCTAAATAAAGGGGAAAGGTAACATCATGACGGATAAATTCAAAACGTGGATTCGGCAATAGATGATAAATATTTTCTTTTGTACTACAAAAAAGATTGTCAACGCATAATACTTCCGCTCCAGATTGCAAAAGTCGTTCACAAAGATGGGAACCTATAAACCCTGCGCCGCCTGTTACTAAAATGCGTTTTACCATGTTCATACTGTTCTCCTTATGTAATTATTTTTACTAAGATATCCGATTAAGGAAATCTCTATAAGCAAGTTTTATTCCTTCTGTTAAACCAGTCTTAGGTGAAAAGCCCAATGCAGTGATCCGCGAAATATCAAGCAGTTTTTGCGGAGTGCCGTTGGGTTTTGAAGTGTCCCATTCAATACGGCAAGTTCTGTTTGGTATTCCTTCATATACAACATCTCGAATATTTACAGCCAGTTCTTTTATTGTCAAATCCTTGCCGCAGCCTATATTGACGAAATCACCGGCAGGATTCGACAAATCATGTGCGTTGTTATTTTGCATGAGCATTACGAGAGCTTTAGCAAGATCATCGCTGTATAAAAATTCACGGCGTGGCGAACCATCTCCCCAAAGAATTACTTGATCGGAGCCGGAAACTTTAGCCTCGTGGAATTTACGGATAAGAGACGGCAGTACATGAGAACCTTCAGGATCATAATTATCCCCTGGTCCGTATAGGTTGGTAGGCATTACAGAAAGGAAATTAGTTCCGTATTGCCGGTTGTAAAAAGTACAGAGTTTAATCACACTGATCTTGGCAACCGCGTAAGCTTCGTTGGTAGGCTCAAGAAAATCCGATAATAAATATTCTTCTTTCATTGGCTGTGGAGCCATCTTAGGATAAATACAGGATGAACCAAGGTTAATTATTTTTTTTACGCCGTTTTTATACGCGCCATGAATTACATTAAAACCGATCATTGTATTTTGATAAATAAAATCAGCGGGATATGTTGAGTTTATCCCGATACCGCCTACTTTAGCGGCGGCAATGAAAACATATTCGGGTTTTTCTTTTTCAAAAAAATTATTAACAGCAGATTGATCCAGTAGCTCTAATTCATCATGGGTATGCGTCAGCAGATTGGAATAACCTTCCACCTGTAAACAGCGTATTATCGCACTTCCAACCAGTCCGCGATGTCCGGCAATATAAATCTTGGATTTCTTTTCCATAAATGATTAATCTTTCAATTTATTCAAAAAAATTTTCTGTTTTGTAACCGCTGTCTTTTAGGTGAACTTCTCGTTCGGCATGTTCCATATCATATTCCATCATCATTTTTATAAGTTCAGGTAATTTCACCTTTGGTTCCCAGCCGAGTTTTTCTTTTGCCTTTGATGGATCGCCTATTAGTATATCAACTTCAGCAGGACGGAAATATCGCGGATCAATTTCTACAAGAACCTTGCCGTCCGCCTGATTTATGCCTTTCTCTGCAGTGCCTTTTCCTTTCCACGTCAAGTTAATACCGGCTTCCTTGAAAGCCATAGTTATAAAATCTCTGACAGTAGTAGTAACGCCGGTCGCCATAACATAATCGTCCGGTTCAGTTTGCTGAAGCATAAGCCACATAAGTTCTACATAATCTCCGGCAAAGCCCCAATCACGTTTGGCATCAATATTACCCATGTACAATTTATTCTGCAAACCAAGACTGATTCGGGCGGCGGCTCTGGTAACTTTGCGCGTAACAAAAGTTTCGCCGCGTAACGGACTTTCGTGGTTAAAGAGGATACCGTTACATGCATACATACCGTAGCTTTCCCGGTAGTTGACTGTGATCCAATAGGCGTAAAGTTTTGCCGCAGCATAAGGACTACGAGGGTAGAAGGGAGTAGTCTCTTTCTGTGGGATCTCCTGCACTTTACCGTAAAGCTCTGATGTCGATGCTTGATAAAAACGTACCTGCTTTTCCATGCCGAGAATGCGGATTGCTTCCAATAGCCTCAATGTCCCTATGCCGTCAGTATCCGCTGTGTACTCTGGAACTTCAAAAGAAACTTGCACATGACTTTGAGCGCCGAGATTGTATATTTCGCTGGGGCTTACCTGCTGAATAATGCGGACAAGATTTGAAGTATCTGTTAAATCCCCGTAGTGCAGGATAAATTTTTTGTTCTCTACATGGGGGTCCTGATAAAGACGATCTACACGCTGGGTGTTAAAACTGGAAGAACGCCGTTTGATACCGTGAACTTCGTAACCTTTTTTCAGGAGAAACTCGGATAAGTACGCGCCGTCTTGACCTGTTACGCCGGATATAAGTGCTTTTTTCATTATTGATTTCCTTCTCTTTTTGAGATATTCTTATAATCAAAAATAGCTTTTTGAGTATTTTTCAAGACAACAGTATCTCTTGTAGTGTCTGTATTTTTTCCTTCATTATTTTCTATTTCCTTTAATAATACAGAATCTTCAGGATAATCGGTCTGTATTTTTCTGCATACCATGAGACATTGTATATAACCGCCAAGCGGTATATCAAAAGGGTATAAATTATAAGATGAATTTTTGTATGTATTAAAGACATCGATACAATGAAAACCTTTTAACAACATTGGAAGACGGATATTTCCATATACTCTATGGGCATTCCAATAAAGACAATCCCTTCCAAGAGGTACTCCAAAGAATAAAATCCCATCATCTTTTAGCCTATCCCACGCTTCCTTCATAGCCAGAATGTCGCCATCAGGGTTAATCGGATCACCGTAACGCCCCAAGCCATCATGTTCAAAAGAAGAATACGAAAACGCCGCGTCAACTTTAATATTGCGGCTTTTTGCTTCATCATGGGACAACACTTCTATTTTCTGATGATCGCATATTGGTTTATTATAATCCACTACATAAACCTTCGCGGCATTATAATAAAGCGCAATGGCATCACAATTACAACCTGCTAACCCCCAAATAATAACGTCTTTTCCCTTTAAGTCATATTTCTCCAACGCATCGTAAAAAGCATTTATTTCTTTATCATAATAGTTTAATTGTTTGCTTTTCAGCGCCATAAAAATATTTGAATATATTTTTTCTGTATTATGGACGACAATATTCTCCCCTTCTGATTTATTCTCAGATAATAAATAGTTTATATTTTTACGATCGTCAAAATATCTATAAATAACAGGTATTTTCCCATTTATTGTGAAATGACTTATATATTCAGGAGGAATAGTGTTTGGAGGAAGCGGATCAGTAGAAGCATGGTTTAGGTAAATAATATCATCTTTTACAATTTGCCGTGTGTCCTTTGAGACTTTGCTTATTGGTCCAAAGCCAATCATTCTGAATAGTTTTTTTATAATTCGTTTTATCATTTTTTCAGTCAAAAATATAACGTGAGAATTCCTCAGCATTCTTCTCTTTATTCTTCTCAACAATTTTCTTGTATAATGCGTATTGCTTTTTTATTCGTAAGATTTCATAAATATTTTTTAATAAGAAATAAAAGAATGATTTTTTTTGTGGAAGAGAAGAATCATTCTTCTTAGAAACGGAAGATACAAGGTCATTTTCTAATGTCTCTTCTGTTTTATGAAGTTTGCTAATGTATGGCATATATAGAAATTCCTTAGCATTGTCAGAAATATTATAACTGCCCAAATACCATGCATTTTTTCCAGAAAAGGAACACTTTTTTAAGTTATGGTAATGTACAAAAATTAATTCCCCTTGTTCTTTTGTTATTTTATCGGAAACTACAATTTTTACATCCTTAGCAATAAAATCATATTGCTGAATATTCCAAGGAGCAATTCCACATCCAATATGACGAGGCACATAAACACCTTTGAAACGGGTTGTCCAGTCGTCTAAATATTTTTGATCCCCTAATTTTCCATCTTCAAATTTTGCATAACACCATTCTTTACAACGCTGTCTCCACCATTCCAGTGCTTCTGTACCATTTGCATCATTTCTAAAGAACATGAATTGAACACAATATTTACCACTGGTTTTAGTTTGATCATATTCCGGCGTATATCCGTGTTCTGTAATAATAATTGAATTATCACCAGCTTCATCGATTAAAACTTTTGGATTACTGTAAAAAAATGTATCGGCGTCTAAATATGTACAAGATTCAAGGTTATAATTTTTTATTGCATATTGAATAGAATAAGGCGTTAATGTCCAACAATATTCTGCTCTGGAACGTTCCTTTTTTATTTCAACAAGTTCAGGATAAAAAGATTCTATATGACTTAATGAGATTATTTTCCTGTTATTCACACTCTCTTGATTAAAATATTCTTCAGTTTCTGAATCCATTGCAAGAATGTATAAAATAAAATTATCGCATTGTTCTACAAGAGAATTGTATAACGCTAATCCGCGTGAAAAATAATTTTTATCAAATAATGTGATAAAATTCAGCATAATATTAAAATTCTTTTAGAGCTTTACATACAGACAGAATCTCTGCTTCCGAATGATAAAATGATATAGGAAGACTTAACGTAGTTGCGTGAATTTCGTCAGCAATAGGGGCTTCCTGGCAATCAAGTATTCCAATCATCGCTTTTTGTTTGTTGGGAGAGATAGGGTAGTGTATATCGGTTTTTATTCCTTTCTTTTCAAGATATTCTTTCAGTCGATCCCGTTCATCATGTCTGATATTATAAATATGGTATACATGGAAATAATTATTTTCTACCATTGGTTTATTAAACTTCCCATTTGGTAATTCATTGTTATAAATAGCGGCTAATTTATTTTTATGAGAATTAATTTTATCAAGAGATTGTAATTTTACCCGTAAAAAACCGGCCTGCAGTTCATCAAGCCGCGAATTAACGCCTGCTAATTCATTATAATATTTTTTCTTAGAACCATAGTTTCTCAAGGTTTTAACTTTTTCCGCATAGTTCTCGTTATTTGTAGTTACCGCTCCTGCATCTCCGAGAGAACCTAAATTTTTTGTCGGATAAAAACTAAACGCCGTCAAGTCGCCCCATGTTCCGGCTTTTTTCCCATTTAATGATGCTCCATGCGCCTGAGCTGCGTCCTCAATAATTCGCAAATCATGCTTAGTGGCAATTTCCATAATGGCTGTCATATTACACATACGACCATACAGATGAACAGGCATTATGGCTTTTGTTTTTGATGTTATTTTCTTTTCTATAAAATTTTCATCAATGTTGTATGTATTTATATTAGGTTCAACAAGGATAGGAATATGACCTGCATTAATAATTGCCAATATAGTGGCTATATAAGTATTTGAGGGAACAAGTATTTCTGATTTCCTGGGGAAGTCACATGCTATTAGGGATAATGTCAGCGCATCAAGTCCATTCGCTACTCCAATGCAATACTTTGCACCGCAGTATTCTGCAAATTCTTTTTCAAATTGAGAAACTTCATCGCCTAGAATGAACCAGCCTTTCCCCAGAATTGTACTAAATTTCTCCTTGTATTTTTCGACAAATGGCGCATTTAATTTACCAAGATTTTCATATTCTATCATTGATAGTCCTCGTCTATATAGTCGTCGGCGTCAAAGTATTCAGAAGCGAGGACTAAAAGAACAGCATCGGGAGTAAAACTATGCATTGTATGATAATCTTCCGGCATTAATAATAATGCCGTATCTGGTTCGTTTAGAGTCACTGATTTTTTTTCTTTACCGTCATTGCAATCAATTACACATGAACCCTTAATACATATAAGCGCCTGTACTGTTTTCTTATGCCTATGACCGCCCCGTTCAGAACTGGAACAGTCATAAATATAATATACTCTCTTGATTTCAAAAGGCAAAACCTTTTCCAAGACGGTGAGGCTGCCACGATTGTCTTTATAAGTAGGTAATTTTATTATTTGAGACATTATTTTATTTCTCTTTAAATGGAAATAAAACTTTCCGAAATCGCCAAAAAATGATTTTTACTGTTTTTAGTAACCCAAAATTCACAAAAGAATAAAGGGTGTAATCTACAAAATTTCCTCCCTTTATGGAAAATAGATTCTGTATCCTGTTCCGTAAAGAAATGTTAGGATTATGCCAATCCTGCTCTGTATTTGATTCCCCTCGTGAACAAACTGCTAATGCTGATGAAGTAATATAACATTGAAACCCATTTTTTCTTGCACGTAAACTGTAGTCATGGTCTCCTGCCGCATGAGAATATTTAAAAGAAAGATAAGATAATTTATGAAATATTTCTTTTGATACAAGAGTAAAATTACCATTTATATATTTACAAGACTGTGGGGAACCGTTTGGCGCAAGCAAGTGGTATTTGTCATCAAGACCCCCATAAGTAATTTTATCGGAATCTAAATCCTGACACACACCGGAAACAACAGCATGGATTTTATTATTTACTAAAAAAAAATAATCATAAAAGATGGCTTCAATGGCATTAGGTTTAATATATGTGTCATCATTAAGCCAAAGATAAAAATCATAATCACGTTGTTGACGCGCCTTTTTCCATGCCAAACGCATTCCGCGATTCCAATATAGCGATCCTGTTCCAAAAGTGACATTTATGTTCGGGTATTTATCCTTGACTATCTTTCCGGTTTGATCAGGTGAATTATCATCAACCAGATATATATCAAATACTATGTTCTCCGGAACAGCCGCATTGTAGAAGTGATTAAGACAGCTTAATGTTTTTTCAACTCTATTGTAACAAGTCATTAAGACTGCTACCCTGAGCAATGATTTGCTTTCCATTTATTAATAAAAAATAAACTATAAATCGAACCATCTGGTTAAACTATTCTATGACTTTCTTTTAAGAAGAAACCCTAATCCAATTGTCTTATGATTTTCTAATTTGTGTTGATCAAACGCTTGCCACTTAAATATAATGTCATAATATTTACTTATATAAGAAATGAACTTATCTAATGAAAGAAACCATGCAGGATATGATGCATCATATATTTCACGAGGCACTTTCTGAATTGTTAATATATCTTCAAATTCATTTTCCAAAAAATATGTTCTGTCTATTATTATGTGTTTTATATTATATCGTTTTATTGTCTCAAGAATGGTATATGGCTCTTTCAAATAGGGTAATACTGAACTGAACAGACAGGCATCAATTTTACTTTTTTCATTTACAACTTCGTCTATATTATAATAAAAATTCAACTCATCATTTGCAAAACATTCTTTTCCGCATTTTACAAAATTGTCTTGTTCAATAATATTCCAATTAATATTACCCCCCCCCCCCC
>JGI24698J34947_10001175_pt1 | contig 13651 bp, 10 predicted proteins | sample TergutMp193P3_FD_34947 | JGI IMG/M metagenome (IMG submission 34947)
CGGACGTATTCGTAATTTTCCGTCATCGGGTTAAAGATGCGGATTGTTCTTTCGCCTGAGCCGCGCATTTTTTCAACAAGGTCTTTTCGGGAGCCGAGGTAATTGTAGATCATTTCCTGATAGCCCATGCCGATTAAAATTTCTTTGACCTGTCTGCTGAACAGCGTAATGGGCGAAAGCCGCCCGATAGTAGAATCGGTTGGTCGCTCCGGCTTGAATGAGTTAAGAGAACGGCCTATCATCACGTCTTCCATAACATCGGCGGCGTGAAGAAAGTCGTTGCGGTATTCGGGCGGCCATGCGCGTACGCCTTCAGTCTTGCCTTCCTTTTCCAAACCGCGTTCGCAGTCTTTGGTTTTTTCGGCTTTTACGCCCATGCGCGTGAGCGCCTGCACGCATTCATCAGCGTTTAATTTTTCGCCTAAGAATTTTTCTATCCTTGAGAGCGAGCAGAAGATCGGCTCTTGGAAATAAAACGGAGTTACCACGTTTTTGCCAAAGGGCGTATCAAATTCGTACTCGACCTCTACAGGCTCAATGTTAAAGCCGTTGTCCGCCAAATCGCAGGCGACAATCGAGGCTGCAAGGGTGAGGGACGCCATGTCCGTTCCGGTAAGTTCCACAAAAATTTCGCTGTCGCCGACCTGCACCGCGCCCAAATCGTTTGAATTGATGATAGGCGGATAGGAGAGAATGAAGCCCTGCGAATCTGTCAGCAGGGGGTGAATCGGCTCGTGTTCCTGAATGAAGGCGTACTCCTTGCCTTTGGGGTGCTGTTTGAGGATTTCGCGCAGGGTGAGGGGAACGTCCCACTGGAGCGGAACAAAGGAAACGGAATCGGGGTCTACGCCTTTGTAAATAATCGGCCATTTTACAAGCGAAATGCGGTAAAGACCCATTGATATGCACCGCCGTTTCCGCCCGAAATTCCAGGCGAGTTTTTCCTGCGTTTGAATCATGTCGCGGAGCATGGGGTCGGTTATGGGCTTGCCGCTTGCGATAAAGCCGGCAAGGTACGGGCGCACCTTTTTGACGCTTGCCTCGACTTTTACCTTACGCGCCGCCTTTTTGACATCGTCGGGCTTTGAAAAAAAGGCATATTCGGGTCTTTTTTTACTATGGTATATTCTAAGCTGACGGGCGCAACCTGCAGTTCCCCAAAGATCGGGGCGGTTTGTGTCATTTAGCTCGATTTTTAGCGTACGTTCGCCTATTGGCAGGTTTTTGTCGCTATCCTCGTCCAATTCGGCTTTGGCGCAGACTAGGGCTTCCTCAAATTCGTCCCTGCTGTTCCAGCGGCTTTTCCCGTTAGGACAGCCTGCCAGCGTGTAAAAAACTTCTTCGTTCACCTCGATTTTTGGCATACTTTATTATAATAATTTATCAAATCTGCGTCTATTGCCTCTTTTTTACTTGCGTAAAGTTGAATATATCTGTAATATAGTAGGATATTAATTTTAACTTTTTGGAGGAAAATCATGAAAAAAATTGCAGCAAGTTTATTGGTTTTATTGTTGGCAGCCACAATGGTTGTCAGCTGTAAAAAAGCAGGCGGCGGTTTAATCGGTATCGCCATGCCCGAAACCCACGTAATGCGCTGGGTGAAGGACGGCAATTCTCTTAAAGCCGAAGCCGAAAAACGCGGTTACCGTGCGGAAGTCCAGTATGGCGACGCAAACCAAAACACGCAGAATCAGCAGATTCAGAGCTTCTTGACACAGGGAGCCAAATTGCTGGTAGTCGGCTGTATCAATGACGGCGTAAGTTCTGTAATCGCCGAAGCCGGACGCGACAAAGTTGCGGTTATCGCCTACGATCGTATCATTCCCAATTCGGAGGATTACGATTACTACATCACATTCAACAACTTCAAAGTCGGCGTTCTTCAGGCGCAGAGCATTGTAGACGGACTCGGTTTGGACTCAGCCGCCGGGACCAAATACATCACACTGTTTGCCGGTTCCCCGACAGACGGCAACGCATTCTTCTTCTTTGACGGCGCAATGAGCGTTCTTAATCCCTACATTGACAGCGGTAAACTTGTAGTCGTCGGTCCTTATCCCAAAACTTCCGCCGACACCGCTAACTTCCAGAGGATCGCCACTGAAAACTGGCAGGCTCCTGTTGCCAAGACCCGTATGGAAAATCTGTTGAACAACGCTGCCCGTAACTACACCCTCGACGCGATTTTGGCGCCCAATGACACGCTTGCGCGCGCCATCATCGAAGCCTGCAAAGCCGATGCCAAATACAGCGGCGGCAATCTGCCGGTAGTTACAGGTCAAGATGCGGAATTGGATTCTGCCAAATCTATCAAGAACAACGAACAGTACAGCACAGTCTTTAAAGACACCGCAAAGCTTGCGGAAGCTGCTATTATTTTGGCGGACGCGATACTCAAAAAAGAAACTCCCGTTATTCCGGGTGCGGTTACAGCTGAATCCATCGGTCTTGGAGAAATCGGCGATACCGGTAAGAAAAGAGTAACAACTTATCTTTTGGATCCTATCCTTGTTACCAGAGAGAATCTTAATGTTCCAATTGATGCCGAATTCTATGAAAGAACTGACGCTATCATATTGGGAGCCGGCCTGTAAGCGAACTTTTGGTATTGTTCATTCACCTGACCATTTATTCACCGATAAGTGGTCAGGTTTTTTTACCTGTTTACAGGAGAGATCATGAGCGAGTATATTCTTGAGATTGAAAACTTAACCAAAGAATTCCCGGGGGTCAGGGCTCTTGATAATGTCAGTTTAAAAGTTAAAAAAGGGGAAATTCACTCCCTGTGCGGAGAAAACGGCGCAGGAAAATCCACATTAATGAGTTGTATCTCAGGCGTTTATCCTAACGATAGTTACGATGGCAGAGTTTTTTTTAAAGGAAACGAAACAAATTATCACAGCGTTAAAGACAGCGAAAAAGAGGGGCTTGCGATTATCCATCAGGAATTAGCCCTTAGTCCGTATTTATCAATTTATGAAAATATTTTTCTAGGTCACATGGAAACCAAATTCGGTATAATTAATTGGAATAAGTGTATAAAGGAATCGAAAAAGTATTTAAATACGGTGGGTCTTAATGAGCCGCCCGAAACAATAGTGAGCAAGATGGGCGTTGGGAAACAGCAGTTAGTCGAAATTGCCCGCGCTCTTTCCAAAAAGACTGAACTGCTCATTCTTGATGAGCCGACTTCTTCTTTGAACGACGATGAGAGCGAAAAACTTCTCGATCTGATTCTTGAATTTAAACGACAGGGTATTACTTCGGTGATAATTTCCCATAAATTGCAGGAAGTTTTAAAAGTTGCAGACACGGTAACGATTCTGCGTGACGGTCATTCCATTCGCACTTATGATGTGAAGGGCGATAACCTTACCGAAGAAATGATCATTAAAGATATGGTAGGACGCGATTTGACACATCGTTTTCCGGAACGGAAATCATCGCCGGGCGAAACCGTAATGGAAGTAAAAAACTGGACGGTTTATCATCCTGATTACCACGATATAAAAGTTGTTGATAATGTTTCTTTTTATCTGCGCAGGGGCGAGATACTGGCTTTCTGCGGCCCGATGGGAGCCGGACGCACAGAGCTGATGATGAGTCTTTTTGGGAAATCATACGGTCACCGCAGTGAAGGCGAGTTGCGAATTAACGGAAAAAACTACACATTCAACAGTCCGCGCTCGGCTATTAATTCGGGTGTTGGTTATATTTCCGAAGACCGCAAAAGTTTAGGTCTTGTTTTAATTCAAGATATAAAAACAAACATTACCCATTCCAGCATGGGAAAAATTTCGCAATTTGGGATTATCGACAAACAGAAAGAAATTAAAGAGGCGGAACGCTACCGCAAGGAATTGAACATAAGAACGCCGTCAATAAACCAGCTTGTGCGAAACCTGTCCGGCGGCAACCAGCAAAAGGTGGTTGTCAGCAAAACTCTTTTTGCAAATCCTGATATTTTTATAGTTGACGAACCGACAAGAGGAATTGATGTCGGCGCTAAAACGGAAATCTACGGAATACTGAACAATATGATTGCCGCAGGAAAGAGCGTCATCATGGTCAGTTCGGAGCTTCCCGAAGCTATTGGGATGGCGGACAGAATTTACGTTATGAACGAAGGTAAAATAAAAGGGGTGCTTAACAGGGAAGAGGCAACTCAGGAAAAAATAATGCATATGGCGCTGGTTGGATAAGGAGAGAATTATGAGCGATAAATTTGTTCACGTTTCCGATATTAAGATGCTGATAAAGAACAATATCAGAAATTATTCGATGTTTCTAATGCTGGCGTTGATTATGATTATCTTCGCCCCGCTGACAAATGGAACAAACTGGAGTCCGCGTAATTTTACCAATATATTCTTTCAAAATAGTTATGTGCTAATTCTTGCAATAGGCATGGTGCAAGTTATCATTGTGCAGGGAATCGATCTTTCTGTCGGTTCTGTCTGCGCATTTATCGGCGCTCTCAGCGCAATGATTTACAATACCGGCGTTGGCGTGCCTGTTACACTGTTGGCTTCTATCGCATTGGGAGCCGCTATCGGCGCTTTTCAGGGAGTATGGATCGCCTTTGCAAAAATACCGGCGTTTATTGTTACACTTGCCGGAATGATGCTTTTTCGCGGTCTCACATACATTGTCACAAGAATAAGACCCATCAGTCTTAAAGACACCGGCTACTCGCTTCTTTCCACAGGAATTTTAGATGAAGTAATGGATGTCGGCAAAATAGGTCCTTATTTCCCAATGGCGCTGATTGTTGCGGTAGTTTTGCTGGCGATTTTTTTCTTTGCAGAGTTTTCAGGCCGCAGAAAAAAAATAACCAACGGATTTGAAGTTGAAGCGCTGCCGCTGTTTATTACCAAGCTGGTTTTAATCAGCCTTCTTGTACTCGGTCTTGCGGATCGTTTTGCACGTTATCGCGGTCTCCCCATAGTCGTGCTGGTTTTAGGAATTACCGTTTTTGTTTTTCACTTTATATTGAACAATACCGTTCTTGGCCGTTATATTTACGCGGTTGGCGGCAATCCGCGTTCAGCAAAACTTTCCGGTATCAACTCGGAATTAGTTACGTTTATTGTATTCTGTTTCATGGGCGGATTAGCCGGACTTGCTTCCGTTATTTTTACAGGTTACATGAACAGCGCATTGCCTCAAGCCGGCGACCTTTTTGAGTTAGACGCCATTGCCGCGTGTTATGTCGGCGGCGTTTCAGCTTCAGGCGGTATCGGTTCGGTAGTCGGAGTCATTTTCGGCGGCATGGTAATGAGTTCCATCAACAACGGAATGTTTTTGATGAATCTGGGAACCCATTATCAAAAAGTAGTTAAAGCTTTAATCCTTCTGCTTGCTGTTTTCTACGATGTCTACACCCGTAGAAAAACAGGATTGGGATGAAATAATTAATGAGTATCGTTGTGAAAAAATTTTGCTTCTCTCTATTATCGTTGTTTTTGATCTTTGCAGTAGTGACGTGTGTAGGCTCTCCTGCAGGCAACAACATTAGACCAAGATATTTAGTTCGGGGCGATTATCATGCAGACCCGGCTGCGCATGTATTTAACGGCATATTGTATGTTTATCCATCTCACGACAGAGATTCTTCTGCTAGAGGGAATAACGGCGAATCATACGACATGGTAGATTATCATGTGTTTTCGCTGGATGATGATGTGTTAAATGGAAATGTAACGGATCACGGCGTTGTTTTAAAACTCGCCGATATTCCCTGGGCAAGCGTTCAGTTATGGGATAACGATGTAGCGCACAAGAACGGCAGGTATTACATGTATTTTCCGGCAAAGGATAGAGACGGACTTTTCCGCATCGGCGTTGCCATCGCGGATCGTCCCGAAGGACCTTTTGTTCCGGAAGCTGAACCGATTCGCGGAAGTTACAGCATAGACCCGTGCGTATTTGAAGATGACGGCAATTATTATATGTACTTTGGCGGACTCTGGGGCGGACAACTTGAACGCCACAGCGACAAAATAGATAGAACCGAATGGCCGTATAAAACTACGGGCGAAATTATTTCACCGCGAGTAGTTAAATTGAGCGATGACATGCTCCAATTTGCGGAAAATCCCAGAGAGGTAATTATTCTTAACAAGAGAGGCGCGCCCCTCACTATGTCTGACAGCGGGCGTTTTTTTGAGGCTTCATGGATGCACAAGTACAACGACACATATTATTATTCATATTCGACGGGCGATACTCATAATCTATGTTACGCGACAGGAGACAATCCTTATGGACCATTTACATATCAGGGCGTTATTCTCACGGAAGTTTCCGGCTGGACAACGCATCACTCAATCGTAGAGTTCAACGGCAAATGGTATCTCTTCTACCACGATTCAGGTCTTTCCGGCGGAATAAGTCATCTAAGGAGCATGAAAGTAACAGAGTTGACATATCTTCCCGACGGAACGATTAGTAGAGTTATCAGAAAATAAGAACGAAGAATAAATTATGTACCTGCATTTTACCTCTATTGGATGGTTGTATATCTCGCCTGATGATGACTGTAAAGCTATTGTTGACGCTATGCTGGCGATTGATTATAACGAGGAATTTTGCATTGCCGAAGGGTTTGAGCCTGAGTTTACCGCAAGGCTCATGGAAGCAGGTTTTTTAGTTATGTCAGCTAACATCGGGGTGGAGGATAAGCCGTCTTATATCATGCTTCCAAAACTGCACCTTGTCCGTTCTGCTCTTTTTTTTGATAATCTGCACGTTAAAAAATCAGTCAGCCGCCTTTTAGACCGTTACGAATTGCGAGCAGATATGGACTTCGACCTTATTATCGATCGTTGTGTGGAAAAACACGGCGATGATTGGCTCACCCCTCCGCTGGTGGATTGCATTAAAAAAATACGCAATTCTTCTCTCACTAACGGCGCGAAAGCAAACTCTCTTGAACCTACGCCGCGCGCCTATCCTGCTTCTTTTGCGCTTTACCGTGACGGGAAACTTGCCGCCGGGGAATTCGGCGTTGTTTGCGGCAAAGTCTACACAAGTTACTCAGGCTTTTATGAGGAAGATAACGCAGGCACGGCGCAGATCGTTCTTACCGCGCGATATTTACAGGAACACGGGTTTTCTTTTTTTGATTTGGGTATGCCGATGGAATACAAAACAGAACTTGGCGCTGAGGATATAAGCCCAAATGCGTTTGTTCAATTATTCAAAGGGTGACTTTTGAGGTAACCATGTTGGTTCCCTCAAAAGTCAATTATCTTTTTAAGTTTCCTTTTACAAAGAGCGGATCGAAATATTTTTCTATTTCTACTTTAGTCAGCAGATATTTCAATACAACGCGGTAAACAAAAATAGAAATCACTATGGCGGCTAAAAAGATAATGGTAAAGCCCCATGAGCGAGAATTTTCAGGCAGTAATGGAGCCAAAAATTTTGCATACAGAATAAGAAGAAGGAAAAAACTCAATATGGCGATAAGAATATTGAACAGCGTCGCCCCAAGAATGAACAGTATCGTATTAACTTTTTTATTCATTTGTTTCCCTTCTCAACTTTTTTGGAACCGACAAAAACGGTGACAAACAGCAGAATACAGCACACAACAACAGACGAATCGGCAACGTTGAAAGTTGGCCAGCGTTCCATGCCGAAAAGACCGAATATTCTTACGCTGACGAAATCTACCACGCCGTCCGGTCTAAAAATACGGTCGAGGATGTTACCAAGTCCGCCGCCGATAATACCTGCGGCCGCCCATCGTTGTATTTTGGTAAATTCTTCTGACTTGAAATAGTACCACAGGAGAAAACCCAAAACCAGAATGGGAATAACAATAAAAGTAAACGGCTTTATGACATCGGGAAAGTTCTCTCCAAGACTGAAGGCAATCGCCGTGTTCCGCGCATGGTAAATCCACAGAAAACCGTCGTTAAAAACATCTTTGATAAGTCCGATTTCAGGCCTTATTTTTACAATAACCGCTTTTGTAATCTGATCCGCAAAGATTATAACCGCTGTTAATGATAACGGCAAAAGTTTTTCTTTTAATTGTTCCATCTTTTCCAATAGTTTCATCATTACTCTCCAAATGTAAATTATTGTCCCGTAGGGACATCGACAAATTCCGCTTCAATGCCAAGTTCCGCTATACAATGACGCATAACAGCCTGAACGCCCCAAACCTCAGTACAGTAGTGACCGCCGGCTATCATGTTGAGCTTTCCTTCCAAACACTCATGGTAAACAGAATGGGAACTTTCGCCCGTTACAAATAAATCCACGCCTTCCTCAAGAGCGTCCCGCGCGTTCTCAGGCGCGCCGCCGGACATAACCGCCGCGCTGGAATTTTCTTTCTTGCCGAAGGGGAAAACACCCAGCGGCGGCCTTCCCATAAAATTGATTTTTTTCACTGCTTCTTCAGTTGCAATCGGTTTTGGGAAAGTTCCCTTATAACCAATTTTTCTGCCGTGGTAATCGCCAAACGGCTCGATATTTTTCAGCCCCAAAAGTTCCGCTATGCAAATATTGTTTCCAAGTTTGGGATGTTGATCAAGGGGCAGGTGAACCGCATACAGGCAAATATTGTGATCGAGGAGAAACTTTATCCGCGACCTGAGATTTCCGGCTATCCTTAACGGAACGCCCCAAAAAAGCCCGTGGTGAACAAAGAGCATTTCGGCGTTTATCGCGGCGGCTTGTTCAAAAGTTTCCATCGCTGCGTCAACGCCAAAGGCTATTTTTTTAACAGGGGAGCCGTCGTTATCAATTTGGATTCCGTTCAAAGACCTGTCGTTTGAGGCAAAGCTCTCTATTTCAAGAAAACTTTTGAAAAAAGCGTCAAGTTTAGCTGTTGTTAATTCCGCGCTCACATGAAAAGTGTATCACAAAGATAAAAGATATTCTAGTGTCACAAAGCCGTACACGATCTTTTGGAACGTGTACAGCTCTGTTAAAAGCGTCTTAGCCGAATTTTTTGCTTGCAATCAAGAGTGAGGACAAAACCATAAGATGAACGGCTAACATCTGTAATATAGACCAGAGATTTTCGCTCTTGCCATTTTTTATCCAGCCAATAATTTCGATAACGACATATACAGCCCAGATAATTGCAACAATTAGTATTAAAGTGTCAAGGAAAGAAAGCTGGATTTGTAACATTTCAAGCAAGACTGCAATTCCAGCAATTAATGCAATAACGCTGGCAACCGTCACAAAAAGACCTACGGTGTCGCGGCTAAAACCCATCCTTGAAAAAATGATGTAGAAATCCCCCTTGTTGAAAACTTTGTCCGCTAAGCCCAAAACTCCATTAGCAATAAGGTACAGAGCAACAGAAATTTTCCATAAAAAAATGCCAATTCCCTCTTTCATAATAAACCTCTCAAAACATGATTTTGAAGATGACAAAATACAACGTACTTTGCCGTCTTTATAGTTCAACGAACTATATGAACATTTTACAGTATAATTGCATAAAAGAAAAGTCCTATTTTTTGATTTTTGTTATAAACTTGACCGTCCGCTAACTACTAAAGTTCAACAAAACCGCGTTTTTTAGGCGGTTTTCATAGTGATTATTAAGAGTTTTTACTTTTTATCAGTCTTTCAACATTTCATACTCACCGAAAAAATAATCGTTCAAATATGAATGCCCCTTTATGAATCTGTCCGGGTCCATTATTCCGTAGTATGCCTGACTTGCTTTCTTTTCATGATCAAACAGTACATAACTTTCCTGCCAGCTTGCGCCGAATTGACTCCAGATGATTACATGGTCAATATATTTTTTATATTTTTCGAACAATTTAAAAAGAAGAGCGTACTGGTAACCAATAGCGTCGGCTTGTTTGCGGTTCAGTATTTCAGGAGCGAGCGCTCCTCCGCCGGGAGCTTGATCGGGCTGTTTGATGTCAACTTCGGAAAAACAAATACAATCAAGCAAACCTTCATCAATAAGACCGGAAAAAAGAGCCAGAGCGATTTTATTCTGAGTGGTCACTGTCCGTCCAACCACTTCGTGACCTTGAATGCCCATACATTCGATTAAGTTTCTGCCGTCGTAGAGCGGGTCTGTTTTCCATACGGTATTCAGTTCCTTGATCATGTTATACGCAACTTTCGCTTTGGTATTGTAGGTAACTTCATAATCATTGTAAACAAGTATGGGCGGCTTTGCGTTTATATATGCGTCAATACTGCCGCCATTGTCATGGTTATCGAGTTTCATATATTCGGGAACGATATTTGGATCGTTGTAACCGGCTTTGTATTTTTCCGCCATAAGCGCATTGGGAACCGCGATGTGGGCGTACTTGAAAAGCAGATAAATGTAATGCTGTTTTTTTTCGCTGAAATCATCGTCCGTCATCGCCATGAGCCATGAAATATGTTTTAACGCGGTGTTCCATTCGCGCGAAACATCTTTAATGTGCGTGGCGTGACGGCTTTCATGAATTTCCACATTTACAACATCAACCGAATGAAACGGAATAATTCCGCGCTTTTCACTCGAACCGTATCTTGAGTCCGTAGTCATAAAATGCCTGAGTATGTACAGAATGTGGTTAAAATAAATTCTTCGCGCGGTATTTTTGTTCACTTTTTGAAATGGTCCTGCCGCGTTGTTGCCGCCGGCATAGAAAAGACCGTCCGCATTCCACTCCATAGAATTAATATTTTCAGGTATTATCTGCCTCATCCAAGGAGGAGATTGATTGATCCACGCAAGACAGTGTCCGTGTATTTTATATTCGCCCGTCTTTCCGCCGTCCCTGATACTCAAATAATCATCGGTCGGCATTTTCCATTCGGGTCCCTCATCATTGGGTTTAAAAACAAAACTAGGATATTGTTCCCTGAGCCATTGGGGCGGTCTTTCATGGCATTCGGGTTTTAAATTATTTGCATCGACAAAAATTTCGTAATGACGACCCATGATTGAATTGGGAGCGACTGTTCCTGTTCCGTTGACGCCGATCAAAAATAAACCGTTATCTGTATTATATTTTCCTTTGATTGGATCGACTTGTAAAAAACTTTTCGTGTTCACCGCATAGGGAAGCGGCACTCCGTTTGGATCGGTTTGTGTTATTCTGATATTACCGATCATAAGCTGTTCGCCTTCAACTTTTGTGCCGTTTTCTGTGTGAAGATCGATGTTTAAATATTCCCATGTTCCCGTTGATACCGGAGTCGCCACACAGACGGAATGTTTATACCATGTTTTTCCGTAATAAAAACCGCATCTTGTATCAATATTACTGATACCGTCAAGATGTACCGGTCTGATATAAAACTGTGTCCTGTTGTTTCCCGGAGAACCTGCGCCGGCTTGAGAACCTTCACCGCCGGAAGTTGTTGACCAGATTTCAAATCGCATAAAATTATTTGTGTTGTTTTCGGGATAATAGAAATCGAACTCGATATATGTTTGATTGTTTAAAGTCAAAGCTGGATTGATAGGAGCCCTCATGCCAAATCCGCCGAAGGCTTTTCCTGCAAGAGCAGGATCAAAGTAAGTGGTAAGCAGAATCAGATCGCCAAGTTCAAAGGGGTCGTTAATTATGGAGAAACCGCTTTTATTGTTGGGAAGGACGCGCCCGTCATTTGTGCGCCACGATTTCCATAGATGAAAGTCCCTATCCAGATCGAACTTGAAAACCGGAACCCGACTAAGATCGTCTCCAGGATATTCATGGGAATATGGATCGCCGTCATCTATTGGAATCATATATAATTATTTTATCACAATATTGACCAATTTGTCAGGAATCGTTATCACTTTTGCGACAGTTTGTCCTTCAAGCCACTTTTTAACGCCGGGCAGGACAAGAGCGATCTTTTCAAGCTCATTCCTGTCGGTTCCTGCCGCGGTTGTAAACTTGTCGCGTATCTTGCCGTTTACCTGAACAACGATGGTTGCTTCGTCATCGTGCGTCAAGGCTTCGTCATAAGACGGCCAACTGCTGACAGACACGGATTCCCTGTGACCCAACTTTTCCCACAATTCTTCGCCCAAATGCGGCGCGTACGCACCTGCTATGATAACCAGCGGTTCCCACATGGCGCGTGGAATTTCCGCCAATTTTGCAAGTTCGGTGGAGTAGATCATCATTGCGCTTATGGCGGTGTTAAAGTTAAGGGTAGAAGTATCGTCCGTCACTTTTTTTACCGTCTTGTGCAGGAGCTTTTGCAAATCCGCGCCGCCTGCTTTTTCACTTCCGGTAGTTGCGTCGCACAGCGGCTTTTCGCTGATAGCCCAAAGACGCTCAAGAAAACGCGACACGCCGATAATCCCCGATGAAATCCAGGGTTTACTGACTTCAAGCGGTCCCAAAAACATTTCGTAAAGACGAAGGGAATCCGCGCCGTACTCTTTAATTACGTCGTCGGGGTTGATCACATTGCCACGGCTTTTGCTCATTTTTTGATTGTCTTCGCCTAAGATCATCCCCTGATTTATCAATCGCTGGAAAGGCTCGACAGTGTTCACAAGCCCCAGATCGTATAACACCTTGTGCCAAAAGCGGCTGTACAGCAGGTGAAGCACCGCGTGTTCCGCTCCGCCGACATACAAATCGACAGGAAGCCAGTATTCGATTTTTTCTTTTGCGGCAAATGCCTTGTCATTCTTTGAGTCGAGGTAGCGAATGTAGTACCAGCAGGAACCAGCCCATTGAGGCATGGTGTTTGTCTCGCGCTTTGCCTTTCCGCCGCATTTGGGGCAGGTGGTGTTCACCCACTTGTCGATTCCGGCAAGCGGAGACTCTCCCGTGCCGGTCGGCACATAAGATTTTACGTTCGGCAGTTTCAGCGGAAGCGCGTTTTCAGCTAACGGTACGATACCGCACTTGTCGCAATGCACGACAGGAATCGGTTCGCCCCAATACCGCTGACGGGAGAAAATCCAGTCCCTCAATTTGTAGTTTACCGCGCGTTTGCCAATTTCCTTTTCTTCGAGCCAGTCCGTTATGCGCTTTTTCGCCTCTCCCGTTGGAAGCCCTGAGAAAGAGCCGGAGTTCACCGAATAGCCGTCCGCCGCCGTACACTCTGACGGTTCGCTTGAATAGTCCTTCCCTGTTTCGGGTTTTTCTGCGGATACCACCAAAATAATCGGCAGATTGAACGCTTTGGCAAAATCCCAGTCGCGCTCGTCGTGAGCCGGAACCGCCATAATCGCGCCGGTTCCGTAGGAAATGAGAACATAGTCGGCAATCCAAATCGGAATTTTTTGATCGTTGACCGGATTAATTGCGTACGCTCCACAGAAGACGCCTGTTTTTTCTTTGGCAAGGTCGGTGCGTTCAAGGTCGCTCTTTCGCGCCGCAGATTCAACGTACGCGGTTACCGCCTTTTTTTGTTCAGGCGTGGTAATTTTTTCAACAAGCGGATGTTCGGGAGAGAGAACCATGTATGTCGCGCCAAAAAGAGTGTCGGGTCTTGTCGTGTAGATTTCAAGTTCGTCAGAATGTCCGTCAACTTTGAAAGTAACATTCGCGCCCTCGCTTCTGCCGATCCAGTTGCGCTGCATAAGTTTGACAGGCTCAGGCCAATCAAGCGTGTCGAGGTCGGCGAGCAGTCTTTCGGCGTAGGCGGTTATCTTCAATATCCACTGGCGGATTCGTTTGCGCGTAACTTTTTCGCCGCAGCGCTC
>JGI24698J34947_10001176_pt1 | contig 13650 bp, 10 predicted proteins | sample TergutMp193P3_FD_34947 | JGI IMG/M metagenome (IMG submission 34947)
GACGTAAAACAGCTAATGGACGTAATTCAGCGATTGGTAGATCAGGGAAATACTGTTATAATGATAGAACACAACCTCGACGTGCTTTTGCAGGCCGATCACATTATAGACCTTGGACCCGAAGGCGGCGAAAAAGGCGGAGAGGTTATAGCGACAGGCACGCCTGAAGAAGTGGCCAAAAACTCCGCTTCCTACACAGGCGCATATATCGCGCAAATGCTGAAACGAAACGCGCCATTAATTAGCAGGCGCAAAAACACGCGCAATGCATCTAAAGATGCTGGGAGAAAATGAAAAACAGACGGCTCTTTCCGCTATTTTGTTTTCTTTTTATCTTCGCGGCCGCGTTATACGCACAGGAAGCTCCTGACGACGCGCAGGACGCCCCGCCGTCAGAAGAGACGGCCGCGGACGAAATGTTTGACGAAGAATTGCCGGATGAAGAACTAATTGCTGAAGACGAAGACGAGACCGCCCAGGAACCGCTGTCTCCTGAAAAACAGCGGATTGAGATGGAGTTAAAAACCTCTACCCTGCCCGAGCTTGCCGCGTGGTGCCGAAGCCTCGGCCTTTCAGAAGCCGGCACAAGGACGGAACTTTCAAGGCGCATAAGGGAACATTTTGAACTGCCGGAACCTGCGGCCTCGTCCGCAAAGCAGAAAACGCTCACAATAGAATCCGCGCAGACCGCCGAATATTTCAGCATAGAAATAACCGGCGAAGACTACGCCAGATTGACCGGAGATGTAAGGCTTACGCTGAAAGATAACGACGCGGTACACAGCATAAGCGCAAACGAAATTCTTTTTAACCGTACAAGAAACATTATTACGGCCACAGGTCAGGTAGTATACGAAAAGGTTTCAGGAAACACCATCGAAACATTCCGGGGCGAAAATATCACGGTCAATATCGACAACTGGTCGAGCGTTTTCCTTGGCGGAAACTCGGAGCGAACGCTTCAAAACGAAGAAACCGCCTATCTTTTTTCGGGAGAAGTAATTTCGCGCACCAATGACGAAGTGACTATCCTTAACAACGCGCAGATAAGCAACGCGAGGGACGACGAAGCTTATTGGTCAATAAGCGCGTCAAAACTGTGGCTGCTTCCCGGCTCCGATTTCGCGATCTTCAACGCGGTTCTGAAAGTAGGCGTAATTCCTGTTTTGTATATTCCGTTTTTTTATTTCCCGGTCGATGAAGTTATATTTCACCCCGTAATAGGATACCGGAGCAGGGAGGGCGCCTTTACTCAAACCACTACCTATATTTTGGGCCGTCCAAAGGCAAGCTCCGCGGAAACAAGCTCCCTCAGCAAAATCATGGGCAATTCAAACGATATGGAAAAAGAGCGTCATGGACTTTTTCTTCGCAGCACCGGAAAAAAGAAAACCGATCCCAATACGATAAGCCTCAAAGCCCTGCTGGATTACTATGTCAATCTTGGAACATACGCGGGCATTGATTTTTCCGTTCCAAAAAAAGGAATCCTCGACTCCCTTGATCTCTCAATGGGACTCGGCTTTACAAGAACCGTTTCAAATACAAGCCAGGGTTACACTCCGTACGCGCCCAATTATGACGGAACTTTTGACTGGAACCATACAAACTTTCTTTCGTTTGCCGTCCCGTTCCGTTACAGGATGGAACTGAAAAACTCAATAAGCGGAAAATACGGCAGCCTTACCCTGAATCTTCCGTATTATTCCGATCCGTTTGTAACAAGGGACTTTATGGACCGCGCCGAAAGCATGGACTGGCTTAACATGCTTCAGGAGGGAGCGGCAATCGACGAATCTTCATCGGAGAATGAGATCGGACTGTATCAATGGCACATAAACGGAAACATAACCCCTTCATTCCCCGCCCTTAACCCGTACATTTCCAGAATATCCGTTTCAAACTTATCCACGACGCTGTCCTTTAAGCCCGTAAGGGATAACGTTATTTACCAGAACAACAGGGACTCCCCGGTACAATCTTTTTATGTGCCGGATAAATACACCATTTACAATTTTTCAGGCTCTGTTACGGGAACTCCGCTTACGATTGGCGGCGCCGGCACAGACTCAAGTAACGCGGAAACTCAGGCTGTTAACGACCCGTTCTCCGGTATCGGGACTCCCATTCCTCCCTGGACGTATGAACAGGAGCGGGAAAAAACATCGTCAGACGATAAACTTGTTCCTCCCGTGCTAAGCCAGCGTTTCGACTTACCGTCTGCGGGAAACGTCAAATTCAACATTGATTACCAGCTTTCTCCGACCGGCGCCACGGAGCTTCAATTTTTAACCGGAAACTGGCTCACCTACGAGCAGGCAGACTGGAGCGAAGTACAGTCAATCCTGGCAAGTTTTGGAGGAAACGGAAGCGTCAATTTCCGCATGGATCACTCAAGCGGCTTCTTTACCAATTTGGTTACATTTAACGCAAGCAGCACATGGCGCGATTATACTTACCTTAACGAAGAAGCCGGCATATTTCAGGATGCCAACAATCCCGGACAGGTTAATGAAAGCGAGCTGGAAAGATGGCGCAGGCAGCAGTACAGCCAGACAAACTATTCCTCTTCCTATACATATAACGGCACTCTCCGGCCGTTATACCAGGACCCCGTCTTCGGCCAGAGCAGCCTGCAATACACTTTCAAAGGCACGCTTGTAAGATCAAAAAAGTACGTCGACGGAGACGGGCCCGAGCTTGCGCCGCAATGGGGCGCGTGGGTAAAGGAAAAAACTGGCGAAGACATATTGGGCCTTAACAGCCACCAGCTTTCCGCCAATGTTGCGGCTAACATTATGGATAAACAGCAAAACGTCAGACTCAGCGTGGAACTGCCCCCCCTCGACGGGCTAATTACAACTAACGCCGTTTTCAGGTTCTGGATTTCCGAAACCACCGTAAATTTCCGCGCTGAAAAACCGGAAGAAAGCGGCGAATGGATATTCAAGCCCTTCAATTTTACCGAGGCTTTAAAGTTTGGAAACTTTGGAAACTTTTCCTATTACATGGTTATAGACCCGGAAGAAGACAACGAAGTTACAAACATAAGATCCTCGTTAAAGCTGTGGGATTTTACCGCGGATTTTACCGCCTTAAAAGCCGCAAGGTACCAGTTCGTGCCTGACGTTCCGTCCAACCCTTCTCTCGGCGGAAATTGGCAGCAGGAGGGAGAACCCGTCCTGTCCCCCAAGGAATTATCATTGGCCTACAGGCGTAATTTCCAAAACATCGAAATTATCAGAAACCGCATGAATCTTTCCCTGAACCTGAACACGTCGCTTACTTTTGACCTTCAGCAGTACACCAGCTCGAATTTTCAGTTGTCGCTGGGTTTAACGGCAAAAATCGCCGGCATTCTGGAACTGACTCTGTCCGCGACTTCCGAAAATTCCGTCATTTTCAGGTATTTCAAGGGTTTCCCCGGAATGGAAAACCTGACGTCCATGTACAGCGAAGGAGAACAAAACAACCTGTTTGTGGATTTACTGGATTCCTTTAATTTCTTCGACGAAACAAAACGCCGCAGAACGGGATTTAAAATGACAAGGTTTAANTTTTCGGCAGTTCACTTNNTNGGGGACTGGANAGCGGAATTAAGAGTCGAAATGTTTCCGCACCTTAACAATACCCTGACNATCCCAAAATATGAAATCAAGTCCGATGTCGCCTTCTTTGTGCAGTGGGCGCCAATTTCGGAAATAAAATCNGATATCAAGTACGAGGGCAGGTACGACAGATGGACTGTAAAGTAAGGGAGCGCCGCTTGACTAATTTTTTTAGAGGGTTATAGAATCTTATATAGAGGCGTTTTTGGAGGAAGGAATAACCATAGCATTAGACAACAGGGAACTGCTTTCCGGGATTTGCGGGGCAAACGACGGAAATCTCAGAATAATCGAAGGCTCCCTGGGCGGGTTCATTACCGCCAGAGGCAATGAAATTCATTATGAAAGTCAGGACGAAAACGCTTTCGGGCGTTTTAAAACCATGATCGACAGCCTTATCACTGCGGTAAAGGAAGGAGAAGAGCCTTCTCCCGAATATGTCCGCGCCCTTGCCGGGGAATTCATTCACGGCGAAAACGGGGAATTGCCGTTCTTCCGCGATTCATTGATCCAGATTCCGCACGGTTTTCGCCGGGTATACCCGCGCACAAAAAATCAGGCCCTGTATATCCGTGGAATGCGCGAAAACGACATCTGTTTCTGCACAGGACCCGCCGGAACGGGAAAAACATACCTCGCCATCGCCCACGCGCTCAATATGGTGCTGTCAAAAAAAATGCGCAAACTCGTTCTCACCCGCCCCGTAGTCGAAGCCGGTGAAAACCTGGGCTTCCTCCCCGGAGATTTAAGCCAGAAAATCGATCCGTATCTAAGGCCGCTTTACGACGCGATGGAAAGCCTCGTCCCCTTCGACGTGATTCACAGATTGGAAGAAACAAGGTCTATCGAAATCGCGCCGCTTGCGTATATGAGGGGCCGAAGCCTTAACGACTGCATGGTAATTCTGGACGAGGCGCAGAACACAACCAAAGAACAGATGAAAATGTTCCTGACAAGAATAGGCTCTGGCACGCGGGCGATAATTACCGGAGACACAACGCAGATTGACCTGCCGCGAAAGACAGACTCGGGGCTGTTACACGCATTGGAAATCCTGAGAGAGATCGAGGATTTAAGCTTTACATTCCTGCATACGGCGGACGTAGCCCGCAACCCTCTCATAAAAAAAATAATACAGGCATACAATGAAAATGAAAAATGACCAACTAATATCGAATCTCAAAAAAATCGCGTTCATGCTGTTGAATCGTTTCCGTAGCGGACCAAACCTTTTCAGCGTCGCGTTATTTGTTGCGGCGGCTGTTGTGATAACAACAGGCGGAAACCGGGAATCGTTAAGCGATATCAGCAATTTTGAAACAGGCAAAGTAGCGGACCGCGATGTCATAGCGCAATATGCCATAACATTTGTCGACGAAAAAGCCACCGTTGCGCGTCTGGAAAGCGCCGCGAAACAGGTTCCCGCCGTATTCAGGTATTCGCCGGAAGACACAAAACAAGTTCTGGATTCATGGAACAATTTCTGTGATTTTACGGACAAGCTTGACTCTTCGGACATTGTTTCTTCCCGCCTTGCGATAGAAGGGGAATATCCCGCCTTTTTCTCAAGCGAAACCATCGACGCGTTTTTATCCGCGTCGGGAAGATCCGTCTTTCGCGGTTACGGCTCCGAAGCTCTTGCTTCCCTTCTCTCGCAGGGAGTGTTTTTACTTCATCGTGAAGACGTAACTCATTTTCATCCCGACATCGCCGAATTGCAGGGCGTTCAAAACGCTGGTTCACAAAAGGTATTCATTACTTACGAAGAAATAATCACCTCCGAAAAAGTCCGCGACGCCCTGAGCAGAATCATAAGCTCGGCTCAGGCGCCGGCATTATTCAAAACAATAGCCGTAGACATCCTTGCGCCCTTTGTCGGAGAGAACGTGTATTTCTCGTTTGGGGAATCCCAAAGGCGCATAGAAGAAGTCAAAAGCGCGATAACGCCGGTAACCCGAAGCATAGAAAGGGGCAAGAAGATTATCAGAAAAGGCTTTATCATTTCAGAAGACGAAATGGATGAACTAAAGGCCCTTCATCTGTCGTTTCCAAGGCAGGACCCGCGCCATATCATAGGAACGGTCCTTCTTGTGCTTTTAATTTACCTGTTGTATGCAATCCTGCGCGGACGGTTTATATTCGGAAGAGAACTTAACAACAGCGAACGGTACCTGCTTGCCTCAATCTCTGGCTTTTACATCATAGGCTCGGTGCTTTTGAATAACCTCTCTCCCGGCGGCGATATTTTTCCCATAGCGCTGCTCGTCCCAACTTCCCTCTTTGTTATGATACTCGCGGTTTTCATGGGAACGCGGGCGGCTATGATCATGGCCCTCGCCCTTCCCNTGGGAGCGTACGCCTCAGGCGCTTTCGACTATTATTCGTACATCATCGCGCTTGTTTCGGGAGCGGCGGCCTCAACAGTCCTCCATAACGCGCAAAACAGGATGAACCTCATAAAAGCCGGGCTCGTGATCGCGGCGGCAAATTGTTGCGCCATAATAATTGTGCTGCTGATAAGGCAGGCCGGCTTATACGAATACCCCGCCATGATTTTCTGGGCGGCTCTAAACGGCGTCATTTGCGGAATGTTAACAATCGGCTGTCTGCCGCCGCTCGAACACGCGCTTAACGCGGTAACCCCCTTCAGGCTCAGGGAACTGTCGGATCTAAACGCCCCCATCCTGCGAAAACTCTTCACAACGGCGCCCGGAACATACAGCCACTCCCTGATGGTCGCAAACCTCGCCGAACAGGCATGCCAGGACATCGGCGCCAACGCTCTCCTTGCCCGCGTCGGCGCCTATTACCATGACATAGGGAAAATAGACAACCCCGATTACTTCGTGGAAAACCAGACCGATCACAACAGACACGACGAAATAGCCCCGCGCCTTTCGGCGACAATAATCCGCAGCCATGTAAAACTCGGCGTTGAAAAAGCGCATAACCTCGGACTTCCAAAGGACGTAATCGCCATAATCGCCGAACATCACGGTAATTCGCTCATCTCATGGTTCTACAACAAAGCCACAGAACAGGAAGAGGCCGTCAATACCGAAGATTTCACCTATCCTGGGAACCCTCCCCGCTCAAAGGAATCTGCCGTCGTAATGCTCGCCGACATAACAGAAGCCGCGGTGCGGACGCTGATCAAGCCCACGGCGGGAAAGATCGACAAATTCATCTCTCAGCTTTTTGACGATAAAATAAATCACGGCCAGCTCTCTGAATCCGATCTGTCGTTCCGCGACCTCGAAATTATCAAGAAAGCCTTTGTAAAAGTGCTTGCCGGCTATTACCACTCAAGAATCGAGTACCCGAAACAGAAAGAGGAAGAGAAATGAACATGGCTTATGTCAGCGCCGAGGGATTCCCCCTGCCCCCTTGGAGCGGCAGTGCGGAAAACTTTGCCCTGAAAGTGCTGAAAGAAATAAAACGCGAAAACTGGGAACTCTCGATACTTCTATGCGACGATAAAACCATAGCCGATCTTAACAGCCGGTACAGAAACATCGCGGAAGCCACGGACATACTTTCATTTAACCTTGGCGAAACCGTGCGGGACGGCGATAAAACCGTTTATCTTCCGGGAGACATCGTAATTTCCCTCGATACCCTGCGCGAAAACGCCCTGCATTTCCAGACGCCCGAAGATGAGGAGTTACGCAGACTGCTGATTCATGGTATTCTGCATTTAGACGGAATGGATCACAGCACAAACGGCAAGAACGAGCCGATGCTCGAATTACAGGAGGAGATACTGAACAGGCTTAAGAACGAATATATAATCAAGCGCGGAGGAGAAAAGTGAAATCTCCCTTCCAGCTTAATTCGCGGGCAATAAAGGAACTTGAAGAAGAACAGCAGGAGATGATCAGAGGCGTCGTCGAACTGCCCAGAACCACCGTCAAGGAAATAATGGTCCCAAGAACAGACACAGTCTTTCTTTCGGCCTCCGCTTCAAAAGAAGAACTCCTTGCCTGCATCTGCGAAAGCGAGCATTCCCGTTTTCCCGTATATCAGGAAACCGTAGATCATGTAATAGGAATCCTGCACGTCAAGGACGTGCTAAAAGCGCTTGTAAACGACAGGCCCTTTGACATTCACGAGATCGTCAGAAAGCCGTTTTTCGTTCCGGTATCAAAACATATCGACGATCTTCTGCGCGAACTAAAACGGAAAAAAGTCCACATCGCCGTCGTCGTAGACGAGTACGGCGGAGTTTCGGGCATTGTCTCAATGGAAGATATAATCGAGGAAATAATCGGCGACATTCAGGACGAGTTTGATCACGAAACCGAAGACGTGATGGAACTTGACGAAGGCTCATGGCTTTGCGACGCCAGAGTAAACTTGGAATTTCTTGCGGAAGAAACAAACCTGCTCCTTCCTGTTGACGATTTCGACACCCTTGGCGGCTTCGTTTTTGACCTCTTCGGGAAGATTCCCGTAAAGAACGAAAAAATCACCTACAGGGATTATGATTTTATCATTCAGGAAATGGACGGCCACAAGATCAATTCAATAAAAGTTGTAACGCGCAGGAAGGAATAGCGTTTTTCTTAAAGTGGAGGGAGGGGTAATGTCACGTTTCAGATTTCTATTTTTTCTCCTGTGCGCCGTAACGTTCTTTCCCGTAACGCTTGCGGCCCAGCCGCAGAGCCCGACGGCGGACGCGGCCGCGCATTACGAACTGGGCAGAAACTACATGGCGGACGAAAACTGGTACTCCGCCGTAGGAGCCCTGCTTGAATGTACAAGGCTCAATCCCGCCCATGCCGAAGGAACCGCCGCGCTTGCCGAATGTTACTACGAACTTGCGGAATTTGACGAAGCCCTCAACTGGGTAAGGAAGGCAAGGCTCCTTGCGCGCGGCAATATGTCCGTGGCAAACATGGAAGTTTTTACCCTCATCGCGCTTGGAAATCTTGACGCCGCCTCAGACCTTGTTTCCGGCATCCTCGCGCGCGAACCTTACAACAGAGAAGCTCTCTTCGCCGCCGGCGAACTTGACATCGCCAGAAACAAGCCGTCCGAAGCCATGCTGCGCTACCGTGAAGCCGTGCGCCGCTATCCCGACGACCGCAGGCTGTTAATTTCCCTCGCCCTTGTAACCCTTTCCCTGGGAGACGCGGAAACAGCCGTCTCATACATAAACAACGCCCTTTCCCAGCATCCCGACGACTACCGCGTATTTTATTACGCCGCCTACATCTACGCGCAGAACGGAAGAACCGCGGACGCCATCCAATACGCCGAACGCGCCCTGTACTACAGGCCCGGCCACGGGCCGTCTCAAAGCCTAATGGCCTCCCTCCGCTACCGTAATTCGCAGTACGAAGAAGCGGCGCGGTTATGCGACATCGCAATCGCCGCTGACAGGCAGGACATGAGCGCGTGGTATTTAAAAGGGCTGTCGCTTATCAGAATGGGCCGCCACTTGGACGCGATAGCAGTTCTCTCAACCGCCCTTTCCGTCAACGAAGAAGACGAGTTTATCCGCGCCGTTCTGGAAGAACTCCTAATCACCACAACCGCCCTGGAAGACCTCCGCCGCGCAAGATGGGCCGCCTGGCATTTTAACAAGGCGAGAAGTTACTACTCGCGCAGATTAATCGAGCAGGCCCTCTTTGAATACCGCAGGGGCCTCAGACTCAATCCCTTTGCCAAAGACAGGCTCGAATACGCCGAACTCCTGAGAATCCAGGGCTACCCCGCCCGCTACCTCGAAGAACTCCTCTTTTTGCAGGATCAGGGAATGGCCGACCGCAGCCTGAACGACGCCGTGGAAGCCTACGGCTCTCTTTTATCCGAGGCCCTTTTCAGACATGGCAGGTAAACCCAGTTGACATCGCCGAACGCCACTGGAAAATCGCGGTCTTCTCCCTCGCCGGACAGTCCAGTTTCTATCACGCCGACGCGGGCTCTGTTGCCGCCGGAGTTATCAGGGAACTCCTGGCCCACGACCGCAACATAAGCCCCATGAATTTGGAACTGCGCCAGGCGTCTTTTTCTCAAAGCTTCAGACAGGCCAGAGAATCCGGCGCTGATTATTTCATGCTTGTCTCCGTAACGGAAAACGAACGCGACGTCTCAATAAAGACTGAACTCTTCGTAGGCAGAACAGGCTCCCCCGCAGGAACCTTCTATGCGTACCGTACGGGAACCGACAGACTGCGCAGCGCGTCAAAAGGAATAGTAGACCAGCTTTCAAACGCGATGCCCTTAAGGGGCAGGCTTCTTATACGAAGACAGGGACAGGCCCTCATCAACAAGGGAAGAGCCGACGGAGTCAAGGCGGAAGCCGTCTACGACATCGTAAAAAAGGGCCTCTCGCGGACAGCCAACGAAGGAATCTCCCTCATCTACAACGCCGATGAACTTGTCGGAACAATCACCATCACAAATGTTGACGAGGAAATAGCCGTCGGAAACATCACAAGGAACGGCTTCTTCGACCGAATAGAAAGCGGAGACGAAATAATCTTCCAGCCGGAAAATACGTCAAGACCGTCGTCAGAGAGCGCGGCAAGCCCAGAACTGCGCGCCCTGCTCAGAACATTGCGGTAACTTAATAAACCATCGCCGCCAAAACGGCGTCCAGCCATGCGTTTATCTCAATAGGCAGATCGGAACGAATGGTAAGAAACTCAAGAAGCGCCTGACGGTAGTTGCCCGTAAAGTACAGAGTCTGGCCATAGTAAAAACGGGCGCGCACTTCCGCGTCGCGCGATCTGGGAAGCGACAGGTAGTGATGAAGGGCGATGCCCGCGTTCTCCCAGTCAAGCGGCAGAAAGTGATCGTTAATAATCTGAAAAAGAGCCGACTCTTCTCCTGTTAACGGAGCGCGCAGATCGACCGCAAAAACTCTCGGCGTCTTTAAAACAAGCGGCGCTTTGGCGGACGGCCTGGTGTTACCCAGCATATCCGCGGCTTCAGGACTCAGAGGAGTCCGCGTGGGCGTTTCCTGCGGAACAAAGCCCCTTCTCACCGCGCTGCGCAGATCAAGAATTGGCAGCGGTATCGGGCGCAGGGAGTTTTCCGCGTCTATATCGCCTAACACGCTAACACCCGTAGTTGTCGCGTTGTAACCGGGATTGATCCCCATAATGCCGCTGGAAATCTCATCTTCATAAATCACCGCGTAATACCACGTCAATCCGGGAACCGGCATATCAATAAACGGCGGCTTTACGCCGGAACGTACCACCACCGCGTTCAGCAAATCCTGAGGACGGCGCACCGGCTGCGTACTGCGGTAAAGCACGGCGTTTCTGGCAGGCTCGGCGGTCTCGTAGGTAACAACCACCGTTTCTCCTTCCTCTCTCGCCCTTATGTTCCAAATATCAAGACTCGCCGGAACAAAAAGCCAGGGCTCGTCCCCCTGCTGCGACAGGGACTGTTGCGACAGGGACTGCTGCGACTGTTCCCGTAACTGCGCGACAATTACATTCGTGCTGTTTATCTGTGGAAGGATAACGTCGAACCTCGATCCCGCCGCGTCGCTCGCGGCTATAAAATAAAAAATGCTCTCCATGTCGTCGATTTCGTCAACATAGTACTGCTCCCCGTACTTTACGATAACGGGCCTTATGTTCGCCGGAACAGAGCCGAAAAATTGACGCGCCGACCTGAAAATATAAACAGGCCCCAGCGCATCATGTGAATCCGCCCACGTAAGCCTTATCAGGTTATTCCTGATCTCGGCCTTTATCTGCGTAACATAGGCCGTAGACTCTTCGCTTTGAGCGGCCAGATTCGCGCATATCGCCAAAAAAAGAATAAATAAAAATCTTTTTTTCATCATAATCTTTTCTTCGCTTCTTCCTGTTTTTTCAGATCTGTGTCAAGTTTGGCGGACCAGATAACAATCTTTTTCTTTATCTCTTCGGCTTCCTCGGCCTCGGCAAGAACAGTGTGCAGGCGTTTTAACGCNCCCAAAAAGGAAATGCTTGTTTTAAAATCAAGCGTCTGTCCCGTGGAAAGCTCGTATTTTTCACGATTGCGGTCAGCCGCCTGCGTCAAAAGCCTTTTTATCAGCCGCAGGTGATAAACAGTAGAATCGTAGTAAGGAGATTCTGGAGCCTTGTTAACCAATACATTCTTAAGATCGATCATGTTCTTGGCTACAGTGGCAAAGCGGCCCTCCAGCTCCACAAACGTCCATCTCCACTTCGAGTTGTCTCCGTACGCCTGCTCTATCAAATCGATGGCAAAACCCATCTTCCTCAGCAAATCGTAACGCTGGTTTTCATCAAAAGACTCTATCGCGGAAAGTTTTTTCGCGTAATCGGAAAAGGGAACGTCAATAAAATTACTCACGGTATCTTCAAGATAAATAACGGCCTTGTAAAGCGTCTTTCTCGCGTCATTCAGGGCCTCTTCGCTCTTAACTTTCAAAACAGCCTGAGAAACCCCGTTTATGGCAATATAAAAAGAGGCAAGATTCAGCATCTCGTCGGCAAGAATCAGTTTTTTAAGAATAGCTTCAGGCTCGTCCTTTTTGCTCTCCAAAACCAGATCTTTCTCGGTCTTCAGAATAGCCTTGGTCACCGCCCTGTATTCCTTAACCCTGTCAAAGTATACCTGTCTTTCCTGATCGGTAATTTTAGCCATCAGCCGCTCCGTTTACCGTACTTTAACATCAGCTCGTCCGCGTGGGCCAGCGCGGCCCCCCCGGTGTCTCCCGCGAGCATCCTTGCGATCTCNTTCCTGCGCCCCTCGGCGCTCAGCGGCCCGATACCCGTGTAGGTTCTGCCGCCCTCGGTTTTTTTTTCCACCTTAAAATGATTATCGGCTCTTACAGCTATACTCGCAAGATGTGTCACGCAAAAAATTTGCTTTAATTTGCCAATTTGCGTAAGATACTCGCCGACTTTCAGCGCAACCTCCCCGCCAATCCCCGCGTCAATCTCGTCAAACACAAGAGTTTCAACGCCGCCATCCTCCTGCCGCCCCTCTTCGGATTCGGACAAAAGCGCCGTCTTTATCGCCAGCATCACTCTCGAAAGCTCCCCGCCTGAGGCGATCTTTGCCAGTTCCTTCAGCGGCTCGCCCGTATTGGCCGAAATCATAAACTCAACCTCTTCCGCGCCCCAGGGCCCAAATACAATCTGCCCGTCCTGCTGTTTCGGTATAACACTCGCCTGAAAACGCGCGTTGGGCATACCCAGGTGCTTTAAAATACCCGTAATCAAAACGCCAAGCTTCCCCGCGGCGGCGGAACGCTTTTGCCGCAGAACCTGCGCCTTTGCGACAACAGTCTTCTCGGCGGCGGCAATCTGAACCTTCAGCTTTTCCCTGTTTTCCTCCGCCCCGGTCAGGGCGTCTATTTCCGCCAGCGCCTGCGTCCTGTAGGACAGAATGGCCTCTTCGTCGCTTGAGGCGGCGGCGGGAGCCTTCGCGTACTTTTTTTTCAGCTTATGCAGCATGGCAAGCCGTTCGTTAACCTCGTCAAGACGTCGCGGGTCAAATGACAAATTGTCCTTATAAGCGCGAAAATCGCCCGCGATATCCTGCGCCTCATAGTACAGATTCTCAAACCTACGGTTGATCTCCCCCAGAGAAGCGTCGACCGCGCACGCGCTGTCCAGTGAATTCTTGGCGCGGCGCGTAAGGGGCAGAACAGAACGCTCGTCCTCAAAAAGACATTCCGCCGCGCTCTGAATAAAACCCGCCAGCTTTTCAAAATCGGCAAGCTTTTGCGCCTCGTTCTCCAGTTCCCGGATTTCCCCCGCACGCACATGCGCCGCCTCTATTTCCCCAACCGCGTAGTTTAAAATCTCCAGCCGCTCTTCTCTTTCCAGTCCGCTCTTCACAGACGTTTCCATAGCCTTGCGCTTCTCCGTCAAATCCAGAAACACCCGCGAAAAATCGCCAACCTCGTCTTCAATACCGGCAAAACGATCCAGATAACGGCGGTGACTCTCCCTGCGAAGAAGCGACTCGTGGTTATGCTGACCGTGAAGATCGAATAACAGCCCCATAAACTCCGCCAAATCCTGCCTCGTTACCGGAACATTTTGAATATAAATAGAAC
>JGI24698J34947_10001177_pt1 | contig 13643 bp, 12 predicted proteins | sample TergutMp193P3_FD_34947 | JGI IMG/M metagenome (IMG submission 34947)
AAAACAGAACGCCAGTTTATATTTGCTACTCATAATGCGAATATACCGGTATTTGGTGATGCCGAATGGATAGGAATACTCGAAACAGATGAAAAGCAAGGCAAGCTTTCTCATGATATGCAGGGAGCAATTGATGTTCCCGCTGTCAGAGATAAAGCAGCAGTTATTCTTGAAGGTGGTGTGGTTGCTTTTAATCAGCGTAGATTGAAATATGGATTTTAAGGAAATTATATGATAAAAACGGAATTGTTGGAAATCATAGCTAATGGAGAAAATTCAGGCGTTGAATTTAAAAGAGACTATATACGTCCTGAACACTTGGCAAAAGAAATTGTTACAATGGCGAATCTACACGGCGGAAAAATACTTATTGGGGTTGAGGACAATGATTCAATAAGCGGTATTCAGCGTCCTGATTTGGAAACATGGATTATGGATACTGTTTTTAGGTATTATGTTCATCCAATGTTATTACCTTATTATGGAGAGATAACAATAGAAGACGGGCAAATAGCCGTTGTCTCATTTGATCAGGGAACAGCAAAGCCATATGCTCTGCGGTATAATGGTAGAGAAGAAATATATATTCGGGTTGGTACTACTTCCAGACTTGCTTCACGAGAACAACAGTTAAGATTATTTGAAACAGGAGAAATGTGCTTCACTCTGAAACGCTTCCTGTTTCAGGGACATTCATTGACAGTCTGGATCAATATCGCTTAACAGATTACTTTGAAAATATAATTGGTGATTCAAAAATCCCAAAAAATAAATCTGAATGAGAATCTCGTCTTAGCGGGCTTGGACTAATGGTAGCCGGTGACGATGACCGTTTTAAATGTACAATCGCCGGACTTGTACTATTTGGTTATCAGCCGCATAAGAGTCTATACCAATCAGGTTTACATCGGATGTCTTTTTCCGGTATTGATATGGATTATAAGGCTAATGACGATGCGTTTATAGATGCTCCATTATTGCCGCTTGGAAAAGGAAAGATAGGAGAAGAAAGAATAATTGTCGATCTTGGGCTTATCGAAAAATTAGTAGATCGCATGACGCCTTTTATCTCCGAAGAAAACGATTCGATAAATGAACAATTTCGTAGGGAAAGAAAGTATTTTTATCCCTATGAAGCCATTCGGGAAGCGATACTTAATGGCTTTGCTCATAGGGATTGGACCCGCTTCCTGGAAATAACGGTAATAAATTATTCCAATAGGATAGAAATCAACAGTCCCGGCTCTCTCCAAAATTCAATGACATTGGAAAAAATGCTTGCCGGACAGCGATCTATACGTAACCCGATTATCCTTGAGACACTGCGTGATTACGAATATGTTGATATGCGCGGAATGGGAGTCCGGCGTAAAATTGTTCCCCTTACAAAAGAATTAACTGGGAAAGACGCACAGTTTGAAGTAACTGATGATTATGTAAAGGTAATTATACCATCACGCTCGCAAGAGTAAAGGTCTTCTTAGTGTGAATGGAGATCATCTGTGTGGAAGAACTTATCTGCCGGGTTCCCGACCTATCCACACGTCCATCCAGTGGGCGTTTTTCTATTTTTTTGATTGGATTTACTTAGAAAAACCCATGTGACAGAAGTAAAAAATTGCTTGAAATCAACTAACCACCACCAAAGGAGGTGGCTCTTACGCCGCTTTTACGGCTTCACCACCGCAGTTTTTGAAGAGATTAGCTACAGGCATAGCCCAAAGTACATTACCAGCTGCAAAGCAGGTGAATTTTTAAGTTTTTATTAAAAAATCACGATTCGGGCGGCATCTTTCATTACCTCTGCCCTATGCGCACGTTCATCTTTGTCATTTTGAGAACAGGCTATCAAATAATCCCGTCCGCTTTTTTCAATTTCGTCCTGCGTAAATACAACAACGTCACCTTCCGCGCTGATTGAGTCTTCCAAGGCGTCCACTTCATCTTTTCTAAACCCTATAGTTTCCATTTGCTCCATTCCCCCTTAAGATTATGTATATGTAACCATTTTAAATGGTTTCATTGGTTTTATACCAGTCCACCCAAGCCCATTACGTGTGATGCGCTTATTGCCTACGTTATACCACAAAATTGATGTGGGCAAATTTGAACCTGTAGCATCCATTATTAACAGTCCTGAACAAATTTTTTGCTCCTGTTGAAAATCTTCAATTTTATAAATCTCACAGACCCATATAAATTTGGGAAACGGCAGAAGCGCAAAATATTTTTTCAGGTCGTTATGTATACCGCTCCGTTCCAAAAGGAAACGTTTAAATGAGTGGCTTCCGGTCAAAAACAAACGAGTCAGCCATTGTTCTCCGAATCTTCTTAATCCAACATCGGCATCATTAAACACTTTTTTACTTAGAAAGAACGCCGTCTGCGCATCAAGGTTTGTATGCTTGGGCAATACAACAACATAGTGGGCTATTTTATATGCTGTATTGTAATGTACCAATGTTTCAAGCGCCCCTATTTGATACTGAGGCTGATTATCATCTATTACCACCATATTTTTTTCAAAATCTGAAACATCTTGCCACACCTTGCCAACCGCAAGCGGCAAAACAATATGATCGTATTTATCCTCATGCCCAATAATAAGCACCGCATGACCAGGTCCTTTATTGTCTCTTAATGAAGCATATACCGGAATACCGGATTCAATATAAATTTTTAAGAGAAATAATCTGGACTTATCAATTACGATACTATTATTATCTACATGACTGGCCCTATCTATTACACATTCACACCCATTATTGTGTAAAAATTTTGAAACTTCATCTATAGAAAGCCCCGATGACGGCAATGAACGATGACTTGAATTAGGCGATAGCTCCCGGAGTATCTCCGATGGCAGCAAGGGCAGATATTGTCTATACCGGTTTCCAAGATATTCAAGAAAGCTCCAGAGGGAACTTTCGGCACAGGTATGCGTTTCAGTATCCTGTGCGATATGGGGAAATCCGTACACTTCCAGCTTGTGGCCTAGCAATGATACTCTGCTTTTCATTAAGCAACAGAGTATGTCCTTTTTCTTAAATGCTGTTGGTGATATTATCGATCTTCCAAGAGGGAATCGCGGCAAAGGCCTGACAATAAAGAAACCCTTGTATTTTCCCTTGTCATCCTCGGTCAAATTTACTAAATCATCGGATTTAGTAATGGAAAAATCCGCAAACAAGTGGATACGGATGCAATTACGGTAAAATTCTTCATGCTTTGCTGAATAATAAACGTAAAATGTATCGCGATAATGCCTATCCACATAGGGAAATTCGAAAACATAAGAAATATTGTCCTCTAACTTTCCCAGCAGTTCTTGGATTCGCTTAAAATCGATAGTATTTTTGCCGCAAAATTGAGAGGTTTGCATTATATCTTTCAGTTTCGGCATAAAGGCACTCTTTGAACCGGCAAAATCAGTGTTTATGAATTGATTATACATAAAATAGTATGGCATTCCCCAAAAAATTAAAAATACTTTTTTTATTATAGTAATGTTTTTTTATCTTGTCAATTCATCCATAGGTTTGTGCCAATGCTAATATGGTGTGTCCATAATAATCTCCTTCTTAGATATGGGGCATTTAAGCCTCATTACGATATAGACAAGGGAAATATTGGACGGAACACAGTTAAATTATGCAAATATGGGGACAGAATGGTAAATATTAAGAGTTAAACAACTGCTAACTGGTGCCGTAATTATAGTAGATTATGACCGGCTACACGTGAGGGGATAGTTCCGGTTTTTCTAGAATTTGTCTGTAAACTTGCTTATGCAGAGGAAACAGTAACTTTTCAAGAACCGCTGATTTGAATTTCATAAATACTTCCAAAGTATAAATACATTATACAGTAATAAACATACAATAAAGTGTATTAGTTATTAAGAGAAAAATACTTAATTTTGTAACAAATATTTATTTTTCTATATTTTTCCTTTATTATAAGTATTACAAAGGACTATAAAAATGGGAATAAGTTATAAGCCGCTTTGGATTTTATTGGTTAAAAAGGATATGAAAAAAAAGGACTTAATGGAAGCCGCAAGACTAAGTCCTACCATAGTAGCGAGAATGGCAAAAAATAAACCTATTGACGGTAGTACATTGGAAAGGATATGCGCCACCCTGCAATGCCAGCCGGGGGATGTGCTTGAGTATGTACCTGAATCTAAAAAAGACAAATAAAAAGCCTATAACCTATGTTTTATAGTAAATAGTTTACCTACATAAAATAAATTCTATTCGAAATTTAACTAGTGCTTGAGAAAAACCGCCATTGGGTATATCCTTCACTCAGGAGGCGTTTTTGCCGCAAAATATTACAGGAGACAATCTTGACCAAGCCCTCAATCAGACTCTTTTTGGGGCTAAACGGGTTGATTTTTCTATGGGATACTTTAGCCTGTGGGGCCGGAATCTCTTTCTGTGCAATTTAGATCAGCTAAACGGAAGCCAATTAGACGAAAGATTTATTGTCATAAAAAAGACAAATCTTACGGAATTATATGAGAATCAACAGAGGTCAGTATAAATGGGATCTCTGTTTAAAACGAAAAAGCAAGATAATAGTAGTGTTGAACAAAAATATCCGCATTTTATTCAGAACAAACCCTGTGGAGCAGATAGATTTGAAGGACAATCACAAAGAAGATTAACAGAGGCTATTGCTGATCATATTATTTCAACAGATAGCGGTGATAATACATCTTCACAATCTAGAATCATTGGATTAGAGGGCAGTTGGGGTATAGGAAAATCTAATGTAATAAAGCAATTAAAAGAAATGCTAAAAGATCGTTATTATCTCTTTGAATATGATGCATGGGGACATCAGGAAGATTTACAAAGGCGATCTTTCTTGGAATTATTAACTGATAGCTTAATTAATGACGCTAAAATACTTGAAAAAGAACAATGGGAAGAAAAACTTAATAATTTCCTAGCAAAAAAGATTGTACGTGTAAATAAAACAATACCAAAGATTAATGCAAGAGCATTTTGGGTAGCTATAGTTATAATAGCTACGCCAATTGCTAAATTTATAGCTGAACGCTTAGCGGCAGAAAAAAAGATAGAAGATATAGTATATTTATCATTAATTGCCTTTTCACCAATTATTTTAGGTATTATTTCATGGCTTATATCTATGATTTTTAAAAAAGAAATGCGTAATATTGGCTACTTATTAAAAATAATAAAAAATGAAACTGTTGAGACAGAAAATCAGGAAACGATAAATGAAGATGAGCCGACTGTAACAAAATTTAAATCATGGATGAAAGATATTTCAGAACATATTAAAGCAAAGAAAAAACAAAGATTAATTGTTGTTTATGATAATATGGATAGACTTCCGGCAGAAAAAGTAAAAGAATTATGGTCATCTATTCATACTTTTTTTTCAGAGGATGGATTTGATAATATTTGGGCTATAATTCCATTTGATGAAGAACATTTGTCATGTGCATTCGGAGAAAAAGATCAAAGAGTTCAATTAACAAAGTATTTTATCAGCAAAACTTTCCCGGTTGTATATAGGGTCACTCCTCCTGTAATTACAGATTTTAAGAAAATATTTAATATACTATTCGAAGAGGCTTTTCCAAAAACAGAATCTGCATATCAGGATGATATAAATCGTATATTCAAAATTGAAAACCCATCGGCAACGGTCAGGGATATGATTATATTTATTAATCAATTAGTTGCGTTAAAAACAATCTGGAAAAACGAGATAGATATATTATCAATGGCTATATTTACTCTTAAAAAAGACCTAATAATAAAAGATGCTATAAATCAAATATTATCAGGAGAATATTTGGGAAATAACATCTCAATAACGAATGATGAGAAATTACAGAAAAATATTTCCGCTTTAACTTATGGAATATTACCTGATGATGCAGAACAAATACCAATTTCAAAATATATAGAAAGTTGTTTAAAATTAGAAGAGGGATATGATATAAATAGGTATGCAGCACACAAACATTTCATTTTGGTATTGAAGGATAAAATTGAGAATAATGATCTGCCAACAGATACATTGATAAACGCATTATCTAGATTAAATCATGAATATGAAGAACAATATAGGAATACTATTGTAAATTTCTGGAATAGTTTTTCAAGAAATAAATTAATAGTGCCTCTGGAAAAACAAGAATTTGATAGTATTTTCAGATTACTACTTATCCATACGGATAAACAATATCAGCAAAATATCATCCAATATTTATGTAATAAATTTCAAAACATACAGGAATTTAATGGGGGAACGTATTTTAATTCCATAAATTCTTTGAATGATTTTCTTAATGAAAAAAAGATTGATAACAGGATTAGTGAATATATTGTTGATATAGAAAAAAGCCCGGAAATATTTTTTGATTATATTAGCCAAGCTAAAGATAATTATGCCAAGTATAAATTAAAAGCGGACCCAAATAAACTAGACGAATTTTTCTCAAATCTATTACCTGATGAATTAAAAAATACTGATATTATAAAGATTTTAATCAATGATAAATCTTTCAAATTTGATATTACACTTAAAAAAATAGAAGAACTCATTAGTAAAGACACATCTCTTCAACTTATTAGTGGCGAAAATATTTATTCTCTATTTAATACATACAAAATATTATCAAATAAAAAACCCTTGGCGGTTCAGCTTACTTTAAATCAACGTAATAGCATGTGGAATTCTGTCGTCTCAAAACCGAAAACAAATGAGTTTCTTGAGATTTTAACAATGCAGTTAGGAAATGGTTTTACTTATAGTGAAACGCTTGACGACAAACAAATTGAATATATTTCAAAAAATATTGATTATTATGGTTACTATGGTAACCTACTTATAAATATTATATCATGTAATATTCCAGCATTAAATCAAATTCTTAAATATATGACGGAAAACGGATTAGGACATAATTTAGTGTTAGAGAATGTCTTGCCAGTATTCTTTGAAATAAAAACTAAAATTAATGTAACAGAGGTTGTATTACTTGAGCAATTAGACAGATGGAATAGATTTATTTCAGGAATAAATAAAGAAAATATACAGACAATAATCCCAGAAGCATCTTTTTTTCAATATTCAATAATTACAAAGAACACATTAGCAGATCACTTAAACAAAACTATTATTGAAGCACTATCAGGCGTATCTGTTGATGTATTATATCAACAAAGAACAAATTTAGAGGATTATTGGTTTTTAATTATAAATAATTTTATAGGTACTGATTATTTAAAATCGTTACCTGATAATTTATTAGAATTTGGGAAAAAAATACTAAATGATATCGCATCAGGCAGCCAAACAATTCCAGAAAGGACTGATTTATTTCAGAAAATAGTTGATAAACTAAACAAAAAAGAAACTGCGGCGCAAATAAAAGATATTAGAGATATGTTTTGTAATAGCCAATATAAAATTAGTCCACAGCTATTTATATATTTAATCCCATGGTTTGAACATCAGGGTGATCTATTGTCAAGAAGCGCTGATGTTGTGCATAAAATAATTGAGCCTGTAATAAGTGATGATAATTGTTTAGAAATAATACTCTCGAAAATTGATTATTTTTCAAAGATAATAAATGATGCAGGTGATGATTCAACTGGTATAAGAAAGAAAATCAAGGAAAAAATGGAGACAAGTAAAGATGAAAGACTAATTAAATTGGAGAAAAAAATAATTAAGGAATAATGCGAATAATAAGAGTAAAATTATTATTCCAATAAAATTAGAAAATACATTTCCGAAATTAAAATAAGTAACAAAAAGGTTCGTGCTAAAACTTATATTGTAATAAATTTCACTATTGTAGAAACATATTGCCTTTTTAGGAAAAGAAAAGGGACAAGTAATGACAGAGACATACGACAGCGAAAACGTGATGGAGATACCCATAAGGAAAAGGTATATGCTTATTTATTATAGTATCTTTATGATGAAAAACGGATAGGAAGGCGGTTAAAGGTCTTCACGGGTGAGCAGAAAACGGGTATTCAACAGGACAATTTCAAACGGGCTGGAACTGCTAGATGACTCTATGAAAAATTTGAAAACTGAGGGCGACCATGGAAATTTATTTGACGATTGAAGGGTTTACAGAACATTTGAAACTGGCGGAGCAGACGATCAGGCGGCGGGTACTTAACCGTGAAATTCCATTTTGTAAAAGCAGGAAGGTGATCCGTTTTCGTGTATCAGAAATCGAAAAGTAGATTGATAACAGTGAGATTAATAACTCATCTGTGTACAAGAGGTTATCAAGGGTGGATTTTTTGAAAAAATGGAATTGGTCGGCAAAATGTGTATAAAAAATTATACACAAAGAAACTTTTGCTAAACGAGAGCTTGTATTCTGTCCATTTCTATGGTATAAAATTATGGAAAGTTTTGAATTGTGCGATGAAGAATTTTATAACACGGATGAAGGAGGTTAAGTTCATTGCCCCATATCAATAAGCAGATGGTCTCGTTTTTTTTGACAACGAAATGTAATCTGCGTTGTATATATTGTTATAACAGTAAAGAAAGGGCGAGGATGAAAGAGCAGACATTGCCATTGCATATTGCTAAGGCAGGTATTGATTATTTCTTCTCAATCAATCCAAGTCGTCATATTCGTTTCTATGGACCAGGCGAAGCTACGCAGGAATTTAAGCTTATGAAGGATATAGCTGCATATGCTAAAGAAAAAGCCGGTGAAGAATTATCTGTTGAAATTCAAACAAATGGGTGTTTTGAACGCTCAATAAGAGAATGGATACTTGACAATATAAATATTATTTGGGTTTCTTTTGATGGAGAACCAGATATCCAGAATGCAAACAGACCATGTACCGGAGGGAAACCGTCATCTCCAATCATTGAGGATAATGTTCGGTGGTTAATTTCCAATGCTGACAAAAAAAAGATTATGATTGGCGCAAGAGTTACCATTACTGATATTAATGTACGCAAACAAAAACAAATTGTGGACTACTTTCATTCGCTTGGAATTCGTCATATTTGGACTGATCCACTCTTTCCGTCTGTCGATAATATTCCTGTCTGCGATGATCCACAAAAGAAAGCATCATTTCATTTCGATATGGAAGCATATGTTGATAATTACATAGAGGCATATCGTTATGCGAAGAGCAAGGATCTGTTTTATGGGAGCTTTCTAATATGTAATTTCGATGGTATTTGTAACAGACATTGCCGTTCGTGTACGCCAGTACCGCATATTACGCCAGATGGGTATGTTTCAGCTTGCGACCTTGTAACTTTCGGAGAAAATGCCCATCATATGGATTGCTTTGTATACGGAAGATGGAATGAGAATATACAGTCATTCGTTTTTGATGAGCAGAAAATTAAGGCTTTGCAGAATCGTTCGACAGAGAATATGTCTCATTGCCAGCAATGTTCTGCAAGGGAACATTGCGGAGGATATTGCTTAGGTGAAGTAATGAATGAAACAGGAACCATGTATGGGCAGAAGCCTATTACGTGTGAGGCAATTAGGTACTTGTTGAAAGAAATAGGGATTTTTAATTTTGATTTCCCATTCATGCATCCATGAAGTTAACACAAAGGAAAAAATTGAGGAGGATATTTTATGAGTAAAACGGTATTGATTACGGGAATAGCAAAAGGTATTGGTAAAGCTATCGCAGAACGGTTCCTCGAAAAAGCGTATATCGTTCACGGCACTTTTTTTTCTTCTGAACAAAATGCCCGTGAACTACAAAGGAAATATGGAACAGACAAGCTCATTCTTCATGGACCATACGATTTCCGTGATTTAACACAGACTAAAGCGTTGATCCGTAAACTTGCGTCTGTCAGATTTGATACAATTGTGCCATCTGCAGGTATGTTTTCAGAAAATGATGATTTTAATAATTTTGATTTAGACAAATTCAACCAGACTATGCATTGTAACTTCTATGCGCCGTTGATGTTAACCATTGGTTTGCAAAACAATATCAATGAAGGCGGTAGCATTGTCGTAATGTCCAGTAACGATGCTTTTCCGGGGGCGTTTGCGAGTATGTCCTATTCCATTAGCAAAACTGCATTGATAAGCCTTATGAAATGCCTTGCTGTTAATTATGGAAAGAAAAAAGTTAGAGTCAATGCCGTAGCCCCAGGAGCAATAGATACCGATATGAACACGGAAGAACAAATGGAGATTTCTCCATACTTCACTCCAATTTCTTGCGTTGGCTCTCCTGCGGATGTTGCAAAAGCGGTTTATTTTCTTGCTTCGGATGAAGCTTCTTTCATTAATGGTGAAACAGTTACAATTGATGGAGGATACAATATTGTTAGTGTTTTACTGAAGAGTGAAGCCGATCCTTCATTAAGCAAGGACTTACGCGCATTCATTAAGAGTCATTCGCAATAATATATACCTAAAAAAGCATGGTGGAGCAGTAATGAAAACAGATTCTGAAAAGAAGAATAATCTATTCCATAGCGAGTTTTGGACGGAGGTTACAAATTTTTTGCCTGACACAGGCGTATTACTTGTTTTTCTGGAATGTAGTATTTTATTATCAAGCGTTGTTTTTTTTCTTTATCACCGTTTCTTTCATGATAATATATTTGTTTTATTGGGTTCATTTTCATTTTTAATTATTATTGGGAGTTTTGTCTGTTATAGAATATCGACGCTGGAAAAGATAACATCAAGTAATCTTATAGATTTGGAAGCGTGTAGACAATGTGTGGAACAATTTGACAATGATTCATTTTTTCTTGCTCAGTATGAACTTATAAAAGCAAAATCATCGCCTGATAATAATATGTTTGAGCAGACAACTTTACAATCTATTGAGAAAAGTTTGGAAAGTGGTGATGAAGTAATTATATATACTTCTTTACAAGGAAGTGAGGTAGATGTCATTGAGACTGTTCGTGCTAATGTAAAGCGTGGTATAAAATACAGTCTTATTTATTATCGCGAACATAAATTATTAGAAACTGATAAATCACTTTATTCAGCGAATATAAAGATAAATGAAAACAACGAAAATATTGATTATCAATTGGCTAAGAGCAATTCTGGTTTTGATTTATTCTGTTATAAAAAAGGAAATAGTAACAAAATAGAAGCATATTTTGCGGTAAACTATTCTGTCCGAGATAATGAGAATGATAATGTATGCTTGGAAGCTGCAAAAGGTACATGTCCGCAAAATGACCAGTGCAATGTAGATAATAAGTATTTATTTTATAAAAAACTTGATAACAGCATTGCTGAAGCATTGTTTGCAAAATTCTCCGGCATCATATCACGTGGGGAAAGGAGCGGTTCTGTATGAAAAAGGTTTCAATTCCTTTTTTTATCATAGGGGCTCTTCTGGTGATAGGGGGCGTTGTTTACGATTCTGTAAAAAATGTTGTTCCAATGGACAAATTGATGGTTTTTGTTGTAGGGATTATCGTAATATTTGTGGTTCAAATATTCGTGTATTCAAAGCACATAGCAATTGGTTTTAGAGCTAACGATCTCCCTAAAGAATGCAAATACCCATGTCACGTTTTTGCTACGGACGAAAACTGTTGTATTCGCGAATACCATAAACATTTGCTGAATAACAGTCACGCCAAAGTTATAGCATCGTCAGCTTTTTTTGACAAATATAAGCTATTAAGCAAAGAAGATATGTTAGAACATGAAGATTTATTTGGGAAAGGATTAAAATCGTCATTAGATAAAAGAGAAATATGGATTTTTTCCTATGATTTGAGTACAGAAGTCGGTAACGATTCATTCCAAAGCGTAGCGGCTATGAATGTGAATGTCGGAATTAAGTATGTATATTTTTACATTAATGAACGCCGCAATGTCGACATTGTAGAAAGGAACAAACAACATATTCGTCAACTAGTTGTATCAAATAAACGCAAAACGCATATTTTATTTGTTCCTATTGTCAATGATCAACCGGATGTTGAAAGGCTGAATTTATTGCCAATTATACTTGGTTCAATCATTTTTATAAAGCATATTAATAATACTGTGTCTAAAGAGTCATATTTTTCAATTAGAAAAGATCTTAAGGATATTGATCCCATATATTTTAAAATGCCTACTTGCATGAGGGATGCGTTCTACGATTATTTTGCCTCGTTGATTCCAGTAATTAACAGAAAAACAACCCGTCATGCCAAAAAAACAAAAGGAGAAATGCCTTTATGAGGATTGAAAAATTATGTCCCACCACAGAAAATATTGCAACTGTTGCAACTTGGCTATGGGATGAATGGGGTACAAAAGAACCTAATAATTATAACTTTTGGTACTCATGGGTAGAAAGTTCAAATTGTGATAACGAAATCCCTCAGACTTTTGTTTGCATTGAAGGAAAGGAAATGATCGGAACAGTAAGTCTTTGGAGGTGCGATCTTCAATCTCGACAGGATATTTACCCTTGGTTGGGAGGACTATATGTAAAAAAAGAACAACGAGGGAAGGGATTTGCTAAGGCTTTAATGGAATATGCTTGCGTAATTGCGCGTAAAATGGACTACAATTCGCTGTACTTGTTTACTGAGCTGAATGGATTCTTTGAAGATATTGGATGGAAATATTTGGAAGAAATTCCTGACGAATATGGGAAAATGGTAAAGTTGTATAAAAAAGGATTAATTTGAATGAACAATGAGCAGAATGTAATACGGGAACCTGACTTGTATGATCTTTTTAACAGCCGCGACAGAGACGATATCGGAATGTACTTGTCTTTGTTTTCGGAAGCGCAAAACGTACTTGAGTTAGGTATTGGTACAGGACGGGTTTCATTTCCTCTTGCGGAGAGAGGTATTCGGATAACAGGCGTGGATAACTCAGAGGAGATGTTGACATCATTAAGAAACAAGCTGGCAAACGCGCCAGAGCATATTTCATCAAAGGTAAAAATAATCAATCAAGATTTTTGCAATCTTGATATACAAGATAAATTCGATTTCGCTTTTTACCCATTTTGTACATTTAATTATCTTTTAACAATCGAGCAGCAAATTTCGGCATTAGAGTCTTTAAAAAAACATTTAAAAAAAGGTTCTGAAGTTATTTTTGATTTGATGACAATTCAAACATTCCCAAATATACTTTATAATGCAAATCAAACACATTACGATTCTATATTACAAGGAGATATAGAAATAAACATCTCAACGCGGAGTTCTTTCGACCAGGCATCACAGCTTTTTACACAATATAGGAGTTTCGAGTATAATAGACAAAATGATGTCATTTTTAAAAAACAAATTAAAATGATAAATAGAGTTTTCTTATTAGGGGAGTTCCAATTATTACTTGAAAAGTGCGGTTATAAAATAATTAAAAAATATGGCAGCTATGATTTGCTAAAATTCAATTCATCTAGTTACTGCTTAATAATTATAGCAACTCCTAAATAAGGTGTGGGGTCACAGAGAGCCCATAACATTTTTTGTGTAAAACGCAAATATCATAACGGGACTCTATCCCTGTAAATAAGAGCAAACTGGTGCAATGCCTCACCCCAATTCCTAATAGGCATTGTCCATCTTTTTGAGATTCTCCGCAAGATCATAAAGATAAGCTTCATCGCAGCCTCGTCATT
>JGI24698J34947_10001178_pt1 | contig 13642 bp, 15 predicted proteins | sample TergutMp193P3_FD_34947 | JGI IMG/M metagenome (IMG submission 34947)
CCCCCCCGAAGCCCAAAGGCTGATCTCCGCAAGGTCCTCCCAGGCATAGCCCCGCTCTCCGCGCCGGGAATACTCCAGCGCCTTTGGATCGGGCTCAAGCCGTGGAAATTGTACGCCGCCGGAACTCTGGGCGGGGAGCGCGGGGCGGGAAAGCAAAAGCAGCAGAAGGACAGGAATTAATTTTATTGATGGTTTTGGATGCATGGATTATTATAGCATGTAATACCTCGTCCTCTTGCAAAAGTGTCTAAAAACCGTTACATTTTTTGAGAGGTAACAGAATGGCCGCCAAAGTTAAGCCTGTACAGCCAACGGAGATAAAGGACAAGAAAATCATTCTCGAAGTCATTGAACAGATCCGAAAGCCAATACCTGTCTCGGTTTATAGGCAGAATAAAAAAATAATGGCTTATATAAAAAAGCTTGAACAGTAGACAAGTGCGCATCCAATTTGGCGAAAAAGAAGGCATTAAGCTTTTCAGGCTAAACCCTCTTACCCCTTCTATAGTTCTTTCCGGTTTTGCTTGTGATCTTAATGAATATAACGATTATCTCTATAAAGATGCCCTTCGTTCACAGAATGATCATATCGCTCGAACCTGGCTATTACGAGAACGCGACACTGACAAAATTGTAGCCGCTCCTACTGGTTGGCTTCCCGTATAGGAACCCTTAGTTCTATTATCATTCGAGGGATGCTCGTACCAAAAGCCAGTTGGGGATCGTAAACTGGCACAGGTTAAGCAAATTCTGAGCAAAGCGCTTTGTTTCCACTATGATAAACCCTTCCATCAATCAAAATCACCTGTTTCCTTTGCTTTATCAAATTGTATATTTATAGTGTTGATAATGTTGTTTTGCAAAGAAATAAGGCTCTTCAATGATGGCTTATATAGATTTTCTGCATTTTCCTCATTATCAGGCATTAAAAGTTGATATTCGGCAATATGGAGGGCTTTTGCCAGTTTTGTTATGGTCAAAGCACTTACCCACCTCCGACATCCCTCAATATCGTTTAGGGTTTGTGACGATAAATCAGCTTTTTCTGCAAGTTTTTCTTGGGAGTAACCTAAAAATTTCCGGTATTTTTTGATATTTCTGGAAAGAACTAACCGGATAGGCTCCAAATCTTCCTTCATACTGGAAAGTCTAGAATAAGAATTGAAATTTAACACTTGCTATTTTATTTAATATATGATATTGCTTATAGCAAGTATAAAAAATACCAAAAAACAACATTTTGGTAGGTTTTATACCGGTAGCGTGAGGTTAGCTATTCTTTAAAGCGGCCCAAGCAAAAACCGCAAAGGAGATTCTATGAAGGGAACAAAACTGCTATCTATATTATGTATTTGTCTTCTGGCGCTGTGTTTAGTTTCCTGCGATTCGGTAACCGACCTCGTAGGCGACAACACCCCCAGCAACAATCCTGGCAATGGCGGAACCACCCCAACCTTTACCGTTACCTTCAATGCCAACGGCGGGAGCGGCACAGCCCCCGGCAGTCAGACCGTCAATGCCGGTTCCAGCGTCACCCTTCCAAACGGCGGCAATCTCTCAAAAAACGGCTTCACCTTTGGCGGCTGGAACACAAAAGCTGACGGCACTGAAATCAACTTTACTGCTGGTTCTTCCCTCACACCGACCGGAAATATTACCCTCTTTGCCAAATGGAACAACGACACTACCCCAACCCCAACAACCTACACCGTAACCTTCGATTCCAACGGCGGCACAGGTACAACCCCCTCGCCTCAAAACGTTAATGACGGCTCAAGCGTCACCCTTCCTCAACAAGGCGGCCTCTCCAAAAGCGGTTTCACCTTCGGCGGCTGGAACACAAATGCTGACGGCACAGGGATCAATTTTTCTACCGGTTCTTCTATTACTCCCACAGGCAATATCACACTTTACGCCCAATGGGACACCACACCAATCACAAGTGTTGCTATTGTTGTTATAGCTCCAGTCACGGGCGATGCACCGGTTACAACAGCTTCGGTTTCCGGTAATTTTACCGTCTCATCAGTGTCATGGTCGCCGGCGACTAACAACTTTTTCATTGCAGGTGTGTCTTATACCGTTAGGGTAATGTTGACGGCAAATAGCGGTTACTCCTTTACCCAGCCTCTTAATTCTACAACAATCAACGGAGAAAATGCAACGATAGTAAACAACAATGGCTCAGTCGTCACGCTTTCCTTCACATTCCCAGCAACAGAAACTATCGCTGGAAACAGGTTTACGGCAAAATCGTATAACGCCAATGATAAAATTAAGTATTCATTCTCTTATGGTGAATACGATTTTTATTATATCTATCTTGGCGAATTGGCAAACATTCCCATCTATAATTTCCCCACCGTGAAGCACGATGGCTCGCCGGGGACTATTATTAGTGCTTCGGTTTCAAATAAAACTGAAACGAGTATCGCAAGTGAAGTCACAGTTTTTAGCCAGGAAACAATAGGTATTGTTGATGATATCACCACATCAAGAACCACCGGGGGCAAATTAAGCGCGGAAACCAGCGCAAAGGCAGGGGCATTCGGTATATCAGCGGAAGTGAAAACCGGAGCCGAGACACGTTGGGAAGATTATGTTTTGAATTACACATCCAATTCCTTCCAAAAAACAACTTCGCTTACCGACACGAAAAGTTATGCCGCGAAATATGTCAAGACATATACACAATCGCGTTCAGATGATCTTGGTTACAGAAAAGCAGGTTATTACCGTTACTCATGGTTTTCGGTTTCCGATGTTTATTTATACGTCATTAAAGATACCAAAACAAATGGGTTTTATTGCGAGTTCAGGGAATACATAATACCCGATTCTTTTGTTTGGGTGTTAGATTATGCCCCTCTCGACTCCCCTTCGTTCAGGAAAAGCGATGCTACGGGTTTTATTTTCGATATTTCGATTATAGATAACCTTCCAAAACCGGTATTGGACTTTGGTATTCCGGTAGCGAACGCCAATCAATGGAACGATGCCATAACTGCTATCAGAAAAGGCGGCAATGGCACGTCGGCAGCGCCAAAAAAATATACTATATACGTTACCGGTAATATTAACATCCCCGGAAGTAACAGCGCGGAAACTAGTTTTGGCTCAGTACAGAATATTGAAGTAACGATCAAAGGCCACGGAATACTTTCTTTGAGCAGCAACCAAAATCTTATCACCATTGGCGGCCAAAGCCCTGGTGATAAACAAAAACTTATCATTGATGATGAAAATTTAACTCTACGGGGCCGTACAAACAGTGATGGATCGGTTTTGACGGTGACACAAGGAGGGATGCTGGAATTGAAAAATGGGGTCATTACCGCTAATAACGCTAGTGGCAAAGGACTTTTTGGTGGTGGTGTGTGTGTTTTCTATGGAAACTTTACCATGAGCGGTGGCACCATATCCGGTAATGCCAGTGGTAATGGCGGCGGCGTGTCTGTAGGCTTAGGTGGAAGCTTTACCATGAATGGTGGGACTATTTCTGGTAATGTTTCAGATTCTTCTGGCGGGGGGGTTCAAGTGAGTGGCAATTCTAGCTTTACAATGAGTGGAGGAACCATTTCCGGAAATACTTCAAAATCGACTGGTGGAGGGGTTAATGCGACTGGCGTTTTCACTATGAGCGGTGGGATCATCACAGAAAATACCGCCTATTTATATGGTGGTGGGTTATGGGCGCCGAACTTTACCAAAACTGGCGGCACTATAACAGGTTATGCCAGCGATCAAAGTAACGGCAATGTGGTAGGGGATAATTCCGCCTTGTTAAGCAATAGAGGCCATGCGATATATGCTCTGGGTACTAGTTCAAAACGCAAAGAAACCACCGCCGGACCTAATGTAAATCTATCTTTTAACGGTAGTACCGGCACTTTTACCGGTGCTTGGGACAATTAATCGGTCACCATATAAGGGCTTATCCCCTTATTAACGCAATTTACAAGGAGTTTATGTTATGAAAAAGTTTACTGTAGTTATTTTTATTATTTGCCTTGCGTTAGCCGTCATAGGCTGCGCTTCAAAGCCGCCAGCCTCAAGCGGTATGCCAGCAGTTATCGCAAACGCCAGAAGGGACGCGCCGGAAGACGTTCTGGTGGGAATCGGCAACGCTAAAATGGCTACCGTTGCTCAATCCAGGGACATAGCGGCAACAAGGGCGCGTGTCGAAATATCCACTACCATGAATACCATTGTCAGTAACATGGTTCGCGATTATACCGCTTCCAGCGAGGTAGATCCCGAAGCCGCCATTGCCTTTCAGGAGAGCATTACAGTTACCCTTTCGCGATCAGAACTTATAGGGTCTACAATCATAGTTGAAACCCCGGACGATGACGGCCAATGGTGGTGCGTTATTCATCTTAGCAAGGCGAATGTCGCGAGGGAAATAACCCAGGCCCAAGCCGCGGCAAGGTTGGCTGTTCCTGCTATGGCTGCTTTTGACGCAGAGGCCAGGATGAACGAGGCGTTTGAACAGGCAAAACGTGAAGGCTGGTAAATGAAAAAGTTAATCTGCTGTTTTTGCCTTTTCTTTACGCTTGCGACTATCGGCGCTTTTGCTCAACAAATGACCCTTGAAGAAGTAATTAAAAACGCCGCGAGAGACCTTGAAGAAGCCTTGCCGCAGGGGACAATGATAGCGGTGCTTAACTTTGCTTCCCCTTCCCCGGCGTTTTCTGAATTTGTCATAGAGGAATTAACAGGCGAACTGGTTACTGGACGCAAACTTACCATTGTAGACCGCAATAGCCTTTCACTTATAAGGGAAGAACTGAACCTTCAACTATCCGGCGATGTCAGCGACGAGTCCGCACAGGCCATCGGTAAAATGTTAGGCGCACAGTCCATTGTTTCGGGTTCTTTGGCAAATGTGGGAGCTTACCAGCGTTTCAGGATAAGGGTTATTAGTGTTGAAACGGCGGCAATCCAAACACAGGTTTCCTTTAATCTGCAAAATGACGCACAGGTAGCTTTCCTTTTGGGTGATCCGGCAAGCGCCGTCCCATCTTCACAACAGAGTCCTACTGGTAATAGCCAAAGCGGTTCTGCTCAGGCTGACACAAGTATTGAACCCTGGAAGAATAATTGGCTTTACTTGGGGTTCAGGGCCGGTGGCAGTCCTGCTCTCCCTGCTATAATGGACGCTCCACAAAATTTTGGCGCGGCTTTTTCTGTAACAGGCCAGATAACGGAAGCGTTTGGTATACAGACAGAGTTTATTTTTTCTTTCGTGAAACCCATTTTTGGATTATCCATTTCTATAAATAATGGACCTTGGGAATCAACGTCTTATCCTGTTCCTCTTGTTAAGATAATGGCACCTTTGCTTGCTCGAATTTCAATTAGGCCGCAAAACTTTTCATTTGGCGCCGCTCTGGGTGTTAATTTTGCCTTCCTTATTGGAACTACATATACAAATGCTGAACTGCCTTCCATGGAAGATTGGAAAACATATACACATAAAAGTCCGGGTATTGGGATTATGGCTGTGTTGAACTTCGGCTATCATCTTGGCCCCGGCATTTTGTTTTTTGACATTCGCGGTCATTATGATTTTATAGAGCCCGTTTATGAAGTAGAAAGAACAACAAGATATGGAACCACCTATTCTGATCCTAGAACTTATGAAGATTCTTGGCAAGGTGGATTTATAACATTCTCTATCGGCTATGAGATAGGGCTGCTTCCAAAGGCACGTAGATAGTTTTCATTTTATCTTACTTTTATCGAGGTTTATTTGTATGAGAAAACTTGTCAGTTTTACCTGTCTTTTATTCACGCTTGCTACAATCGGCGTTTACGCGCAATCCGTTGATCTCAACACCGCCATAAAGAACGGTGCGGCGTATTTTGAGCAGAACCTACAAAGCAGCTCTACCGTTGCCGTGCTAAGTATCAGGTCTGATTCCCTGACACTCTCCGAGTATGTAATTGATGAGCTTTCCTCATACCTCGTTAATGGCAAAACCTTTACCGTGGTGGATCGGGCAAATATCGACCTTATTCAGCGTGAAATGAACTACCAATTATCAGGCGATGTCAGCGATGAGACGGCGCAATCCATAGGTAAGAGAATCGGCGCGGAAACCGTAATAACTGGAGCCTTTCAGCCCATCGGCGATGAATACCGCCTTGATCTCCGCGCCTTGTCCGTGGAAACCGGAGTTATTCAAGGCGTAACAAGACAGAACATCAGACCAGACAATGTTTTGGCTTCGCTTATTGAAGGCGTTGTTGCTTTGCCTAGTTCGGAGTCATGGAAAAATAATTGGCTTTATTTGGGTTTAAGAGTTGGATACGGTTTTTTCCCCACTAGCTTTGATGTGAGTGGCAGCACTACCAGTAACTATAATTTTAACACCGCTTTTTCAGTTACAGGACAGATAACAGAATGGTTTGGAATACAGGTAGAGATTATGTATTCCCTATTTTCTATTGATATACAAACAGATAGCAGATGGTTCGATGAAGCTACTTATGGACATGGTACAGGCACTGAAACTGATAGCTCTTTAATGCTGCCCCTGCTTGCTCGATTTACATTCAGACCCGGTAATTTTTCATTTGGGGCTATTGGCGGCGTTTATTTTTCATTTCCGCTTGGGACAGGTGAGCTTTTTAGTACATTACCTTCCGGTTCTTGGAGAGCAACAAGTACACCAAAAAATTCAGGCGTAGGAATAATGCTTGGTGGAAATTTCGGTTATCATATTGGCCCTGGCTCGTTGTTCTTAGATATACGTGCATTTTTGGATATTACCAAAAATGAAATTGTAACTTCAACATATGTGAATGGCCGTCATTTATATGATCGTGAAGACTGGTATCAAAGGGGAGCTTTTAACTTCTCAATCGGTTATGAGATAGGGCTAATTCCAAAGGCGCGGAAATAGCTCCGTTCTTATTTTGCTTTTAGAGGTTTAATTGCATGAGAAAGATTATCAATTTTACTTACTTTCTATTCATTCTCTCAACTGTTGGCACATTAGCCCAATCCATTGATCTCAACACCGCCATAAAAAACGGCCAGGATCAGAAGGCTTACCAGAAGTATGATTAAACTTGAGTTACATCGGTTGAGACAACATCATTCTTTGTGACAGAAGGCAGCGAGCCATAATTAACGGCAATTCCGTGTTTCTTCATTATTTCCCGCGCTCTGGAGTTAATATACTCAACTCACTCCCCGCCTGTCATATCTTTAATTGTAGAATAGAGCTCATCCCTAATCGCGTCAATTTCTTCTTCAATTTCATTGGGGTTATTCATAATCAATAACCTTCTTGGGTTGAGTAATAACAACTGGCCTATAACCCTCATTCTGATTGATAGCAAGAACCATTGTTTTTGTTTTAAGTTTGTTAATATGTTTGAAATTACTTGTGCATATTTATTTGCCTCCGGAAACGCCAGCTACATTGTGAAAGCAGTCTGACATTTTCAATGAGAAAAGTACAGCATAAGAAATAACATTGAACAATAGAGAAAAAACACCGTATTTTATTTAATGAAAAGAAACAAGAAAAAAGCGACTAACTATCTTATTACTCAAACCTCCCCGTGCCTCTGTGCCCCCGTGCGAGGTATTTCCGCTTTTTCCGCTACCTCACCGGCGCTTTCATTCCGCATAACGCGCAGAAGTAAGCCGCTTTATCGTTTTCTGTCTTGAGTGAAAGCCCCGATGTGTCCACCTGATAACCTTTGCGGCTAACGATGGTTTTCCCGCAAGAGGGGCAGAGGGTATCGCTAAAGTTTGGTTCCCCCGCCGGGGACGCGATATTACCGGCGTAGACAAACTTTAGTTTTTCCCTGGCCCGCTTTACCGCAGCGACGAGGGAATTGGGGCTTGTCGCGGCTCCATCCCATTTAAAAGCAGGGTGGCAGGCGGAGAGATGCCAGGGAACGGCGTTTTCCCCTGTCTGAAGTTCCGCGATGAAGTCCCTGCATTTGTCAAGCTCTGCCCTGCTGTCGTTGAGGCCCGGTACGACAAGGGTTGTGATTTCAATATGCACACCCTTTTCAAGGGCCATGCGAATAAAGCCCGTAACGGTGGAAAGGTCGCCCCCCAAAACCTCCGCGTACGTTTTTTCCGAAAAACATTTAAGGTCGATATTTGCCGCGTCGCACAGGTCAAGAACTTCAGCCGCGGCTTCGGGGTTGACGCAGCCGTTGCTCACCAGCACATTGGCGATTCCGGCTTTACGCGCTTCCGCCATGCAGTCCAGAAGAAACTCAATATGCACGAGGGGCTCCGAATACGTGTAGGCAATTGAAGATTGCCGGGCGAATCGTGCGGTCTTTGCGGCGCTGGAAATTAATTCCTTCGGTGAGTAGACGCTGCCGGGGACATCAGTGGTCTGTGAGATTTGCCAATTCTGGCAGAAAGGACAATTGAGGTTGCAGCCGGCAAAACCTGCCGAGCATATTTGCGTGCCGGGCCTGAAATGGTAGAGGGGCTTTTTCTCAATGGGGTCAATTGCAAGCGAGGTAACAAACCCGTAAAAAGGGATGTCCGGCTTCCCGTTCGAGTTACGCCTAACCCGGCAACGGCCCCCTTTGCCGGTGGCGAGAAGGCAGCCTCTGGGGCAAAGTCCGCATTTGACCTGCCCATCAGGCAGCGTAGTGAAGAAGAGGGGGGTACTCATGTGGATACCAAACCCGCCGATATTAAACGCGGGCCGGACGGACAGGGGAAGGGCCGCCGTCTCCGGCACTTTTCGCGAAGCCCTCTTTTTGCCGACGGCGCAGTTCCAGGAAGCGAACGGAATCGTCCACCTCAAAAGGCTCAAGGAGCATACCGTGGGCGCCCCGTCGCAGCCATAGCTTCACCAATGGAATTCCCTCGCCTTTTTCCGTAACCACCTGGGGGAGGTCCTCGGCAAAAAGCACGTCGTCCATCTTGAATTCCAGTATCGCAGGGCTCTCCCCCATGGGATCGTAGACCAGAATGAGTTTGCTTTTGTCAGTCGGATGCTGCTGTGGGTATCCGGTAAAAGCGATTCCGTCTTTGGGACGGCCTTTTGTATACCTCGCAATTTTGTTTGGCGGAAGGTATTCAAGGTAACTGCCCATGTAAGAAAGTTCTGAAATGCCCATGTCTTTTCCTCCCTTAAAATATACCCCTTTGTCCGCCGCAATGCAACAAGCCAAGGGACCGGGGATTAGGGATAAGGGACTGGGGTCGTTGTCAGTTATCGGATTGAAAAACCTCATGTATGGGGTTAGGATGAAAAAGGGGATTTTTTTGAACGGGGCTTTTATTTTTCAGGGGAGTTCCCTCGTTGTTCCGGACGGGACTCCCGACTCCGAAATTCAGGAAGAGGTCGGCAGTGAACTGATAGAATCGGCGCTGGCCGGCTTTCTTCCGTTGGACAGTTGTCTCATTCCCCCTTTGGATGGGCGGGACGGCATACGCTTCATCACCCTTCCCGAGGGGGAACTCCCGTCAGGGTGGAGAGCCATTCCCATGCGTCAGGCGCTAAATGTCATCACCAGCGGGGGCATCGCCACGGGCCGTGGGCAGGTCGGCCGGATTCTCCGCTCCTACCATATCAGTCTCTGGCGAAGCGATTCGCGCTTCTGCGGAAGCTGCGGGAGCCCTAACAGGGACGCGGACACAGGGGAAGTGGCGAGGCAGTGTACCGTCTGCGGGAGGATTGAGTTCCCGAGGATTTCCCCGGCGGTGATTTTCATCATTACCAACGACAGGGGGGAAGCGCTGCTGGCGCATAACAGGAAATTCGTTTCCGGGGTTTACAGCCTTATCGCCGGTTTCAACGAAGCGGGTGAGAGCCTTGAAGACACCATCGCGAGGGAAGCGAAAGAAGAGGTAAACCTGGAATTGACTGACATACGCTATATACGCTCCCAACCCTGGCCCTTCCCGAATTCCCTCATGCTGGGTTTTTCCGCAAGGTATAACGGCGGGGAACTCAAGCCCGACGGAACCGAAATCGAGGATGCCCAATGGTTTTCAAGGGATGCCCTGCCCACCCTTCCCGGCAGCGCCTCAATATCGCGCTACCTCATCGAGCTATGGCGCGAGGGGAAATTATAACGGCCTGCTTGTCCTGTCAATGGCTGTTATGTGCCATTGGCCTTTTTCAAGGGAGAGGGTCAGCCTGTCCCTAATGGCAATGCCTTCAGGCGGCAACGGAAGAAGCTCCGCCGGTTCCTCCGCTGAATTTCCTGCGGCGTAGTCTTCCGCTGAGCCCGTGCCGGGAACCCAGAGCAAATACTCCGCTTCAAGATCCGCGTTTGTTTCACCCACCGAAAGAGCGCCTATTCTCAGGTCCGTTATGCCAAAGACGGTTTTGTCCGTGAGCGGCCTGCCGACCTCAACCCATTGCCTGGCGGTCATAAAAGAATCGCTCATCTCATAACCCTGGCGTACCCGTGTAACGACGAAAAAGTTTACTACCATGTTGATATCGTCCCTGCCGGCCCTTCCGCTCACGCACGCCTCCATCGTGGTGTGATCCAAATCATCGAAGGCACCGTAGTAGGCTTGGGCGACCTCAACGGGATTCATGCCTTTAGTGGTGGGCAATTCCGCCTGGCGGCGGACTACTCCCCTTATTATGAACAACAGAACGATTAAGGCTACAATTGAGACCGAGACCGCGACTTTATTACGGCTCAGGAAACGCCGCGTCTTTACGGCGGAAGAGCTCTTTTTGTTGTACCGTTCATGTTCGGCCCGGACCTTCGAAAGCTCCTCGTCGCTGAGGGATTCAAGCCATGAAGAAATCTTCCTTGAATAAGGGGGGCCCAAAACCCCAACGATTTGATCGAGAGTGGGACGGGGCCTGGTTTCCCTACCCCTGGATGCCGCCATGATGGAGCCGCTTATGACACCTGACATTTCAGGGGAGAGCCCTGGCTTCTCCAGATTCGGCGGGACAAAGACCCCTTCGCGGATGTCCTGGTGCAGCTCATCCAGGTTAACACGCTTAAACGGGGGGGAACCGCAAAAGACACGGTAGAGCATTGCGCCTGCACTGAAAGAGACCGCCTCATCCCCATTCAAATCCGGGTGAAAGAAGCGCCCGGCGTCGAGTAAGGCTTCGTCCCCCGCAGCGTCAAGGGTACGTTTTAGAAGGCGTGCTGGTGGAAAAAAAATGGTTCCAACCGGGTAATTGTTTTTCGACAAAGCTTTTTTCCCCGTTACAATGAATGCACCGGAAGGGCCGTGAATTGAAAGATCATCAAGCTTTTTCCCTATCACCGCCGCTGCCCTCAGCCAGAAGCGGATTGCGTCTAACGCCTCATCCTCGCGGCCCCCTTCGTTTATGACTGCGGCCAATTCTTCGCCTGGGAGATCCGGCCCCCAGATGATCATGGTTCCCTCTTTTTGAAGGCCTTTTGTTGTCGGCGTGTATTCAGTCACTCCACCGGGCTGCCATGATTCAACTGCGCCGTCAGGGAATACGACAGCGCCGTGTTGGGTAATGCAGTCTGCCATCTTTGCCTGGGCAAAGGAACGGGGATTAAGGCCCGTGTCAAAACCCAGAACCTGTTTCCCGTCCAGTTCAAAGCTGAATATGTTTTTGTTCAAGCCGCTCATTGCCCCCTTATGGAATACAGGTACCTGAAATAATCCATATCCGTTGACAGCGTCTTGTCAAAACCCGGCATGGTTGAGCGGTAGGACTCTATCGCGCGCCAGAAATCGAAGAAATCCCTATCCTGGCTATAGGCTTCCGCGTAGATCCTGGCGGCCTCCGCGTCGGCAGCGCCCCTGATGGATTCGGCTTCCCTGTAGGCGGCGGACATAATCGTCATACGCTCCCTCTCCATTTGCCCAAGGATGTCCGCTCTCCTTCCCTCCCCTTCTGATCTGATGGCCTGCGCGATCTGGTTCCTTTCCTTTATCATCCTGGCGTATACGCTTTCGGTGAGCTCGTCGCTATAGCGTATCTGCCGGGTAACCACGTCGATTAGCTCAATGCCGTATTCGGGTACCATGCGCCGCGAGCGGGCGAGTATCTCTTCGGCGAGCTGTCTGCGGCCCCTGGAAATTGGCTCGTAATTGACTTCGGTCTGGATAGACGAAGTGATGATGCCAGGATCAACATCACCCCCCAGTCCCAGATCGTCGATACTTGCCTGCCTTTCCATGATAAGGTTTGAATTCCGCACGGACTCGTTAAAGTAGTTTTCCACCACCACGGTCTTCACCTCAGAATCAATTACCTCCCCCAGTTTTTCATACGCCCTGTTAACTGTCCCGATGGACTCGTAAAATTTGTGGGGATCAGAAATCCTCCACCTCGCGGTAACGTCCACCTGGATGTACTGCTTTTCCCTGGTGGGTATGCCTTTCTGCTCACCGTTCCAGGCCATGATACGCTTGGGGTACCTTACCACTTCATCAATAAATGGCACTTTTATATGCAGCCCTGCCTCGGTAACCGTTTTGGTAATTTTACCCATTTGCACAATCACCGCCTGTTCGCCTTCGTCAATCACGTAGAAAGGCCCCATTACAAAAACGGCAATTATTATAACGGCAAGAATAATCAATGTCCTGACAGTCTTTCTCATTACTGGCCCCCCTGTCCGCTCAAATTCCTGAAAGGAAGAAAATTGTTGAACCTGCGATCGATGAGGGCCGTATTGTTTTCGTCTTTAAACACGTCCTCGATCATTTCGTAGTACAGCCTCTGGCGCGTAACGTCAGGGGCGCGGCGGTATTCATCGTAAACCGCGTTGAAACGGGCCACATCCCCCATGGCGTGGTTTATCCGCTCGGCGGCGTAACCCTCGGCGACCTGCACGATCCTGTCCGACTCGCCCCTGGTGCGGGGTATCTGCTCATTATACGCCTGCTGGCCTTCGTTGATGAGCCGGTTCCTATCCTGAATCGCCCTGTTCACATCGTCAAACGCCTCCTGAACCCTCACAGGGGGATCGGTATTCTGCAGCTTCACCGCGATGACGCTGATCCCAAGCCCGTAATTCCTGAAAGTCTCGTTCATGTAATCCATCCCGGCAACTTCTATGGCGCTTCGTTCAAAACCCATGATGTCCATTATAGCCCGATCCCCCACCAGCATATTAATCGCCGATTGCGATACGTCCCGTATGGTGGCGGTTTTTTCCATTACGTTGAAAGTCCACGCAAGGGGGTCCACAATGCGGTACTGGATGACCCATTCCACATCCACCATGTTAAGGTCCCCGGTGAGCATGGAGGACATAGTACTGTCCGCCGCATAGGTTGAAACGAGCCCTGAACTCAGGGTACGGAACCCGAATTGCTGTGTCTGGACTTCCCTTACCCTTACGAGGTATGTCTTGTCAATGCCAAAGGGCAGCTTGTATTGCAGCCCGGGGCCTGTGGTTTTCAGGTACTTTCCGAAACGGGTTATCACCGCTTCCTCAGTCTGATCGACAATATAAAGACTCGTCGCCAGGAAAAAAATCACCCCAATTATCACTATCGTAACGGTAATGATTTTGGGACTGAAGAATTTCACCGCCCTTGGCGGCGTGAAAATGGCCATCTACTACCTCCTGTGGTTTGGTAATAATATCAGATTCTACACAAATATGATATCGCAAAAATCGTCAATCGGTCATCAATCGGTCATCAATCGGTCATCAATCGGTCATCAATCGG
>JGI24698J34947_10001179_pt1 | contig 13635 bp, 10 predicted proteins | sample TergutMp193P3_FD_34947 | JGI IMG/M metagenome (IMG submission 34947)
GTCAAAGCCCTGCGAGGAAATTCTCGCGTCCAAAGGACACGCGCCTGAAAGCGCGGGAAAGAGTTTTGCGGGCCGTATGTTGGAATAAACGCCGAGCGCGGATCGCAGACCCAACAGCGCCCGTTCCGGTCTTAATTCTCCGGGGAGGGTGTCCCATTTTGGCCCGCCGACGGCTCCGAGCAGAACGCTGTCGCTTTTCAGGCAGCCTTCTATGGTTTCCGCAGGCAGGGGCACGCCGCACGCGTCAATCGCCGACCCGCCCGCTTTGTATGAGGTGAAATTAAACGTGTGCCCGAATTTTTTGCCGATTTCCCCAAGCACGGTGCAGGCGCTGTCAACGATTTCGGGGCCGATGCCGTCCCCTTTGATAAGGGCGATGTTAAACGTCATAGCGTCCCTCCGTTTTTCTGTATCAACTCCAGCAATCCGCCCGCGTTGATGATAGCCTGAATATCTTTATCAAGCGGCGGTATCTGATATGTTTTATTTTGGCTCAGGTTTTTCAACACGCCCTTGTCAAAATCCGCTTCAACTTCATCGCCGTTCTGAATTTCCCGCGCCGCGTCGCGGTTTTCGACGATGGGCAGGCCTATATTGATAGAGTTGCGATAAAAAATGCGGGCAAAACTTTCCGCGATGACCAGCGCGATACCGCTTTCCTTAATCGCGATGGGCGCGTGTTCGCGGGACGAGCCGCAGCCGAAGTTTTTGCCTGCCGTGATAAAATCGCCCTTGCTTATTTTTTGGTGAAAATCTTTGTCAATATCTTCCATGCAGTGGCTGGCCAGTTCTGTTTTGCTCGTCGTGTTTAAGTACCGCGCGGGGATGATAACGTCGGTGTCCACGTTGTCTCCGTATTTGACCGCTTTGCCTTTTAAGTTCATACATAACCTCTATATTAAGCCGCGTGAGCGGCGACGTTAATCGAAGTTTCAGCAACGCTGAAACCAATCTCCTATATTTTATCAGGGCTGGCGATATACCCCGCGATTGCGCTTGCGGCGGCAACGGCAGGGCTGGCGAGATAGACTTCCGATTTGGGGTGTCCCATGCGGCCGACAAAGTTGCGGTTGGTTGTGGCTACGGCGCGTTCCCCTTCCGCAAGAATGCCCATGTGCCCGCCGAGGCACGGCCCGCAGGTGGGCGCGGAAACGACCGCGCCGCTTTCGATAAAGGTTTTGATAAAGCCCGCTTCAAGCGCCTGCAAATACACCTTTTGCGTGGCGGGAATGATGATACAACGAATGCCTTTGGCGACTTTTTTGCCTTTGAGAATTTTCGCCGCCGTTTCCAGATCGTCAAACCTGCCGTTGGTGCAGGAGCCAATGACCGCCTGATCGATTTTAATTTTTTCGATAGAACCAGCAACGTGGACATTTTCGGGAAGGTGGGGGAACGCCACGACCGGCTGTATCTCGTCAAGGTTGATGGCGATGGTCTCATCGTATAACGCGTCGGCGTCCGCCGTAAAAATTTTTGGGGAAGCCGCCCCGGCTTTTTTCAGGTACTTGGTTGTTTTATCGTCAACGGGGAAGATGCCGTTTTTGGCTCCCGCTTCAATAGCCATGTTGCAGATGCACAGGCGGTCAGACACGCTTAAGTTTCCCACCCCTTCGCCGCAAAATTCCAGCGATTTATACAGCGCGCCGTCAACGCCTATTTTGCCGATTAAGGTGAGGATGACATCTTTTCCCGCCGCCCACCCGCGCAATTTTCCGGTTAACACAATTTTTAACGCGCCGGGAACTTTGAACCACGCTTTGCCCGTCGCCATGCCCGCCGCCATATCGGTGGAACCGACTCCGGTGGAGAACGCGCCGAGCGCGCCGTACGTGCAGGTGTGGCTGTCCGCTCCGATGACGATGTCGCCCGCGGTAACCAGTCCCTTTTCGGGAAGCAGGGTATGTTCCACGCCCATTTCTCCGCCTTCGTAAAAATGCGTAATGCTATGTTCCGCGGCGAAGTCCCGGCAAATCTTACACTGCTCGGCGGCCTTGATGTCCTTGTTAGGCGCAAAGTGATCCATAACCAACGTGATCTTTTCGGCGTTATACGGTTTTGCTCCGGGTAGTCGGCGGAATTCCCCAATCGCCACCGGAGCGGTTATGTCGTTGCCGAGCACCCGGTCAATGTGCGCCATGATAAGCTGCCCTTCGCTTACGCTGTCCTTGCCCGCGTGAGCCGCCAGTATTTTCTGCGTCATCGTCATTTTTATTATTCACCTCCGATTAATGCAGCAACTTATACTCAATCGAATCAATCAACGCCGTAAGACTCGCCTCAATAATATTCTCAGAAACCCCAATCGTCGTCCACACTTTTTCCTTATCGGTGCTTTCAATGAGGACGCGAACCCTTGCCGCCGTGTCCTTGTTTTGATCAATGACCCTTACCTTGTAGTCGGTTAGGTGCATGTCGCTTATCGCGGGGTAAAAGACCGTTAAGGCTTTGCGCAGCGCGAGGTCGAGCGCATTCACAGGGCCGTCTCCCGCCGCCGCCGTCATTTCGGTTTTGCCGTCAACCTCTACTTTTATAGTCGCCGACGCGCTTAACTCTCCTTCCGCCACGGGGAATTCCGCCATCGTTTTGTAGAACTTCAAATTGAAGAATTTTTTTCGGCGGCTCAGTACGCCCGCCGCCATAAGTTCAAAGCTCGCGTCCGCCGCTTCAAACTGATAACCGACACTTTCCATCTCTTTAAGTTTCGCCACGATTGCGTCTAACTCTGGAGACGTTTTGTCAAATTCAGGGTACAGCGTTTTGAGCTTTTCAAAAACCACCCCCTTGCCCGCCACTTCGGAAACGAGAAAGCGGCGTTTGTTGCCGACAGTTTCGGGATCGACGTGTTCAAAGGACGCGGTATGCTTGAGAACCCCGTCGATGTGCATTCCCCCTTTGTGGGTGAACGCGCTCTTGCCGATATAGGGCTTGTTGTTTTCAAGTTTCAGGTTGGCGCATTCAGAAATAGTTGTGGCGGTAACGGTCAGCTTGGATAGATCCGCGTCGCATTCTTTTCCCATTTTCAGCACGAGGTTGGGGAGAACTGAGCATAGCTCCGCGTTGCCGCACCGTTCGCCGAAGCCGGTAAACGTACCCTGTATGTGCGCCGCACCCGCTTCCACGGCGGCCAGCGTATTTGCCACGGCGCAGCCTGAGTCGTTGTGGGTGTGCACGCCGATTTGCGCATTCGGATAATGTCTGACAATTTTTTGCGTAATATCAAAAATCGCTGAGGGAAGGGTTCCGCCGTTGGTATCGCACAGACACAGCACGAAGGCCCCCGCTTCGGCGGCGGCGGCGAGGGAGCTTTCCGCGTAGTCTTTATCCATCGCGTAACCGTCATAAAAATGTTCGGCGTCAAAAATCACTTGTCTTTTTTTGCGTACCAGATATTCAACCGTCGCCCGTATCATTCGCAGATTTTCTTCCGGCGACACTTTCAGCACTTCGTTGACGTGCAGAATTGACGATTTGCCAAAAATGGTTACGATTTCCGTGTTTGCCGCGAGGAGGGCGGTAAGCCCCGCGTCGTCTTCCGGCTTGGTATGTTTCCTTACCGTGCTGCCGAAAGCCGTCAGCTTGGCGTTGGCGAGTTTCAGGCGCTGCGCTTCCTCAAAAAATTGCGCGTCTTTGGGATTGGAAAAAGGATTCCCCGCCTCAATAAAATTAACGCCGAACCCGTCAAGCAGTTTCACGATGTTAAGTTTGTCGTTGACCGACAGCGACACATCTTCGCCCTGCAATCCGTCGCGTAACGTGGTGTCTAAAACGGTTATCTTCATTACCACAGTATATAGTAAAGAGAGATTGTTGTGCTAGCCCCTGCCGTTGCTGCCTAAACCTGCCTTTTCTATAAGAATGTACCGTACTGATCTATCATGGGATGACAGATCAAAAAATATTTTCAAAAATGACGGCGATCTGTCGTTCCATGATAGACCAGTCGTGATAAATTTACATCAAGATGAATGTAAATATCGGTGAAGATAATGAAATTACCAATTTTCGGGAAATATGCATGGGGAGAATTCCTGGAGGGCTGCTTTACAGGGGAAGTTACCCTATTATGAGCATGGAACCTAAAAGAGACAAGGCTTATGATAAACTTGTTGCTGAAGCAAAAATAGAATGTGTGATAAATTTAGCCGATAATGATTTCGGTTTGGAGACAACAGCGAATTCGGTTCCCTGGTATCGTGAATTATTGAAGAAAGATAGTATAATTGGACTAAATATACATTTTCTGTTTGATTTTGAAAACGAAAATGGATATAAAGTATTTAAAAATAAATTAAAACAGGGATTTTTGTTCTTGATCGCGCATAATGGGCCTTATCTCATTCATTGTAATGCCGGTACCGACAGGACGGGGTTTGTTGCGGCTATTATAGAAGGTTTGTTGGGCGCCACAATAAAGGAAATATTGTATGACTATCTCCTTTCATACGGGAAAAAATTTGCGGATGCTAAAACCGAATTAAAAATAGATACCGGTAAAGTTATTTTGCAGCAGTTAAACACTGTAATTAATGGAAAAATAAATGATGCAAATAATTTTCAATCAAACATCGAAAAATACTTTTTAGATGAGATAGGCTTATCAGGAAAAGAACTTGAACTGTTAAAAGAAAAATTATCAAGAAAAACATGATTTAATCATTTCTTACAGTTCACCTTTATTTCCGTAGAAATACGGTTGATTTTGAGTATATCTTGAAACGCCCACCTTTTATAGCTATGGAGGACATATATAGCACGGCAGATATAATAATCCGCAAGGGCTATATTGCCCAGAGAACTCAGTTTAGTCCATTGTCTGCTTTTGTCCCGGCAGACTGCGCTGTTTTGCCAAAAATCGTCTTCGTTTTTTGTTACCGGATCATATTCAACACGCATGGCCAAATACATGTCGGGATCGAGATAATCTATAATAGCGTCGTATATAGTGTATACCAAGTAACTGCGGTTTTTATCTTCATCGTTTAATATTTCGGGATGCAGAATAATTTCGATTTCATATTTATCCTGGAAAGCATACTTATCCCGCTCTTTTTCATACAGGGCGCTTATTATTGTTTTCGCTTTTAAAAAACCGTCTTCCCAGGCTTTCACGAATTGGCCGCTCACCTTGATGATTTGTTGTATGTTTTCCTCCGTCCATTTGAATCGCAGGTTCAGCTTGTAGTACCGTAACTTCATAAGATCTTCAAAAAGCTCTTTGTCGTCTTCGGAGGAGTTACTGTACCCCGGCGCCAAACGCAGCAGCGATTCGAGTTTTTTTATTGAGTATTTCTCGTGGAGTTTTCTTCGATACCGCCGGCCCATTAAAGCCATTTCTCTAAAAGGGGCAATATCCCGCACATAGTTAATTTTCTCTTTAGGCAATGGCAATTCCGGCTCCTTCCGGCCAATTTTAATATCCAAATGTGACCCGCTAAGAACCATATCCAGGCTGTTGGGTCTGCGCCTTTGCGTAATGTATGAAAGATTACTGAATGTATGGGGAAACTCTTTGAGGTTATAAACGTCAAGACCCAAGTATTTCAGGTTTCTTAAATTGCCCATGCTTTCAGGCAGCGTGGTCAACGCGCCGGAAAAGATATAAACACGTATCAGCGCGGTAAGATCGCCGAAAGCGTCGGGCAATGTCTTTAGGGCGGACGTGATAAGGTAAAGAGCTTCAAGCTTTTTCAATGCGCAAAACGATTGCGGCAGCGAGGATAGTCTATCGCTTTCAATATAAAGAAACTCTAGTGAAGAAAGTCTGCCCAACGAATCGGGCAGGGTTTCAAGTTTCGGGGAATATAGGCTCAGGTTTTTCAGCTTTAAGAGGTTCCCGAAAGCCTCCGGTATGGTTTTGAAATTGCCTGAGAGAGAAAGATGTTCCAGGGGGCAGTCAGCCAGAGAATCGGGAATTTGGGTAATACTGGCGTTGATAAGATAAAGGCATTGTAGCTTTTTCAGATTCCCGATATTCCGGGGGAGACTTTTCAGAGCTGTAGAGGGAGTATAGGGGGTATAAGGGGTTAAGGAATATTGCTCAGTTATTTCCATGTATATCTCAAGGCGCGCAAGTTCTGTCCAGCCGCATATAAAACCGGGAAGCGTGGATACATTACATGCTGCAAAGTTAAAACTCGACAGTTTTTTCAAATGAGCGAAAGATTCAGGCAACGTCTTGAGCTGAGGGCACCATAGATAAAGAGAGCGCAGGGAGGGCATATCTCCGATTTCACCGGGGAGCGAGGTGATATTATCACCGGTTATGCTCAGTTCACGCAATTTTTTCAAATGGGAAACCGCCGCCGGAATGGTTTTTATGTCATCATTAAAAATAGCCAATATTTCGAGATTATCCAGGGTTCCCACCCAGTCCGGAATTTCGGGAATGTCATATTTCAAAGTCAAGCTCCGCAATCTTTTTAGATTCCCCATTTCCGGAGGTAGTCTTAATTCACATTTGTCATCATAGGACTCTGATCCCACCGACAGTGTTTCGAGGCAATCCAATTCCGCTATTTCAGGCGGGATTGTTCTTAATTTTAAATCGAAAAAATGCAGCTCTGTGCCCTTCTTTTCGCGGCACTCCTGTATCAGCCTTTGAGCCTCGACATAATCCTCATCCACAGTCAGCAAGAGCTGACTTTTTTGCGGTCTTTCCATAGGTATCTCCCTAATAATTGATACAATACCGTGTTGATCTATCATGGGATGACAGATCGGAAAAATAGTTGAAAAACTATTGATCGCTCATTCTATAATAGACCAGTTGTGGTAAATTTACGTCAAGGGGTATCAAGACGGGTATTTACAGGGAAATTAAGAAACTTATAATTGGAGGAAAAAATGAAAGAAGTATCTGTCAGAATTGAACATGTTTTCGATTATGAATTGAAAGCAAAATTTACTAAAGAAATGTATGCTAATATTGCCGTTAATATCAGCAGTGAAGAGATTAGCGATTCCGAATTCCAAAAATTAAAGGTTTCACAACTAAAGCAACCAAATTTTTCAAAAGAATCGGGTTCAAAAAATTTTATATATATAATCCTCTGTATCCGGATGGCGCTGTTTTGTTGATCAAGCCCGATTTGAAAAAGTGGTATATGGAGGAAAACGGCGAATATAAACCGAGAATTGAAGAGGGCAGTGGGGGTTAGTATAGGGATATAAAAAACACCTGAAAACCCCATGATTTTTTTGCTTGACAAGTTTGTAAAATCAGAGCATTATCTCTCCGTAGTATGATAACTTTTAGCGATGGACAACCAGCAGGTAACGAGCGGTTTGGTGTCAGGCGGGATGTCTCCTCGCGAACAATTTGGTGAGAATTTGGATGTTTGTCGCCCGTCCGAACCTTAGTGAACCCCCACCCGAATGCCAAGCCGCCGGACGTTATCGGCAAACAAAGAAGCAACGGTACAACTGTGAGAAATATTAAGAGGGATAAATATCTATGGATATAAGCCGGACAAATCAATTAGTGTTAAAATCAGTAAATCAGCTATTTGAGTATAGTTTTTTTATACCCTCGTATCAACGGGGTTATCGGTGGACTGGCATACAGGTAACTCAATTATTGGAAGACATTTGGCAGTTTGCAAAAAATCCACCTATCCAAGAACAAGGAAAAGACCCCCCTTTTTATTGTTTACAACCAATTGTTGTAAAGAAAAATAACGAACAATGGGAAGTTATAGACGGGCAGCAACGATTAACAACGCTCTTTCTTATTCTTAAAAAACTTCAAAGTTTAATTGAAACAAGTAAAAAGAATTTTACAGAGATTTCCTATGAAACACGAACAGATAGTAAAAATTTCCTGGAAAATGTCGAAATTAAAACTGAGAAAGAAGCAAAAGAAAATGTCGATTATTATCATATTTGGCAAGCATATAATACAATTCAAAAATGGTTCCAAGACAAAGCAAACAATTCAGGCGATGCCACTCCAAGTGCTTCCATTGCTCCTACTTTTCTAAATAACACTAAAGTTATTTGGTACGAAATCAACGAAACAGAAAACAACAATTCTATTGATATTTTTACTCGTCTGAACATTGGCAAAATACCTTTAACCAACGCCGAACTTATCAAAGCGTTATTCTTGCAAAAAGGAAATTTTGCGGACGGAAAAGCGACTTTAAAACAAATTCAGATTGCCTCTGAATGGGACACAATTGAAAAAACATTACAAGATGACGCATTTTGGTTTTTTATTTACAACCCCGAAGATTCGCTGCAATACGACAATAGAATTGAATATATTTTCGATTTGATGAAAGGCAGGACCAAAGAATCTGAATGCTATCACACGTTTAACGAATTTTTTAACGATTTCCCAAAAAATAACAAGAAAGACAATAAGCTCATAGATGATATTTGGTTAGAAATAAAGAAATATTTTTTGACTTTTGAAGAGTGGTTTAAAGACTATGTATTGTTTCACTATGTCGGCTATCTAATTGATTGCAATAAAGATATTAACAGTATCAAAAAGGAGGTTTCAAATAAAACAAAGACAGAATTTAAAAACTGTTTGAAAGAAATGATAAAAGAACAAGTTAATTTCAATATTGATGATTTAGAGTACAAGAAGAATAACGAGAAAATAAAAAAAATCTTATTGTTGTTTAACATTCAAACGGTTTTAGAAACGCAAAAATCAGATATGCGTTTCCCCTTCCACAAATATAAATCGGAGGATTGGGATATTGAACATATTTGCTCACAAACGGACAAAAAAATTGATTCCAAAAAACGATTAGCATGGATTGATGATGTTTTGGAATATTTTACAGGCACACAAGATATTCAAAAAACAAAAGAGTTTGCTTCTGATAATGACGAAGTGGAAGCTATTTGCAGTTCTTTGATTGAATTGAAAGAATCAGAAAAAATTGAAGACGAAAAATTTAATACTGCATTTGGGTTAGTTCAAAAATATTTTAAGGAAGATAGCCAAACAGAAGAAAAAAATGATATTTCTAATTTAGCACTATTGGACTCTACAACAAATCGCAGTTATGGAAATTCTTTTTTCCCGATTAAGCGAAAAAGAATAATTAACAACGATAAGAATGGGATTTTTGTGCCTATCGCCACAAAAAACTTGTTTCTTAAATATTATTCGAAAAAAATGGGCGAAATAATGTACTGGAGCAGCAATGATGCAAACGATTATTTGGCAGCAATAAAAGCGACATTAGAAGATTTCTTACCAAAAGAGGATAAGCAATGAACAACAATACAAATATACCATCGGGCGAAAGGTTATCATTCTATAAACTTTTTTGTGAAAAACGATACAGAATATCAATTCCAATTATTCAGCGAGATTATGCACAGGGGCGTCAAACAACAACAGAAGTTCGCACTATTTTCTTAGATGCTTTGTCCGGTTATTTAAAAGAAAATAAACCAAACAGGGATTTGGATTTCGTTTACGGAAGTCTGAACGAAACAGGTGGAATTACGGATTTTATACCGCTTGACGGACAGCAACGATTAACAACGCTTTTTTTGCTGCATTGGTATCTCTACCAAATATCCGAAAATATCGAAAGGAAAGCAGAGTTTAAAAGTTTTTTGCAGAAAGACGGTAAATCAATGTTCACTTACGAAACTCGCAGTAGTTCTTCCGAGTTTTGTGATGCTTTAATTGGCAATGATATTAATTTTAATAATCTTGTCGAAGCGGATAAAGACGACGAAGGGAAAAGCAAAGAAAACAGTTTGTCAAAAACAATTGAAGATTCGTTCTGGTTTTTTCTGTCGTGGAAATATGACCCGACAATTCAATCAATGCTTACGATGATTGATGCCATTCATAGCAAGTTTGCTGATAAAAAGGAATATTTTGAGCGGTTGATAGATATAGAAAAACCGATTATTACTTTCTTGTTCTTGAATTTGAAAGATTTTAAACTGACCGATGATCTGTATATCAAAATGAATTCCCGTGGAAAACCGCTTACTTCATTTGAAAATTTTAAAGCAAAATTTGAACAACATCTTGAAGGTATAAAAACAAACCGAAAGTTCAATTTGATTTACGATAAAGATAAAAAAGAAGACGATGTTTCCTTAAAAAAATATTTTTCGTATAACATAGATACAAAATGGGCAAACTTGTTTTGGGCATATCGTGAACTTGCCGGCGACAAAGATGTGTATGATGAAGAACTGAAAAATTTTATCCGTGTAATTTTAGCAAATCAATATGCTATATCCAATGAGAATAACGATAAATTTGAATTCTTACTTGGTACGCAAGTTGCAAAAAAACGAAAAGACTACACTAACAATATTTCTTACTACAAATACAAAGAACTGGATGCAGTTACAGAGCGGAGTATTTTGTATCTGATTGACGCTTTTGATAATCTTGTAAATGAAAACAATAAAATAAAAACTTATTTATCGGAAAGCTATAAATTCTATTTTGATGAAAATACGGTTTTTGAAAATGCGATAAAACATTCATTTAAGAATTATCCTGAAAGAGTAATATTTCACGCATATATTCGTTTTTTAATTGAAAATAAGAATGATAGAACAGGTATAGAGCAGTGGATAAGGGTTATTCATAACCTTGCCAACAATACAATTATTGACGGTGCCGAGAGAATTTCTGGAGCGATAAAGTCAGTCGAAAAATTATTGCCGAAAAGCAATGATATTCTTAAATATTTAAGTGAAAAACCAAGTATAGATTTCTTTTCAAGTTGGCAAGTTTTGGAAGAAAAAATCAAGGCGCATCTGATAAATAAGGCCGGTTGGAAAGACAAAATTGAAAACACAGAAAAAATTGATTGTTTTGCCGGCCAAATTGGTTTTCTTTTGGAATTTTCGGGAATAGTTGAGTATTATGAAAAAAACTTTAACTGTGATTGGACAGAGCAAGAAGATAAAAAATATCTCGATTCTTTTAAAAACTATGCAGATAATGCGATAGCGGTTTTCGAAAAGAAAAACAATTACAACACTAACTTTGTTTGGGAACGGGCAGTATTGACAAAAGGCGATTATTTAATGGATGATTCTTCTTGGCGGAAAAATTTGCTAACAACAGGTGACAAAGGAGATTTTAGTTGGAAAAGACTTTTAAGAATAAAAAATGATGAAGATGAAAAAAAATTGGCCACAAAGCGTATATTGGTAAAAAAAGTATTTGATGACGATTTATTTGACAAAAATGATCTACAAAATTCATTGGAGAAAATATGTGAATGCAAAACAAATACCTGGCGTGATTATTTAATTATCTGTCCTGATTTGATTAGATATTGCAAACAGGGATTTATTCGATTTGTGAATGAAAACGATATTATTTTAATGGGACAATCTCAAATGAATCATCGGCACTCGGAAATGTATTCTTACTATTTATGGAAACAATACATAGAGTCTCGCAAAGAAGAATTTAAGTCATTTAAAAAGATTGACTATTGCTATGTGAAAAGCAGCGAAGAAGACGCCTGTGTAGTTCTCGGTGATTTTTGCCACGATAAAGTGTATTACGAAATCAATATCTATTATTGCAACATTGCATTTAGAAAATCGAAAGGCGAAAATGCGCCTGGTAGGTACGGAGATGATATTAAAAACATTTTGACAAAATTGAATTTTGAATGGCGTGACGATTATTGCGGTTATTTTTTCACAAGTGAAGACAATAATACTTTAATGGGAAAGTTAGAAAGATTGAATGAAGAGATAGAAAAATTATGACAAGACGATAATGGGCGGTCGCATAACGATCGATTTGGCGTCAAGCGGGGTGGCGCTCACAGACAGTTTTGCGGGATTTTGGAAGTTTGCCGTCCGTCCAGACACCAAATCGCCGGATGTTATCGGCAAGAACCCTACCTAAAGAAAACCTTTCCCCTTCTTTCTTCTTTTCCTCTCTTTCTTCTTCCCCTCCTCAACCTCCTTTATCAGCCCCATGCTGATAATGCCCGAAGGCATTGCGATCAGGCCAATGCCCGTTATGGAAATTATACCGCCCAATAGTTTGCCCAGGACGGTTACCGGGTATACGTCTCCATAACCAACGGTCGTTAGAGTTGCGACTGCCCACCACAGGGTAGCGGGGATGTTGGGGAATTTGTCGGGCTGGGCAGCGTTCTCGGCGAAATACATAATAGAAGAAGCCAGCAAGATCATGATGAGCATAAAGAAAATGGTTATGTACAATTTTTCCCGTTCTTCATGAAGGACTTTTTTAATCACTTTCAGCGAATTGTTGTACCTCGTCAATTTCAGGACGCGCAGGAGCCTGAATAAACGTAAAATTCGCAGAACACGAAGATCGACGTTAACAACGAAAGGGAGATAAAATGGCAAAATGGCGCAAAGGTCAATTATTCCCATAAAGGAAAAAATGTAGCACAAATAGGGGAAAATTGGCGGCTTTTTTGGTGGAGGAAATTTGTACGGCGCGGTCCACAGTCTTAACAAATACTCAATAGTAAAAATAGCAATGGAAAAGTATTCAAAATAGGTAAAGAGTTTATTGTACCTGATTTGGAGTTCATCAACTGAACCGGAGATGACCGCGATAACATTGAGGCAGATCAATATCATCAAAAACCAGCAAAAGACGGCGCTTGCTCTGTCGCCGTCTTTTGACTTTTCGATGATTTCGTAAACGCGTTGTCTGGTCAAAATAGCAACTTAACGATTAACGCGAATTTAGTGTCTGTCACCATCAGCCTGGATTTGGCGCATAGTTATTGCAAGCAGGGGAAGTGGTGGATCTGCTCTTTCCACCGCCACATTCCTCTTTTCCTTTAAAAAGCCGGCAGCCGCCACATCTTTTTCCATCGAAAAGACTCGCGGGTCCTTTGAACCACATAGCGCAAGAAGGGGAAGAGCCAGACCGGTTCTTTCCTCCAGCACACGTTTCTCTCGGTCCTTGAAACAACAAACAATCACCACACGTAGTAGCCATAATCGTCCTCCTTTGTATAATTTTACACACCTGATCTATCATGGAACGCCTGATAAGCATAATTTTTCGCAAAACTTTGGAATCATGTATGCGTTTTAATGCTACTTTTGGTATTTTATTTCATTTGCATACATTAGTCAAGAGGAATTTCATTCAAACGCAAACTGATATGTCATAGTATGACAGAATGGATGCGGAATTCTTCTGGAAAATGGTCACCAAAGAGGTGGAACGGCAACGAACCAGCTTTGAATGGCTGTACCGGAAGACGCAGATTCCCAAGGGGACTTTTTCCTCCTGGAAAAACAGAAAAACCATCCCCAGGGCCGATGAGGCGTTCCTCATTGCACAGGCCCTCAAGGTGTCGATGGAATACCTCTTAACCGGCGCGGATCGGCCAAAAGATCCGTCAAACCCCGCTGTCCATGAAATAACCGAAACAGTTCCGTTCTTTGATGATAATGATCTACAGACGATTCTCGCAACTGTACGGGCAATGGCGGCGCGGTATCAGGGTAACGTAACCTAAACCGCCGAACAGGCAGTTTGCGCATACAATACCGTTATGCGCCGTACTGTCGTTTATTTTTTCATTTTATTTTTTTATCTTTTAATTTTTCCCATTCTTCCCATTTTGGATTAGGTTGTGTAGGGAAAGTAGGACTTTCATTTATCCACAT
>JGI24698J34947_10001180_pt1 | contig 13623 bp, 12 predicted proteins | sample TergutMp193P3_FD_34947 | JGI IMG/M metagenome (IMG submission 34947)
ACGGTATAGTCTGGATTGATTATAGTGGAAAAATTATTGCCATAAACTATCAATCGCCATATGAAATTGCATTGAGAAATAATATTATTCTTGAATTAAAAAATAATTTGCATGAATCGTTAGTAGATTTTATACAGCCTATACTTTCATGTGAAACTGAAAATTATAAGATACGAATTGATTTGTTGAATAGTAATGGTAACTATAGATTGGCACTTTGGTCAGAAGAAAAAAGGCAATCCGATATACCAGATATGGTATTATCGAATGGAGTACGTATTTCTGACGGAAATGGAGGTAATCATGTATTTGTATTTAATGATAATTCACAATATATTGTTTTTATAGATGTTTTAAATGTATTTGAATATGGTGATTTTTCGATTTATAATAATGTAAATAATTCATGGATAGAAAATATAGAAAGGCATCATCCATTAATTAAAGAAAGAATTATTAATATTGAAATGTAGAGGTTTATATGGTAAAACGTTATTTTGTATTATTGATTTTTATAACATTTTTCTCAAATTTGATTTTTGCTCAAGAAGATTTGGAAGTTATTGACAATATAAATAATGAATCTATTGAAGACAATAATAATATAGACAATGACAAATTATTAATAGGCCCCATGCTTTCGTTCAGCGGATTTAATGAATTTAGAATGGGAGTTGGTCTGTTCTTGGGTAAACTCGGTAAGGTCGGGCCTCATCCATTCGGATATGATTATGGAATAGTATTTGAATATAATTTTAGAGAAGAAATAATATATACCAGATTATATTATCATTTGACTGGCGGAGCTAGTGCGGTGTCATTGGGCGGTTCAATGGTAATGGCGATTGATAGTAATAATATAAGTTTGGGTTTTGCTCCAGAAATAGGAATTGGTTTATCAACATTATTTAAAATATTTTATAGGTATAATTTTTATTTAAATAGGGATTTTAATAGTTATGAAGTAGTTTTTCATTTATGTTTTCGATTTAATAAAAGAAATTAACGGCACATAACGCGGTTTTAGTTACTTTATGACCGAGGAGAGAATCGAACTCCCGACCAGTTGCTTAGAAGGCAACTGCTCTATCCACTGAGCTACTCGGCCTACGGTATTATATATTTTTTCTGTTTTTCATGCAATATTACATCCTCAGCTTGTCATGCAGGAGGTCTTTGAATTTGTTTGCGGAGTTGTTGCCAGGTTCAAGAGCGAGGGAATTTTCGCAGTCGCAGAGGGCCTGAGGATAGTCGCCTATGTGATAGTAGGCCTGCCCGCGCCTGAACAGGCAGAAGGACTGATACGGATTTATCGTTAAAGAAAGGGTATAGTCGTCTATCGCCTTTGAATATTGCTTTATTACAGAATGAACTACGCCCCGATAATAGGCGGCTTTGTAGGATTTTTCATCAAGCTCAAGGGCATGGTTGAAATCGTCAATGGCTTCATTGTAGCGCGAACAGGCAAAATTGGCCATTCCACGGTGTTTGAAAATTATTGAGCATATCGCCTTATTGGGCTTTAATTCCAGAATCTTTGAATATTGGCTGATTGCCTCGTTAAAACATTTTTTATTGTGGGCGGACAGCGCGTTAACCAAAAGATCGTCAATTGAAACATTGTCATTGTCTGCTGGAAGATTCGCGTCCGCGCCTGAGGCAGTTTCGCCCGGCCTTGCCTGTTCCGGCGTAAATAAAAGTTCATCCGTCGATTCTTCAATCTTTTGGTAGAAAGTTTCCCTTCTTTTTTCCATTTCCTTGCTGTATTTTCTCTGATAGCTTCTGATCTCCTGGAAAATTATGTCGGCCAGTGAAAGGCTTGCGTTAACGGCGGCGAGTTTTCTTTTCATCGGCTCGTCAAAAGGGCTGAATTCGGCCTTGTAAACAAGCTCGTGTTCTACTTCAGCCCATGCGTCCTGAAGGATGGTGCGTATCTGAATTTCAGCCATATCCGTTCCCGGGTCTCCGTGCCTTTCAATAAATTCCTGCGGTATCGATATTAGAATGTGGGTCGATTCATAGCCGAATTCCCTGAAAGTAAAGTGCCCCTTCATTTCCCGCTCTATTATGCTGAAATTTTTATGAATCAAATCTTCGGCTGCCTGCAAATCCTCAATAAACGGACAGATGATCCTTACTCCCAAAAGGTCTGTAATCTTGGGGTTTTCCATGCCTGTTTTTAGAAGGCGTTTATATTTTGAAAAAAAGCTTGGAAAGTTTTTTATCCGCCCGCTGATTACAGGGTGAGAGTTAAGGTCGGCAAGGACATATTCAACCCGCTCCTTGATATCATTGACTATTAAATGACGAATTTCCTCAAATTTTTCATATTCGCCTCTTAAATAGTTTTGATCCAGAGAGGTTGGACTAGGAGAACCGCCGGTATTCTTTTTTACATTAATTTCCATAATTTTTCACATAAAAAAATGCTGCCTGAACAACCTTCAGGCAGCATTCCTCCAAAAGAGCACCCTTTAAGCTCTATCTATTACTGCTGCTGCTGCTCTTCATCAGCTCTTCCCGCGAACGGAGGCTCGGTGGCCTGTTTCTGCTGCTCCAGATAACGAAGAACCTGATTCTGGCCAAAGCGCTCCATTTCCCACGCTTTGCGGGCGGTTTCGCGATCCTGAATGATGTGCCAAAGGTTTTCATCGTCGATATCGGTGTCGGTTTCAAGCACCGCCAGGTCGTAGATAAGGGTCACATCCTTAAAATAGGTGATAAAATCACCGCCAACCCTGGCCGCGTCGCGCTGGATTAAAAATCCGCCGAATTTTATGAAGGGAGTTGAGAAAGGATACAGGGGATAAAGCCTGATATCACGGTTCCTTACTTCCTGCATATAAGCGGGATTTCTCCAGATAAGGTCTCCCCAGCCGTCAAATTCAAGGTAACCCATGAAATGACTTGTTTGAGTACCCTGGCTGTTAATAAGTATTGTCGAGAGACCATGGGGGAAATTAAGGCCGTAAACGCGAACCTTTATTTCCCTGATAACACCGACATTTTTAATAACGCCGAAAGCGGGCTTGCCCTCTTCCTGGGATTCAAAGCGGCTTCTGCCTGTTATACCGTTGTTGCCCTCAACCGCGCGGATAGAACCGTCGTCGCCGACTTCAGCCGCGGGTTCAAACGCCGGTATGTCAAAAGGCGGTTTGACCAGCGCCCATGAGTTGAAGGGCTCTACCGGGAAATGCACCCTAACACCCATTACAGTACCATACTGCCTTGAGGGGGCTTCCTTGGTATAGCTCAGGCTGATGTTAGTTACAGTTCTGGATGAAGAGGCCAGAACGACTTCCCAATTCTCTATCGCGAGAGAGGTTCTCATAATCGCTTTCTGTTGGGAAGTGAAACTACCGCCAGCTACATGGGAATAATCCATCAATGTTTGCTTATTCTGGTTAGGCGCATTGCTATCGTCACTTTCATGTATCCTGACGTGAACATCCGCCGTCAGCGTGGAGAAGTCAATAAGGACGGACTCCTCCGCGAACAGCGGACCCGCAAGCATCGCAATTAAGACAAGAATGAACATCTGTTTCATGCACAGCTCCTTTAAAACAATTCTTTCAAAAAATTTTGTTAATCTCATTTTATTGAATTTATAATGTTTTGTCAACGGCAAAACATTAAATTTTCACTTTTTTAGGATTTTTCCAGAATCTTTAAATTTCGGAAAAATCACCCCCGTTTCCGGCCTCCTGGCGCCGGAACCCCTCAGCATAAGCGGCGTTGCCCTCAATGAAAAAACGCACGTCCTTTACGTATGAAAAATTCCTCAAAATGCCTGAATAAAAAGTACGGAAGTTTTCATTCGTCCTGCCCCCTTCTTCGGGAGGCAAAGCGGCATCCGCGGTAAAATCGGCGTAAACCACCCCGTTCCGGTACAAAAGGGACTTAAGCTTTGTACCCCTGGGGAAAAGAGGCAGCAAATCCGGGGCGACAGGCCCCAGGAGCGTCTCCTCCGCATACCGGATAATATCCCCCTCCCTGGACCGGGCGTGCTTGATCATCCGGTCTTCTACGGCAATACCCCCGTCATTAACAGTATAAAATACAAAAGTCCTTCGCGCAAGCCCCAAATAGTTAAATTCCAGCAATGCCGCAAGGCCCAAAACTCCGATAAAAAAGAGATGGCGCTTTAGCGGGGAAGCCAAAAACTCGGCGGCGGGTCTAAAAATTGTATTAAAAAATGCGTTCATTACCGTTCAAATATACCAATGAAATTTGTTATCCCATTGTACAATGAATCGGTAAATCTTTGCAAGCCCTCTTCGCCGGTCATTAGGGCCGCGTCCTGCCGGTTGGAAATAAAGCCAAGCTCCACAAGGACCGCCGGCATCCGGCTGTTTCTGACCACAAACCAGTCATTCGCTTTCCGGCCCCTGGAAGGCATGGAACTGCCGAATGTCCGCCCGAAACCCGCAAGTATGGAATCGGCCAAAAGTATGCTTTCCGTGGCGTATTCTTCCTCAAGCATGGCATTCAGTATCGCGGTTATATCCGAGGAATAGTTGTGCCGCGAGGGGTCTATAAGCGACCTGCGGTGGCCGGACGTTATATGCCACACTTCATAGCCGCGGGCGCCGGAGCTGGCGCTCCAGTTGGCATGGATGGATATAAAGATAACGGCCTCGTTGTCACTGACTGTTACCGCGTTTGCCATATCGGAGCGTTGATCAAGGGTGCGGTATATGTCAGTATCCCTGGTCATCAAAATCAGCTTGCCGGGGTATGTCTGGATCAGCCTGTTCCTGAGCGCAAGCCCGACCCTGAGGACAATGTCTTTTTCATAGATTTGAGAGGTTCTCCCGTTGGCGGTTATATTTCCCACCGCGCCTGAATCCTTTCCCCCGTGTCCGGGATCAATCACAATGGCCGCGATGCGGAAACGCGAAGCGTCGTTTTCATGCAGGCGCGTAAACGTGTTTTTGAGAGTGGAGACAAACGCGTCGGGGAAGACCAGAGCGCCGTTATTGTTGTATGGCAGCGGCACGTTGAAAAGCTCCTGATTGTCAAATACCAGAAATCCGGTTTCTCCCTCTCTCGCGGCTGTGGAAAAAACGCCGTAATGATTGCCCAGGCTGAATACCCCGTCCCGAAATAAGGGATCCCAGCGGAATTGCGCCTGTTCATTTGAGGCCGCTGAGGAAAGCGCGTTCAGGGTTTCGTCAAGGGAGAGGGCGGGCAGAAAATGGGGAATGAGGAGCAGGAGGCAGAGTAAAAAGAGTTGTTCTAGGACAGGTTTTTTCATTTCGCTCCGGGTTGTTATTGCCAAACTTTTTATAGCACGGCTGTTTACAGCCAATTGTCAATGTAATAGACCGCCCCCTGATATGAGCCGCGAATCAGCGCGGTCCAGAAAGAGCGCCCCAGTATATTCTTATTGTCGGCATTTTTTTCAGCCAAAGGAAGGGGAAAGCCTGTAAGGAGGCGGACAGCGTTAAGGGTTTCCTCTACGGTTCTGCCCATGTAGTCGCGCAGGGACGACGCTGAAAAGGACGGAAACGGCGCGATTGAAAGGTTTGCGCCTTCTCCCTTTTTCGGGGAAATGTCGAGGATTTGGGAAAGGGCGGCTTTTTGTTCGTCTGTCAATTGGAAAGCGTCCGGCGGAAAAGGCGCGTTTTCGTTAAGAAAAGCGGATGTTTCCGTATCCGACGGATCGAGCCTTATAAGGATCGATTTCGCGGCGGTTTCGGCGGCTTTTACGGCATCATCCCTTTGCGGCGCGGAAGCGATGATATTGCCGCATTTGGTTACATTGTTTTCGGGGAAGGAAACCTTGCCGCCTTCCGTTATGCGCAGGAAAAGGTCGTTTACGCCGGAAAGGGTTCGCGCTTTTTCTACGCCTTCAATTTGTTTAACGGTTCCCGGAATGGAGATAAAAGCCCGTTCGGCGCATGTCCATTTTTTTTGCTGGACAAGCCCCTCTGGTTCTCTGCCCATAGCGGCAAGGATAGCGGCTTTTATCGGCTGTGCGCCGGATGAGTACGGGTAGGTCCAGCCCGACATATAGCCGCCTGAAAGCCTCGCGGCGATTTCACCTATCATGGGGCCTTTATCTGTAAGTTTGATGTCGCCCTTTGCCGCGCCTATGTTTTCCTTTCCGTCAAGCCCCAGAGCGCGGACCCCGGCGCGGAATGTTTCCAAAAGCGCGGATTGTTTTTGATCTTCAATAACGGTGGGCATTGTGTGTCCCATTTCGATAAAATACGGCGGGAAAAAAATATGCCTGTCCGCAAGTCCGCAGATTGTAATTTTGCCCTTGTATACAATGGCATCCACGGAAAATTCAGGACCGTCCATAAAAGTTTCAGCTATCGCGCGCCCTCTGCGGGAAAATTTTATCGCGGAACCGGCAGCGTCATGAAATTCCTCTATACTGTCTACTCTGCGGCAGCCCCTGCCTCCCATATTGTCTACCGGTTTTATCACAAGCGGGAACGGCAGAGGGATTGAGTCCAAATTGTCCTCTTTATTTATGGTAAAAAAATCGGGGGAGGGCAGGGACGCTTTTTTAAAACACTCGCGCATCCTTGATTTGTCCGAAGCGTTTAGAGCGGCTTCGTATGGAATTCCGGGAAGTCCCAGTTTTTCGGCAGTCCACGCTACGCTTGCGGAAAAATCCGTTCCCGCCGTCATTATTCCCAGCCGTCCGCCTGAACTCTGTATTGAACGCGCGAATGTTTCGATGCCTTCTTTGTCTTTAAGATCGATTTGCTCAAATCTGTCCGCCATTGAAATACAGGGCGCGCCGCGGCTGCCGTCAAGAACGAATGTAAAAAAACCGAGTTCTTTCGCTATTTTTATTGCCGGCCCCTGCATAACCCCGGCACCTAAAATAATAATTTGCTCTTTCATATACTCCCCAATATATTTTACCACGGAGTTGCGCTTGAGGAACACGGAGTTTAGAATTTTGTTTTAAAATTTCGCGCAGGCGCTCCGTGAAACTCTGTCTTTTCCGTGGTTAAATTCTTCCTTTAATTTGCGCGTAGACTTCAAATGTGTCTCCAAGACCGAAAAATTTGCTGATTGCGAGAAGCGGTAAGTACAGCGGGCTTTTTTTACTTTTCGCGAATTTTCCCAGAAGCGGAAAACGTTCGGGGTGGTGGCCGGAGATTACTGTTTTTTTTACTTTGAAGCCTGAGAGCGCAAGGGCTTTCGCGCACATTTTCGGCGACCACACAGTAAAGTGATCGGCGGGGCTTGCGGACAGAAAACGTTGTTGGTTCGATTTTCCGCTTATGCCTGAAAACGAAGGCGTTGAAAAAGCGAGAATCCCTCTGTCTTTGAGAATTTTTTTAATTGCGGCTAACACAGGCGCACAGTCCGTAAAGTGTTCAATAACGAACCAAAGCGTTACCGCATCGAAAGGCGGTTCGGACGGAACAGGGCAGCTAGGGAAAAACCCGTGTACTGCGGGAATGCCGAGTTCATTCTGTACATAACGGACGGCATCTTGCGCCGGATCAATGCCCGCAGGGGAAAAACCTTCTTCCTTTGCTGCTGAAAGAAAAGGCCCGTAAGCGCAGCCTATGTCAAGTAATGCTGGTTTTTGCACGCGCTCACGCGCAAGGAGCGAATTAATAATTTTGACGCGGCGTTTTCCCGCGTTTTTTATATTGTCAAAATCTTCGAGGTAAGTTTTTCCATACTGACGTTTGTATGATTCAAAAAAATATTCCCTTTCGTACTCAATTGGCGCAGGGCTTATTCTGTCCATGTAAATTACGCCGCAATTTAAACAGCGGCGGTAAGTTCGCTCGCTGAAACGGGAGACGCTGCGCTCAGGAGCGTTTGCGTTACAAACAGGACAGGCGCGGTTTATTTGAGGCAAAAACCCGCCGCAAATAGACGCGAGGCTAATCTTTTCCCTCAGCTTGTATTTCACGGCAAGTTCTTCGCAGTGTTTTTCCAGTTTTCGCATAAAAGCAGGTGAAAAAATAAAATGACGGCTAATACAATAAAACCCGGCCTCTTTTGCGAGTTTTGCGTGGTATTTTGTAGGCGAGGCGAGTAAAACCGCAGTTCCTGAGTAAAGCGCTTCGTAGGCGGTTATGCCGTAGTGGGTAATCACAATGTCGTATTCGCCGAGGCGTTCCGCAAGCGATGGAATTGCGCGTAAAACTTTTACATTTGGAAGATGTTCAATTTCCGCCTTTGAAAGAACGCCTCTTAAAAGGGTAATGTCTATGCCGTCCGTCGCGCAAAGGGCGCGCGCCGTCTTTAGCCCTAGCCCCGCGGCGTCTTCCTGACCGAAGGTGATAAGAACTTTCCAAATGCCGCCTGTACTATTTTTTTTTGGGAGCGGCAGGGGAGGAAACTTTAACAGAGACGGGGAAGATATGTTTGCTTTTGGAAAGGCGGTTTTTTCAGGGATAAGGATATCAATAAGGAAATCGAAACTGTCGCGGAAAGAGCCGCCTTCGTCAATGCCGGCAACAGGCGCGATCTTTTTCCAGCGTAGAATTTCATTTTTTTCCGTACGAAAATTGTCCATGATGACAAGCTCTATTTTCTCAACGCCGTTTTTTATCTCTTCGTTTGTTATGCGCCATGAAGGATTAAAGTTCATTGATTGAAAGATGATCTCCGCGTTTTCGCCGTATTCGGACAGAAAAAGAAACGCTTTTTTTCCAGAAGCGCGTAAATCGCAGGTAAGGGAAACAGCTCTGCAAAGATGTCCCGATCCATGCCCGGGTGAAAACTTCGCGATGATCAGGATGGCGTTCATTGCCCGAAAATCTCCGTGTACCGCCTGATGATCGTCATTCCTCGGCTGCGCAGAGGCTCGTTTTTAAGCGCGGCGTAAAGTTCAGCCGCGCGATCAAAATCCTCGCGGGTGTCTACCGTGAGCCGCATTGAGCCGCTTTTCAGCGAAAAGTCCTGCCAGCGCACCGGAGCGAGCGGGCGGTGAAGGCGGAACAGTTCGCCGTGATTGTAAAGATAGGGGCAGACGTGTTCGCGCTCAAAAGGGGAGGACGCTTCTTTTCCTGCGCGTAAAAGCGCCGCCGCCGACACGGATTCAACTCCCGCGCCATAGGGCAGTCCGCCGTATCCGGCGTAATCGGCGTTAATGGCCGCCGCTTCGGCGTTGATCGAGACTGCGGCGTCCGTAAAGACAAAGGGATTGTCGCCAGTTGCCCTGATAACGCGTTTAACCGAAAAGTGGTTTACCGCCTGGCAATAGCGTTCAAGGACGTCCTCTTTAGGGCCCGCGAAAATTTGAAAGCCTGCTTCCCGCGCCAGTGGCGAAAATGAAGAAAGTGAGTCTTCAGGGCACGCGAGTATTCTAAGGCCTGAAGGTATTTCATTTAACGCTTCCATTACGCGGAATACAAGCGGCTTTCCGTCCAGGAGAAGAAGGGCTTTTTCCGGCAGCCTTGAAGAATCGAGGCGCGCCTGTAGAATAATGGCCGTCAAGTTATTCCCCCGCCTGAGGCGCGTTGACTTCCCAGCGGTTTGTTACGACGCGGGCGTCGCATTTCCACCTGTATTTGTTCTTGGTAACCCATTTTCTGCTTTCTGAAAATTCTTCCCACGCGCTTAAAAGGTCTTCTCCTGAATTTTTCAGGAAAGCCGGAAAACGGTAAAGCGGAATATGCGCGTAATCACTGCGGAATACGGGAGCCAGATTTTTCAGATAGAAACGCCTGTAACTGTCTTCCACGGTATAATTTTCAGACGGCAATTCTCCGTCATAGGAAAGTTTTAATTGAAGGTTCAGCGCGATTTCCTCTCCCCAAAGATGGGCGCGGAAACCGAAATCCATTAACTGCCAATGCATATTTTTTAAAGTGGCGTCGTATCCGCCTGTCCGAATAAAACGCTGCCTGTCGTAGACTCCAATTCCGTCAAACGGATAAAGGCTTAAATCTCCCTCATTGTGCGGTTCAAGAAAAATAGTCCGTATTTTTCTACAGTGCGTCATCGGCGCTGTCAGAGACGGCAGAACCTCATAGTTTGAATTCATTATTACAGGAACGGTACACAGCCTTTTAAACCCGCACTTTTTTTCACTGTCTTCGCCGCCTTCTTCAGAATTGACGCTCAACCGTTCGGCAATGCGTCTTGCGGTTCCTCCGGCGATTATTTTCATGTCGCTGTGCAGGACAAAGAAAAGGGGGCTTTCTATTTCAGACGCGCCAAGATTGATCTGTTCGCCGAGGTTGATTTCATTCTCAGGCAGTATAAAGCGCACAAATGGAAAACGTCCCGAAAGTTCTTCAATGTCGTAATGAGGAGACGAAGATTCAATAGAAATTACATTGTCAAAGCCTGTCTTTTCAAGTTCATGAAAAAACGATCTTCGCGGAAGCCCCGGACGGTTAAGGACAATAGCCGAGATGCCCGTGGAAGCGATTCGTTCCTTGCCGCCTACTGCGGTGTAAGGCGTGATTTTTTCATTAAAAATTGTAGGTATAGTATTCATCGCAATCCGCGCAAAACCCCGTGTATTTTTTTAGACAATGTTCCCTGTAATAACTCTCTCCGTTTTTCCAGATACTTTCAATGGAATCTGTAAATAAATTTCCCAAAGTTAGTTCATTTTTAAGGGCTTCCCTGCAAAGAGGGACAGTTCCGTCGATTAAAACCGGCATATCCCGCATTATGTGCCAGCAGCTCTGGCGTATAACAGGCGAAATGTCCGAAGCCTGTTTTTTTTCGAGCTTTCCGCAGAAATCGTCGTATTTTTGAATGATAATGTTTTTTTCGCCGTTTGGGGCGTTTTCTTTCCAGTAACGGTAGAATTTTTCCGTATCGTCTTCCGCTCCGGCGGTGCGCACCGCTTGCACATAACAGTCGTTCGGGAAAAGCGAAAGGAGTTTTTTCGCGCAGTCGCCGGCCTCGGCAAATCCCTGCCCCCTTATTTCCATGTACCTCTGCGAATCGGCGCTGTCAAGCGACACGATCCATGAAAGCGGCGCGGGCAGGGTTTTCCTTTGCGCGGCGTTTTTAGAAAGGCCGGCACATTCTTCAAGTTCTTCTGCTTTCCAGCCGAGGCCGGAAGTCTCGATAATAAGGGAAAGTTCAGGGTGCGAAATGACGCTTTCGATTAATTTCATTTTTTGCGGATGAAGGCTCAATTCCCCCCACAGTGAAAGATCGATTACCGCGTCTCCTGAAAACGCGGCGATTTTATCCAGCAGAGATTCAAATTTTTCGCTTTCCATAAAATCTTTGCGCCCGCTTGAGTCCGTGAAAACAGGGTATGGGCAGAAAGCGCATTTCTGCGGACAGCCGCCGTAAACCTGAATGGGGTAGAAAGCGGGCAGTGTACGCAGAATTTCAGGCTGCTGTTCGATAACGTTCTGAACATCGCCTGATGCGGGAATTTTACCCCCTCCTGAGTCAAGTAAATTTTTAATGAGAAGCAGGTTTCTTTTTGAATCGGCGCAAAGGTTTAATCTGTGGCAGCGCAGGTCTACGGGAGAAATTTCAGTTTCGATATCGAAGGCGTTAATGTCTTTTTGAATAACGGAAAAAAGCATATCCCTTTCGACAGGGCCGTCTTCTTCGCCCAGAATCTTCGCTAAAATCCCCGCTGTTCCATTAGACAGCACTTCCGGCGCGAGGCCGTACGGCCAGCCGTCGGCGTAGGAATATTCCGCCGCGTAACGCAGATGCCTTTCGGCGATTGCGCCCGCCAGAGCGGGGTCCAAAAAGGGGCAGTCCGCGAAGGCAAAATAGACGCAGTCGAATCCAGCCTGAAGTTCCGCGATTTTTTCAAGCAGACTCCGTTTTGTCCAGGAATCCCTCTGTTCTATTTGAACCCCGTTAAGGAAGGAAAAATTTCCCCGTGAGGCCAGAAGCGCTGTTTTTCCAACGCCGGGAAACTTTTTTGCCTGTTCAAGTGAAAGGGCGACGCTGTTTTTACCGTCCAAAACAGGCTGAAAAGCCTCGCTTGACAGGCATCCGCCGAATAAAATTAAAAGCGCGTTCATACTTTTCCATTATCGGCGGAAAATCAACGAGTGGAAAGGGGGCAGGATAGGGGAGTTAGCGAATAGGGAGCTTGGTACATCCCGCAAAATCCTTATATATTGATAAATGCCGCTTGAAGGGATGGATATGTGATATACTAACTTTTAAGGAATTCGTCATGAAAAAACGCCTTTTTATCATTTTGTTTGTTTTGTTACATGGTTTATTGTTTGCAGAAGAACTACAATTCAGAGTAACAGAAAGGGCTAAATATGTTCCTCTGCGACAACGGACGCAGATAAAATATTTGGAAGCAGAAAGCATTGTTACCTGCCGAAATAAGATAAACTATTCCCAAGCTTTAACAGAAACAGAAGATTTAGCATTCACTCTTGCGATTTTGCTTTTGAAAGACAGAGATGAATACTGGACCGAGGCCGAAAAATTAACCCCCCTTGATACGCATGATACTTTTTTGCCGAGTATTGCGATAAATCATTCAAGGGAAAACAAAGAACTCTGGGTTCCGTCATATTATGCTGATGTCTTAAACAGCAGAAAGAGAGATACGCTTATCAGTTTTGAATCATATTGGCTTCCCTGGGAAGCTATAGATGATTTTACAGGTGAGGTTTTAGAGAACTGGCATACTCGTTATAACATCAATGAAAATGGTGAAGTTATGTTTTACAACGCGGCAATACGATTGACTTTAACCGACTATTGTTTTATGGTTAAAGACATACAGAAAACCGATTATGGCTATCAAGTGATTTGCGTTAGAACGGGATATCTCGATCTTGGTCTAGATGCTGGTTCTCACTTTAATTGGTCTTATATAAAAGATGATGAATATTTTTCACTCCTCATGGTAGAAGACGGCGACTATCTTGATTTATACGTGGATAATTTTTCTCAACAATTTGGGTCGCTTATAAAAGTTAGGCAGGAATTTGCAGAGCAGTTTGAATCATTAATAAAAACAAACACCTGCGATTTAACTAGTGTGCAGTGGCCCCAACGCGCAGACGGCAGTACGGACTATTCGATTCCCACTCTCAATACCTCAGAAGAAGTTAAACAACTGGAACCCATTGATTTTTCCATTGACAGTTCTGATATTGAGAATCAACTGGCTACCCAAAACAGCGCAAGAACAAGCGCCATGCCGTTTTGGGCGTGGCTCGCTATTATCGGGGGAGCGGTCGCAGTTGCAGGCGGAGCGGCAGTGTTCGCGGTGAGGCGTAGGAAGGGCTGACCTCCGAAGAGGAATTCTGACGACAGAAATATTTGACGGCGCTGTATTAGTATGGTAAAATAGCGCAAGAGAATAAAATGAGCAGGAACATACTAGGCAAAGGCTGGGCGTACCCGGTATCCCCCGACGTGAAAGGAAACATAAAATTTTCCCGGTACGAAAAAAGCATAGAAGAATCGATAAGGATAATCCTTAACACCACCCCCGGAGAACGCCTCATGCGCCCCGATTTCGGGTGCACAAATATTCCCTTTGCGTGAGGTCTTTGGGACGAATTTGGTGTCGGGCACCGTTGCGTGTGCTATTCGGGACAGGGCAGGCTGTGTGCCAGCAAAAAAAAAATCTTGACAATATACATTTAATAAGTTATTTTTAAAGTGTCTCCGAAAGGGGATCGCCACTTGATGAGGCGGCGTTGTGGCCTCATCTGCCAA
>JGI24698J34947_10001181_pt1 | contig 13620 bp, 7 predicted proteins | sample TergutMp193P3_FD_34947 | JGI IMG/M metagenome (IMG submission 34947)
TGCGTGAAATTTCTTAGATTAAGGCTTTTAGTCATAATATTAAACGGGCTTGAACTTCCAAGAGTTTCGGATTCGGACCGGATATGCGCCCTGTAGTCCCGGATATTCCGCATACCGACAAGAGCAATGGAATGGACGAACGGCGTATCCGCTCTGTCAATATAACCCTCCCGAAGCTGCCTCAAAAATGTGATAAGCGTTCCGTTGCTTAAACAGTCGGCTTCGTCAAAGAATATGATTAGAGGCTTGTCCAGCGTCCGGCAGTAATTCGCGAGCGCTCTGTTCAGTACGCCGGAAAAATCGCTGTAGTCAGCATTCTTAGCAAATCCTTCCGGCAAATCCTGATTTTCGATGCGGGCCGCTATTTTTTTGACTATACCCGGAATCCCTATTGACGGCTCTCTTAACTCCTGTATGGCTTCCAGCGAGCAGTATAGTGCGTAATATTCTCCCAGCGCGTTAATTTGGCGAACCAACTCTTTCAACAGCGTAGTTTTCCCGCTTTGACGCGCCGCATGGATGACAAAATACTGCTTACTGTCGATGAGACTCATCAACTCTTCACCAATACCCCGCAACGGGTCGAGCATGTAGTGTTCGCCCGACACACACGGGCCGGATACATTGAAATAACGGTTAGGCATAAGTCAAGTCTACTAACTTTTAAGGTGGTCGTTTTCAGGTTTCGGGAACACCCCACTCCCCTACACTCCCCGGCGGGACGGGCGCGACACTATATATAAAACTGTAAAATAATCATTTCGCAGGAAAAAGTCAAAATAAAGTACACACGAAAGTTAAGGTTCTATAAAAAAATTGAGAATTATTCCTCTAACCGCGCAAATTCATCTGAATTGGGGTAATATTTCTGGAAAAGTGCTATATATTATCTCCCAAATGGTTCAAAAAGGATGGTTTTGGATGGAAAAATACCACAAAGATTGCCCGACTAGCAGGAGTTGCGCGATTAAAGGGATAATTCCCACGCAATAAGTGAGATTAATTGACAATTCTGTACGATGTACAATAAGTTGACATATCGCTAAATTATACGACATGGATAAATCTTTGAAAATCAATGTGTTATGTGGTATAGTTTACATAATATTTATGTATTTATGATGTTTTGTTTGCCAAAATCGCCAAATTTTGATGTTTTTTGTTGTTGTAAAAAAATTAAAAAATTTGTATTATGGGATGTCAAATATATTATTTTTTGTTTAAGTTAGGTGGTTGACACGGATAACATACCGCCCGTTGGTCGGGTATGGAAAGCCAGATCAAACAGATTAACCGCTATAAGCGCGAGGCGGTAGTTGAGATGGATATGATAAGGGCGGTGCGCGAGGTGAGGTTGATGTTGAAAGTAGTCGCAAAAATATAATGGTTTGGGGGGCTTAGCTCGGTCTTTTGGCTTTTGGGTGCGAGCGAATAAGCATAATGTGGGTAAAAATAACAGATATTAGGTGTTTGGGAGACACCAGCGATGGTATACAACGTAACGACAACAAAAATATTCGATATTCCGCCATATTTTTTCTTCTATGTGGTGGGTGTCGTCTTTGCGTCATCGCTGTTTATTATACTACTGTTAAAATATAATTACGATATACCCCGGTACACAAAGATATTTTTCCTGAGCGCAGCAGGTTTGTTGATAAGCGCAAGGTTGTTCGGTTTTCTAACCGGCCTATATACTGCGTTGGCGAATAAAGAAGCAATTACGTTAAACACATTTCTAAATACAGGAATTGTATATTACGGGGGTCTGATAGGATTTATATTGTCATTTTTACTTATTTGTAAAATATGGAACAAAAAAATAGACTATGGGGTTGTAGATATAACCGCTGTTTGCATACCCCTGTTTCTTTTTTTCGGACGATTAGGCTGTTTCTCAGCCGGATGTTGTTACGGAATAGAAAGCAATTCGGTGTTTTCCGTACTATACACTAACCGCATAGGTGGTGAGGTCGTCACAGCCGCAAGGTTTCCCAGTCAGTTGGTAGAGTCTGCTTTAAGTATGGTAACATTTTTTGTTTTAATGGCATTATTATTAAAGCAAAAATTCAGAGGACACTTGGTGGTTGTTTACTTGCTTATATACGCAACAATGAGGGTAATCTTAGAATTTTTCAGAGGGGATTTCGCTCGCGGAGTTTGGAGCGGAGTTTCATTTAGCCAAATTGTAAGTATAATAATACTCATTTACTGTGTATTTTCAATTATTAAAAATACAACATTGCAAAAATTTAATAATACTGTAAAGGAGTTAGAAAAGGAATAACAATGGATGATATTATTGATAAAATAAAAGATTGGTTTAGTTGGGTAGGTGAAAGAGGGCCTTTCGGGAGATTTTTCTACTCAATTGTAACTGGCGTTTTTATCGCGTGTGGTTTATATGTAACGGCATTTGTATTAGAGTTCGCAAACTGTGTTACTTGTGGATTTTGTCCAACTATGTGTGCTTTATGTGTACAACAGGTTGGATGGGATGGGTGGGGAGACTTCTTGTCTAGACCTGGTGAAAATACATTATACAACCACTGTGGTTGCGAAAGTGGGTGTTCACCTAGTGGCCCCCCAACAGGTGTGGGGGCTTGTGTTCCAATCTGGGGTGGACAAATCTTTTTTAATGTCCTTATATTTTGTGCAATTGCCGGAGCAATTATTGGAGCGATATACGGTCTTGCCACTCAAGTGCAGATAATGAGTGAAAAACGTGAACGAAGGCGTCAAGCTGAGAGTGAGGAATATGAGCGAAGAGTTCAAGCTGAACGGGAAGCTGAAGCAAAACGACTCGCTGACGCAGCGGCAAGAGACCATCAGATGAAGAGGGAAGCAGCGGAGGCGCTTGAGAGGAAACGTCAAGCCGAGTCGAAGCAGAGGCAAGAAAATGCCGCCGAATTTCAACAAAAGTCTGAATATGCGTTAAATCAATGTGAAAAATACAAGCGCATAAGCGATAATACTGGATTGAGTCCCGATCCTAACGCCGTAAACTTGCAAGTAGAATTATGGGAGAAAGTTAACGAAACGTCAACGGCGTTGCAAAAACTTGATAATATTGTAAAAGAACTCAAAAAGGAGAATGCTGGCACATGAAGATTATTAAATGCGGATGCGGTCGCAATATACACGTATTTTCTCATTCCGGCAATATGTCGTGCCCGTTTTGCGGCGCTCTCGCAGGCACGAATTTGGAGATCAGTAAGCCTTACGAAAAGCCGTTTTTATTTTTAAATGACAATTTGACCGAAATAGATGCGAGAATCAGCACATTGGATTTTGAAGCGGCCAAGAAATTAATTGCCGAAGCATTGGCCATACTGCCGGGGCCGGAAATAGGTCCGGCGCCTAAAAGCGGTGAGATACACTGGCGGAAGTTGTTGGCAAATATTGGCTGTAAAAATGACACAGAACTTTTTAGCAAGGGTATGCTGCTTCATGAGTATCCGGCATTCAAAAACGCTGAAAAATACGCCAACGCGGAGGAAGCGTCCACATACGCATTAATTAACAACGCGAAAAATTCTATACTTGCGGAAGTGATAAAAACTCTTGATGAGCAAGAGATTATTGATAAAGCCGATACCGGGGTAAAAGACATATTGGAAAAATGTCAAACAAAACTTATGGAATTACAGAAAAACGCTCAGGAAAAAATCTTGAAATTGGAAAAAATCGAAAAAGATATGCGAGAATATGCAATTGATTATGAGGTTGCCGTTGAAGAATACAAACGTACGATCAGCACAATTTACTTAAATATAAGAAATGTTGGTAATAGAAATAACGAGATTTCAGAAGACGAAAAAAACACATGGATAAATGAATTGGACGTTAAATCCCAGCAGTGCGATAAAGAAATACAAGATTTAGAATTACTAAAAAATGATAATGAACATTACCTTAAATATCACAAGTTGGCTGAAGCGCAAAAAGACTTTATTTCTAAAATAAGGCAGGACATTGCCCTAATCGACCGCATTGGGTCGGAAGCGAGAAAGTTTTTTGAGGAAAAAATAAAACCAATCGAAGATAAATTTTTGAAAGCGAAATCGGCCATTGATAATGGGGATTACGAACCTGCGAAAAATTTGATTGGGTCGCGTTTTGATTTGATTTTCAAAAAGGTGATAGGTGGTATATTATGTTAAAAAAGTTAAATTACTATAAGATAAATTTTAGGAGGTATAAATCATGAAAGATGAGACTATTTTGTGTCCTGTATGCAAAACGGAATGCGGTTTAGGCGCAACAAAATGCCCTTTTTGTGGATTTACAGACCAGTTAGGAATAAATAGAACATGGCCAATTAAAGAAGATTTAAACTATTGGCTTGAAACGACGGTGATACCATATCGTCAGAAATGGGAAGCAGAAAAGGAAAATTACAATCCTGACTTTACAATTTTAAAACCAATAGATTTTTTACAAAATTTTCTCGATAATTTAGTAAAGTTTGATGAAAACTGTAAAAATATTTATGCTCAGGCTTATCAAAAAGAAGAAAATCAAAAAATAGCGTATGACAAAGAATTATTGGGTGTTGAGCAAAAACATGAGCATGTTAATTCAGCGGAACGCAAGATAAAAGAGGCATTTAATAATTATAATCAGGAGTTGAAAAAACTTGAAAAATTGGAAGAAACGAATAGAAATACCATATACACCCAAATCACACAAGCAAGACTTTCCGGTGGTGAGCCGGATGCGATAAAGCAACTACGTCTTAAATTGTTTGTCAATAAAGAACAAATTCAACAAAAACGTGATGCGATATTGAATAATTATTTGGTGGAATGTAACAATATAGGACAGGAGCGAAAATCAGAACAGGACAGGAAAAACAAAGAGATGTTGGATACGCATATTAGCGTGGCCCAAAAGAGAAAGGATTTTAAAGTTAGTTCTCGGAGAGAAACAGAAAGACAGATTGAAGATGCAGAAAAAACGTTTAACAAAAGTTTTGGTCCGAGGACCGTTGAAAGAAAATATGCGGAAATATACGCAGACGAGCCTTATGCCGAAACCTATAGATGCGGAACGAAAATTCCGGAAAATGTTTGCGTAGCGGCGCTTTCATACGATGTGTCCGCGTTGATTGACAGCCGCACGAAAAAAATGCTTGAACGTTATTATCCGGTACTTTACAATAGCGACAAATTAAATTTGCCGTTTTCCCTTACGTTTGCCGATGGCTTTAATTATTTGTTTGAATTTAATGAAAGAAACAAGGAAGAAGGGAATAAGGAGATACTTATAGACAGCGTATGTTCTTTAGCCATGCGCCTGTTTATGATGGTCCCGCCGGGAAAGATTAATTTTACGTTTATTGACCCGATAACCAGCGGTGACACTTTTGCGATTTTCAACAGACTCGTTGACGTTAACGACCATCGTACAAACATTGTTATAAACGGACAAATATGGACGTCAAAGACCGATATAGATGATCGGCTCAGTGAACTTGAAAAGCGTATCGAATATGTCATTCAACGGTGTTTAAAGAAGCAATATGACAATATTCAGGTTTATAATAAAAAAGCCGGCCAAAATGCCGAGCCTTATAAAGTGCTGATAATAATGGATTACCCTTGTAATTTCAACGAAGAATCATTAAGCAAGTTGGAACGTATCATTTCTAAAGGGCCTAAATGCGGCATCTATACCGTTATCCTTAAAAGCGAAGAACAAGTCTCTAAAGTGGACAAAAAATTAGTGCCGTTATTAAACAGCATTGACACTCGAATCAAAAATGATGGATTGCGCACCGTTATGAAAGACGGCAGGATCATTTTAAGCGACAACAAATTTAACGGTAATGATATCTTGCTTAATATGAAATTATTCTCGGAAAAAGAACAAAATACGGTTATCCCAGTATTGAAAAATGGTATTAAAAAAGCAGACGAAATAAAAATAAAATTTGAGGAATCTATCGGTGGTGAAATAACAGAAGAAAAACTGCTTGAAGAAGAACACAACGGGGAGTTGATTATACCTATTGGCACTTACGGTGCCGGAGAAATACAGGATCTCGCTTTCGGCAAGCGTTTTGGTTGTTATCACGCCTTGATAGCCGGTCAGACCGGTTCCGGTAAATCGAGTTTGTTACATACAATCATAATGAGCGCCCTTAAAAAATATAGTGCTGAACGATTGCAGATATTTCTTATCGACTTTAAATCCGGTGTTGAATTTAAGATTTTTACAGAGTATAAATTAGACATGATTAAAGCAATCGCCGTTGAAAGCGAACGGGAATTCGGTGTCAGCGTACTTGACGAACTTCACAAGGAAATGCGTAACAGGGCGGAAAGATTCAAAAGGATAGGTGTGGATGAAATTGTAGATTTTCGTAAAAAAGGCAATGAATTAAACGCAAATAGCGAAGACTACATAATGCCGAGAATACTTTTGATATTTGATGAATTCCACGTTTTATTTTCAAAAGAAAGCGATGACTTAAGTCGAAATGCGATAAAACATCTTGAAGAAATCGCAAAACAGGGAAGAAGTTTTGGTGTTCATCTTATTTTATCAACCCAATCATTGGCAGGTGTCGGTGGGATTTCGCAGGATGTTTGGGGACAAGTTGGTGTTCGCATTGCCTTTAAGTGCCCGAAAGAAGATGCACATCTTATCTTGCGTGAGGGGAACGATGCCGTTGATTCATTGCCCCAAGGCAGTCCCGGTAAAGCAATTTATAATTCTGAATGTGGAAGCGCCGCCAAGAATACTGAATTTAGGGTTTCATATTTGGAACAGGAGACGCAAAAAAAATTATTAAATGAAATATCAATACGTAACAGTAATAAGGAACACGAGACGCGGATATTGCTTTCAAACGTAGAAGACAGTATTTATCACCCGTTCCAAAAATTCGCGGATGGCAGCAAACCGGATGTGTTCAAAGAAAATACAATTTTGATCGGAGAACCGTTACAACTGTTTGGTAAATTACAGACAAGTTTCAAGGCAAAAGAAAAGTCCAATATGCTTATTATAGGAAATAACCTACAAAAGGCACGGGCAATGTTTACATTCTGTTCCTTGAGCCTTGCCCTCCATACATTAGCTAAAAACGGCTACAAGAAGCCACAACGGCTAAGTATATATATTCTAGACTATATTCCGTCAGAAGATAACCATGATGAGGACAGTTTAAAAATTTTGGCGGATTTGCTGCCTACATATATTAAGTATGTTAAATCGGACGATGCTAACAATATCAAAGAGGTCTTGGAAGAGCTGCACGGGGATTTGCCGGATGGAAAAAGCGACGATAAAGCCTCTAACGATAGCAAATATCTTCTACTATTCGGATTGCAACGTGCCCGCGGTCTTCGCCAAGGTGGTGACCAGCAACAAGGTCGAAAACACGACATTGCCGGAATGGATGACGAGTCATGGTTGGAAAATGAGTCTAAACAGTTTATCTCGCCGTATCAGATATTTCTGAATATTTTAAACCACGGTCCTGAAAAAAATCTCCATACCATCCTGTGGGTAGATAGTTTCAAGACCTTTCAAGCCCACTATCAGGGCTGGCTTGATAATTTCTTTGACATGCGTGTTGGTTTCACAATGCCCAATGAGGATTCGGTGTTATTTATGGAAGAACCGTACGGCAGTCAAATAAGCGAAAATAACGCAGTATTCAGTTTTAACGGAAATCAAAAATTCCGCCCGTATCGTGTTCCAGATTCGGGTTGGCTGAAGAGAATGTGTGATTGCATAAACAGTTTTCAATAATGTACATTTTAAACATAAAAAACAGGAGGAAAAAGATGTCTGATTTTAAAGCGATAAAACAAAACAAAACTGAAATGCACAAAGGACAGTTGGAAGTATATGAAAAGCATGCCGATAACTTAGCCGGTAAAAGAGAACATACCGATCGAATGTTTGAGGCTATGAAGAATCAAGTACGGGACATCAACGACTTGATGGCGATAGAAGCTGCCCAACAAGATTCTGACACCCGTTATCGGGACGCATTCCGAGAACAAGTCGAGGCACCTTCAGACGCAATAAAGAAAGAGATGGAGCGGGATGCAGACGAATTGGAGGAGGAAAGCCGTAACGTGATGCGCGCAGCCGATCATGCAATTGGAAACGGCGTATCAGACGACGTGGCGGCCAGAATCAAGAGTGAACTGGGAAAAAGCGCGACCGAATTTGACAAAATGGGCAGAAACGCAAGAGACATCATGGCCGTACATGATCAGGGCGTTAACGCTTCCCGTCTTCGTGTCTATGGCATGTACAAATGAGGAGACTTTGACATGAACTTTCGTTGCTTTGGCATAAATAAAATCCCTGATCTAACCCTCAGCAAGTATTCTTTCCTTGACGAAAGCGGGGTGGAGGGTGTATTGAAGAAAACAAGCGCATTCCTGCGACAAATGAACCGCAAGGGGTTATTGTCCAAAGTATTCTGCCACCTCTTGTATACTTATGCCCCTAAAGACTCCGCAGGCCAACGCCTGAAAGTATTTTTTATTGTATCTGGAAAAGATGGCGAAAACTTGTCGTACACTCAGGAGTTGGTTCAAAATTCGGTGCTTAGCACCTTTTATGATTTTAAGCATTTGGACGTTGAACCCGCCGACTTGCTGAAATCGAATCACTGTGAGAACCACTGCCAAACCTATCCGCACGTAGCGGCACTGGTCAAACATGTTTTTTCCGTGGAACCGTCGATCATCCGACCTGACAATCAGGGTGTTAAGTTATATCGGGTGGCCGAATGGAAGATAAACGAAAACGCACGCCTATACAATTTGTTTCGGTTGATGCAAGGTTTGAATCAACCCGCCGCTTTTCGGGTTGACCTGTTTCCGGTCAATTATGCGGCCAGATTGCGGGATGCTTTGCATGAACTTCGAGCCGAAATCAGCACACGTCCAAATTCGGGAACGTCCGGCTTTACGTTCCAACGGGACGACAATGCCGAGGAAACGTTGAGGCAATACGAAATGATCATTAAAGATTACGAAAGTGCACCGCATTTTAGAGTCAACATACTCGCTTTTGCTAACGAGTCAAGTCTTGCTACACTTTTAGCTGATGCGGCGGGAGCTGAAGCCTTGGAAAGCGGCAGTTACCAGATAGTACCGGTCACGCATACCGGCCATAATACCGGATACGGTATCTTTGATTATATGAACAAACCGATAGACGTTGCCGGATTGGACACGCCGGACCGATATGCGTTTCTACCCAGTTTGTTTTTGTTGGAAGAGGCGCGTCCGTTCTTTACATTCCCGGCTCTGCACGATGGGGAAACGATTGAGATTCTCAAAGAAACAACTCCGGAATTTGACGATACCGGCATCAACATTGATATGGGGAAAGACGAAAATGGGCGTTCGGTTTCCATTGCGGCCAAATCTCTCAAGAGGCACGCTTTTATAGCCGGGGTACCCGGTTCCGGCAAGACCAACACCATGTTGCACTTGGCTACTGCTATGTGGAAAACGCACAAAATACCGTTTCTGATTTTGGAACCAGCCAAAAAAGAATATCGGGCATTGGCCAATATTGAGGGCATGGAGGACTTGTTGATATTCTCACCGTCTTCTGGAACCATGTTTCCGTTGCATATCAATCCCTTTGAATTTCCTGCTGGAATGCGGCTTTCGGAACATATACGGAATTTGATGGCTGTTTTTGAAGGCGCGTTCCAGTTAGTCGGCCCTGCCCCATTTTTAGTAGACAGCGCTATGGAAGCAGTGTATCGTGAAAAAGGCTGGTATCCGCATACTGAAAATCCGAATCACGGTGGTGTAATCCGATTGTCGTATCCAACATTGTCGGAGTTTTACCAGAGGATAAGCGTTCAGGTGGACGCAGCCGGATATGAAGGGGAGACAAAAAGTAATGTGAAAAGCTTTGTCGAAGTGAGGCTCGGTAGTCTGCTGCGCCGCGAAATGGGCGATGTATTTGATGTGCCTGGTTCCACTATCCCGCCGGAAGAATGGTTATCCAAACCAGTATTGATCGAATTGGAAGCCATGGGTGGCGGTCCCGCCAATTTTTTGACTCTGCTTTTGTGTACCTTGATTCGGGAGACTTTGAAAGTTGCTCAAAGAGATGATGAAAAATACAGAAAACAACCGCGGCATGTCATTTTCCTTGAAGAGGCGCACAATCTGATAGGTCCTGAAGCGGAGGAGGCGACGGGTGAAAACGCCAGCCCTAAACTTGCGGCGACAGCGTATATAGTCAAAATGTTGGCAGAGGTTCGCGCATTGCATGAGGGCATTGTGATTGCCGACCAATTGCCGACCAAGATGGCACCGGAAGTCATTAAGAATACCGTACTAAAAATTGGTCATCAACTTACGGCCGAAGACGACCGGAACTTGTTAGGCGCAACTATGTCCGCTAGCGCAACGCAGCTGGAACAAATGGCAACATATGGAGTCGGTGACGCTCTGATAGCCACCGAAAGACTTCAGCGCCCGTATAAGGCGAAAATTCGTAAATGGCAGGAGGACGACAAGGATTATGAACCACCGTCGGACAAAGAACTTTTTTTGAAATTAGCTGACCCCCAAAAACTGGATCCACCCAAAAATCCTGTTTATGACGAACAGTTAAAACGAAGTATGGAAATTTGTTACGAAAAATTCTATATGGAACAATACACGTTGATGAACGAAATGGAGCAAGTGGTTAAGGCATATAAAGTAGATATACCTGGAGCGAAGGTATTGGCTGAGGAATCCGGAGATGCCTTGACGTCACGGTTGGCGGTTGAGAGAAAGGTGTGTAATGAGCGTTTGGAGAAGCTGCTTTCGTCCATGATAAATTTGTTTCATAAGGAAAAAGGATATTTTGAGCAAAATCCTATATATAAGAGAAAAATTTTCGATTTGATCGTAAAATTACAGGAAGCTTGGATACCCCTTTATGAATATACAAAAGTATGGTATGAGGAAAGCGCAAAGAGGCATAAAAGGGATAACAGTGATATTTTGGTGGAGATAGGGTAATGGGAGATACCAAATCTAATGCACTTGCACAAGCGGCATATAATGCCGGTTTAAATTGTGGACGGCCGGATGAAGCTATCGCGCATTATACAGAGGCGATACGGTTAAATCCAAAATTTGAGGATGCGTATTCATCACGTGGTCTTTCATACCTTCTAAAAGGTAACAAAGACAAGGCGTACGCGGACTTTGATGAAGTGTTACGAATTAATCCGAATAATGTTGAAGCTGGAAAATATCGTTCTGAGATAAGCGCTATTCAAAATACAAGTTCTTCACCAAAAGTCGAATTGCCAAAGCCACCACGGCGTTCTCGTGGTTTGGGTAATGGACGCAGTATTTTCATTACGGTTTTTGTTGTGTTATGTATAATTGCGGTTGCGCTAATCACGTTTTTAATAATGCGGGAAACGCCTGATATGAAATGGTACTCCGATAATCCAAACGAGACAAGCTTTACAATTTCCACAGCTGAAGAATTGGCGTGGCTGGCTAAAATCGTAAACGGTACGCAGGGAGTATGGTCGAAGAAAAGAGATAACTTCATCGGTAAAACCATTACACTTGCCGGGAACATCGATATGTCACAATATGGTAATTGGGTGCCGATAGGAAATTATTCTATTGATACCAACAACATCTTTTCAGGAACGTTCAATGGTGGCGGGTATGTCATAAGCGGACTTACGATTAACCGTCCAGATGTAGACCGTCAAGGGCTATTCGGTCGTATTGACGGCGGTATGGTGGAAAATCTTGGGTTAGACAACGTTAATATCTACGGTCACGACCGTGTCGGTGCCGTAGCGGGAGTTATTAATAAAGGGAGCCGCATAATCAACTGTTATTCCACCGGTTTGATAAATGGTATGGCAATGGTTGGTGGTTTAACAGGAGCGATTGCCGACAACAGTGATGTGGGTAACAGCTATTCTACCGTTTCAGTGAACGGTGACGTTGCCGTTGGCGGAGTAGTGGGGGGTATCAACGGAAAGAGTAGCGTTATTGGAAGCTATTCCATCGGTGTGGTTAGTGGGCGTCATGGTGTCGGCGGTGTGGTGGGAAGTGTTGTTAATGAAAGCTGTGTGGTTGGTAGTTATTCTGCCGGTATGGTCAAGGGCAGTAATGACGTCGGTGGCGTTGCAGGGCAGATTCTTTCCAAGAGTAATATGGCCAATAGTTATTCTACTGGCACGGTCGGTGGCCGCGATATTGTTGGTGGTGTAGTGGGAACTGTTGGCGACAATGGTCAAGTAGTTAATAGTTATTCCACTGCTGTAGTCAGCGGAGACACTGCTGTTGGCGGCGTAGCGGGTCAAGTTCGCGGCAACAGCAGTGTGATTAGCTGCGCAGCACTGAATTCTGAAGTGAAAGGGAACAACACAAGTGTGGGGCGTGTGGTAGGTGGGTTTTTGAAAAGCACTCTCTCAAACAATGTTGCTATAGACGAAATGAAAAATGGCACAGGCAATATCAAATGGACCAATAAGGGGGCGGCGACAATAAACGGTGCAAACATCACCGTTGCTACAATCAAACGCGATGGTACAATCGGTGGGCGTTTCACAAGCGCCAATGGTTGGACAACACAAAATGGCAAGCTTCCCAGTCTCAGCGTTGTAGTGTCTACGTCCGAGGGGACAAAACCCTTGCAACAAAAGGCGCAGGGGGGACGGAACTAATGAATGCAGGAACGTTCGAGATTGCGAGATCATATTTTTTGAAAAGTACGGTTTTATCTGTGGTGACAAATAGTATCATTATGACACTATAGTACTTTAAATAAAGGTTAAGGTTTTTTGTTATTTTGGGTGTGTGCGTAATTTATTTTTGTAGTTTAATCATTTGAAGGAGTGATAGAATATGAAAAAGATAGGTCTTGATTTCGGAACAACGAACAGTACAACAAGGAGATTTAACAAATGAGTGAAATGGTTGAAAAGTGTCCGGTATGCAGACAAGGCAAAGGGCCGGAAGTCTGCGAGGTATGCGGGTTTACCGACGGTGGGGCTATTAATAGAGAATGGCTCAATAAGGAAGATGCTGAACTCTGGCTTGAAACAGTAGTGAAACCGTATCGTGTGCGGTGGGAAGCGAAAAAACGGGAAGCGGAGCTGTTGGCACGAATTAAGGAATTAGAGACAAAACTATCTATTCCATCCGCGTCTGACCAAGTTGGGTTCACAGATCCACGTGATGGTAAGTTTTACAAGACGATAAAAATCAACGGTCAGGTATGGATGGCCGAAAATCTGAATTACGCGGCGGAAGGCAGCAAGTGTTACAATAACGAAGAGGCCAACAGCGCGAAATACGGGCGTTTGTACGACTGGGAGACGGCTAAAAAAGCCTGTCCAGCTGGTTGGCATTTGCCAAGTGATAATGAGTGGGAGACGTTGGTGAATTATGTCGGCGGTAAGGACATTGCCGGTAAGAAACTTAAATCTAAAATCGGTTGGGACAATTACGGTAATGGTATAGACGAGTATGGTTTTTCAGCTTTACCCGGCGGCTACGGCTATTCGGATGGCAATTTCCACTATGCCGGCTACTACGGCCGCTGGTGGAGTTCCACGGAGAGCGGCGCTTACTTCGCTTGGTACCGGGG
>JGI24698J34947_10001182_pt1 | contig 13620 bp, 9 predicted proteins | sample TergutMp193P3_FD_34947 | JGI IMG/M metagenome (IMG submission 34947)
ACACAGGACAGGAATCAAAAGACCCGCGAAATCAATCAACAGGAAACTGCCGCCAAGAATTACGCGCAGCGCGATAGAAATGGCGTACCAGAAAAATACCAGCCCCGCAAGTCCTGTCTTTGAAAAAAACGCGGCTTCGTATTTTTTTAATATAATGCGGTTTGCAATGTTGATTAAAAGGCCTGCCGAGTTAAGAATTACGCCTATACCGACAGTAAAGCCGAAAAAGTACAGCAATTTTGACAAACTGCCGCCAAATTCCGCCAGGGGAATAAGTTGAAGAATACGATCTACTGGTTTTCCGGTAATCGCGCCTGTCAGCATCCTTGTCGGAACAATAAAGATTTCTTCGTTGGTAAAAAAAGATCCTTCAAGAAAGCCCATTACCATTGAACAAAGGCCAACGGCGACAAGGGGCGTGGCAAATTTCGGGAATTTCGCGTACAGCCAGGGAGTTTTACCTATTAAAATACCGGAGAGAAACAGCAAAAATCCCTGCCCTACATCGCCGAACATGATTCCAAACATGAGCGTAAAAAAGAACGCGACAATCGGTGTCGGGTCAATTGTTCCGTACAGCGGCGCGCCGTATGAAAAAACAACTCCTTCAAAGCCCTTTACAAACGCGCCGTGCTTCATGGACACAGGAACTTTTTCACTGCCGTTTACCACAGAGGGAACTTCTTCGGGCAGGAAGGAGCGAATCGCTACCCTGCCGCCTGTTATTTCCAAAAGGCCGTTTGCGATTTCACGCGCAATATCCGCCGGTATCCAGCCGGAAAAATGATATATGGTTTCCGTCGCGGTAAAGCGGGCCTTGATCTCTTCTATAACCAGAGCCGTGCGCCATGATGCAACAAGCCGCTTTATATCAGCTGATACGTTTTCGCGTAACGCTTCTTTTTCAGCGGTGATTTTTTCAAGTTCCGCCTCCAGGCGCACAAGCTGTTCGTTAAGGCCTCCAAGCATTTCAGAGGGGATTCCCTGATAGTCTTCGGGAACGGAAATCGGTTCAAAAGAAACTTTTTTAAGGGAAGAATCGAGCGTAAAGCGCCCCTTTCTTGAACTTGCGGCAAGGACGCGGTTTCCCGACTCAAGCGGAATGATCACGGCGCGCTCTCCCAGACTTTCGCTTAACTGGGGAATGTCCTTTGGATCGATTCGCCCAAGTCGCAGGGTAAGGTAGGAAAGCTGTTCCAGTTCGGAAAAAGGCACGTCCATTTTTGAAAAGGCCTTCGCTTCGTTTATGGTTTTGTGTATCTTGTCTTTTTCCTGTTCCGCCGCATTTTGTCTGTTTTTAATATTCTCAACAGACGAACAGAGTTTTTCAGTGAGCGTTTCATCTTCTTTGCCGGGAACGGAAACGTCTTCTTCCGCCGGCGCGCCTGTATCAACTCCGAGAAATTCCGCAGCGCTGCAAAGCCTGTCAATCAGATCTCTTATGCGCTGCGTAACGGGGGTTTCGTTTTTTCTTTCCATTTCTGGAAATTGAATCGCCGCCTTCTTACCGAGGTATTCAAGCGCCGCATCCATATCGTTTTTAAGTACCGTAAGTTCGACAAATCTCATCTTGCGCGGACGCAGCATTACGATACCTCCAGAAGCCTGAAAACATTCGCGCTGTCAATGCCGAGAGCCAGCCCCTCGGCGATGCTTGTCAGGAGGTCTTCCTCAAATTGTTTTAATTTGATAAAACAAAAAACCGAACTTACCGACATCGGGACACGGTGAAAATTTCTTGAGGCAAGCCGGTACAAATAGCCGGAAGCGGCATTTTGAAAAAAACGCGGGTCGGCAGCCCAATGCACGGACGCTTCTTCGGGGTTTAAAAGATTCTCCCACTTCCAGCCCTTCCAGGCAGGCCGCGAATCAAGCGAAAAACCAAGCGATTCCACGGCTTCCGCTGCAAGCGAAGATTTCTTTCCCTCCTTTTGATCGCGCAGTTTTATATCCATAAGGTTCTTGACGGTTTCACCGGCTATTTTATGGTAATAGGTGCGAAGGCGCAAAGCCCATGTACAGTTACGCAAAGAAATTTCATCCTCTAATATTCTCTGCGTAATTTCACGATCTTCCGGGGAAAGAGAAATCAGGCAGTCAATAAGGCTGTTGTAAAAATGAGTGTCGATCCTTGTTTCAATGGGGGCGACATCAGTGCCTGTTTTCAGGTTTTTTAAATCCTGCGAAAGCAAAAACGCAAACTCGGTATTTTTCAGCATGGCGTTCATATCGGGAAACGCGTCAAAGTTGACGGTTCTGAAACGTCCTATATCGCAAAAAAGCGGCGGCTCTTTTTTCCCCGAGGCGATGTGCTGAATGCATATTTTAAGATCGCTGTACTCATAGGATCTCAGCATGCGAACAATGATTTCGGGCGGATTTTCATAGGAGCCGGTAATCGTCATTATCTGACGCACCGTCCGTCCTATAATTCTGTCTTCAATGTCAGATAACAGCTCCCTTGCGGGCAGATCCCTGTGATGATCAGGAAAGACAAGCCTGTCAAGTTCGTTCAGGCTGCGCAGGCCGGCGAGGGAAGATATTCTCTTTCCCACAAAGGATTTGCCGATAATCCCGCAGGCTTTTGCATAAACATAGGGAGCGGCGTCCAGCATTCTACCTTCCTCATCCTTTCCCGGCAAGATAGCCGTTTAAAAGCGCGCAAAAATTATCCTCATTTGTTTTTATTCCTGAAATTTCCCGGTGATAATCGTCAAGCGCTTTTTGATACTCGTTCCTTATTTTTTCTTTTTCTTCTATAAGTGATGGTTCCAGGATCTGCGCCTTCGCCTTGAAACGTTCTTCATAAGCCGCGCGGTTTTTTTCTTCGTTTTCATGAATGCGCCTGTCGGCTTCCGCCTGCGCGTCGCTCACAAGGGCGGCGGCTTTGGCTTCGATTTGCAATAAGTGATCAAGGGTGTTTACATTTTCCATAATTATTTATTTTCTGCCGAAAGCAGCTCTTCGTATTTGCGAATAACCCTGTAAGCGCTTTGCGGGTCCTTTTGGGATTGCAGCTCAATCTGGAACTGCGGTATTTCCATAAGTTCCGCCAGATGTTTTAAAAGCCGCAGGTGTTTTTCGGAATCTTCCATAGGAGAGATAATCATAAAAAGAAGATAAACAGGCTCTCCGTCCAATGAATCGTACTGTATGCCCTTTCGCGAAATGCCAAGAACTCCGCGCATACTGTCTACAGCAGTCGTCTTTCCGTGCGGAACCGCGATGCCCTTGTGGATACCTGTGGACATCTTCGCTTCCCTCGCAATAATGGCCTTGAGAATATCATCGTAGTCGCTGCAATTATCCGTCTGACAATAATGATCTACCAGCTCCTCAAAAGCCTCGTCTTTATCTTCAGCTTCCATATCAATCTTGATGAATTCAGGCAACAGTACGTCTTGCAGTATCATTTATAACCTCATGTTTATTGCGCCTGACCGGCATCCTCAGTATCTATATCCTCATCGTAGAAAAGAAAATCATCTACAGAGGATGGATTTAATTCTTCTTCCAGCCAGTTGGATCTCGCCTCTTCGGTAGAAAGCCTCCTGCCCTCTTCTTCAACGCCGGAACCGGCGGGCGTTCTGTTAAGAAGGGCCAGTCCAAGGCTGATAATCAGAAATAGGGCTCCAAGAACCGTAGTCGCGCGGGTAAGAACATTGCCCGAGCGGGAACCAAAGGCAGAAGACGACCCTCCGGCAAAAATCCCTCCAAGACTGTCTCCATCCTCATTCTGAATCAATACCAGCAATACAAGCAGAACGGCAATGATGATAAAAAAAACAAGAAAAACGACACTCAATATTCCCATCTTAAAAGCTCCGATTTAAAATATATGTTTCAGTTTATAGAAAACCGGCAATTTGTGCAATAAGCCCCGCGAGCCTTCCGCGTTTTACAGAAGCCGGCTGTCTTTTTCGTCCTTGACCTGCAGGGCAAAAAGCAATAATATTAAAGTATGCCAAAAAATAGAAAATTAATCTGCCTTTTATCGGTCTTTTTCCTTTCCTTAACGTGCGTCTTTAGCCAGGGTATGGGAGCCATATTTAACGAGGAAGCGTACAGCAGCCTTCCCCGCAGGGCGGAACTTGCAGCCCTTTCCTACGAAGGCCTGCCCAGTTCGTTTTCCCTTAAGCAATACGCGCCTCTTCCCGGCGATCAGGCCGATTACGGAACCTGCGTCGCCTGGGCTGCCGCTTACGCCGCAAGGACAATCTCCGAATCTGTTGCCCTTAACCGCGTAAATCAAACAGAAACAACCCAGAATGTTTTTTCCCCTGTTTTTGTCTACCGTAACATCCGGCCGGACGATCCCGAATGTATGCGCGGAGCCCAGATTTACAGCGCCCTGGATTTGATGAGGGACACAGGAGCCGTAAAAATGCTGGAAGTTGAGCGTACATTGTCCTTTCCAAGGGTAGACCTTTCCTATTACAGAACCTCAAGAAATTACCCAATCGCCGATTATGTTACCCTGTTTTCAAGGGACGACAGGCAAAAACCGGCCCTTATTACCCGTATTGTAAAGAAAAGCCTTACTGAGGGAAAACCTGTCATTATAGGTATGAACACTCCCGACTCATTTATAGATGCGAAGGATGTCTGGCGGCCGAATGAAGACCCGAGGTATTTTTACTACGGACACGCGTTGTGCGTGGTAGGTTATGACGACAACAGATCCGGCGGCGCGTTTGAGGTTTTGAACAGCTGGGGCAGGAAGTGGGGAAACGGCGGTTATATCTGGATTCCCTATGAAGTTTTTGTAAATTTTGTAACGGAAGGTTACGAGATAATCGAGAATATCGCCAATTTCAGCGACTCTATAAAGTTTGACGGTTTTGTACGGATGGAAGTAGAGGGACAGGAAAACGCGGGATTTACTCTTACCGCCAACAGGATTTACACTGCGACAGGGACATATACGGAGGGAACGCAGTTCCGTTATGTTGTGGGAAGCAGGGAAAGCGCCTATGTGTATTCATTTTCAGTTTCGCAGCCTCTGGGAGACAACAGGTTTTACGCGCCGGTTCTTTTATTTCCCCAACCCGGGGTTTCGGCGCTTTTGAATTACAGCGACAGTTCGGTAATTTTGCCCGGAGAGAATACGTCGCTTGTTATGGGAGAAGCGGGAACCGAATACCTCATAACGCTTTACGCAAAACATTCGCTTGACATAAACGGCATAATGCGCCGCTTTCAGGCCGCCGAGGGTACTCTAAACAAGAAACTGGCAGCGGCTGTAGGCGACGGCCTTATGACGGTTCTTGTGTACAGTGAAAACGAAGCTGCTTTTACCGCAGAGCCGGACAATCCGAATATAATAACCGCCCTTATCACCGCTGTTGAACATAGGTAACAAAGGCGGCTTTCTTATTCTTACTGGGCTTCAACGCTTAAGATATATCCTTGATCGGGTTCTTCATCAAGACACCAGACCTTTAAATAGTAAGTACCGGTGTTAAGACGGGTTGCAATACGGGAGCTCAAAGAATCGCCTCCGTCGTCGTCCTCGGCGATTGAATTCAGGTTATCGTCAAACAATTCAAGATAAGTATCCAAACGGTTTGAGTTAGCTCCCCTTGCCTGTATGGTATAACGTCCGGCCTGAGTCACCCGGAAACTGACCCAGTCAACATCGTTCCCTGTATGGAAGGTTCTTTGCTGAGGCGTACCGATTACAATCGCTTTTGCCTGAGAAGGCTCATCGTCCGTTTCATATTCATCAGGAGAAAGCGTACCCTGACCGGGGAAATAAGCGCGGAAGCCGAAACTGCCGCTGACACTGTTGCCGTAGCCGCGTACAACGACCATATAACGGCTTCCCGAACGCACATTGTACCTTATCCGCGCGTTATAACTGTTGCCGCCGTCGTCATTCTCATCAAGCAGATCATCCCTGTCGCCGGCATTGTAAAGTTCCATGTAGGTGTCTATTCTGCCTGTGGTTTCCATTACAAGACGGCCGTCCCTGTCCGGCAGAAGGAGAAAAAATTCTTCGTCGCCTGATTGTATGGTACGATTCACGGTTGTAACATTGTCTTCACCAATGCCTATTTCATAGGAATGTGGATTTTCCCAGCTGCTGCCCCCTTCGCGGAAAACCATATACGCCCTGAAACCGTAAGCTCCGGTTGTTGAAGAGCTATAACCCCTGACAACGGCGAGGTAGCGCGTCCCGGAGCGCACATTTTGTACAATCCGCGCGTTACTGCCCTGTCCTCCGTCATCGTTACTCGCAAGTTCATCGTCCGTGTCATAATTGTAAAGGTACATATAGGTATCTATACTGCCCGTCGTTTCCACCGTAAGCCGTCCGTCCCTTTCCGGGACAAGGAGAAAAAAATCCTCGTCGCCATCCGTAATAGTGCGGTTCATGACAGTGGAGTTTGGACTGGTTCCGATAGCAAAGATTACGGGAGATTCCCAGCTGTCCGGTTCCCGCGTATCACGCCCACTGCCGGAAGATGAATTGCCGCTTACCGCGGCGTAGGAAATCATATCGTTTATATGTTCATTTCGCTGAAAACTTGAATTAAAACTGCCTTCAATGGCGCGATCTGATGAACGGATCAAACGGGTATAAATTCTGATAATATCGGCCGCCTGGACAATTTCACCGGTAACTGTCCAATCCGCATCGGATGAGGAGCCTGAAAGAATGATATAAGACCTGCCGGATATATTTGTCAACTCTCCAATCAGCTGATTAACCCAATAGGAACTGAACGGAGGTATACTTTCATTATATGTAAATTGGCCAATCGATATTTTTTCAGCTCTTTTTTCCGAGAGCTTTGCGTGTATATTTCTTGCCAGAGTTCTTACAGCTTCGTCCATCTGCGGAACAGGACTTTCCGTATTCTGAGAAAAAATTGTACATATAACAAGGAAAAACATGGGAATAAAAATCAGGAATCTTTTCATAAATCCTCCAAAAAAGAAAATAATGTTTCATAATAACACAATAAATTTTAAAAGTCAATTGACGGCAGGAGACCCGGCTTTCGTGTAAATTTTGCTCTGCGGCGGCACGGATTGAGTGATCCACACGCTGCCGCCGATAACGCTTCCTTGTCCGATAACAGTCTCGCCGCCGAGTATTGTCGCGTTAGCGTAAATCGTTACGTCATCTTCGATTGTCGGGTGGCGCTTGCTGCCGCCTTCCTCTTTTTTTACAGAAAGCGCTCCAAGCGTTACGCCCTGATAGAGCTTGACATTCTTTCCTATTACGGTGGTTTCTCCGATTACTACGCCGGTCCCGTGATCAATAAAAAAATATTCGCCAATCTGCGCGCCCGGATGAATATCAATTCCGGTGCGGCTGTGAACAAGCTCGCTCATCATTCGTGGAATTATCGGAACCTGCCGCGTCCAGAAAAAATGCGCTATCCTGTGCAGGGCAATCGCCTGAAATCCCGGGTAGGAAAGAATCACCTCATCGGCGCTTTTGGCTGCGGGATCTCCGCGTACAGCCGCATCAAGGTCTTTACCCAGGATGATTCTGATTTCTGGAAGTTCTTCAAAAAATTCATCAACCACAAGCGCGGCGGCGGCTCGGCATCCTTCATGGCCGCAGTTTAAAACGCCAAGCGTTGCGGAAAAAGCAAGACTCTTCTCCACTTCGTCTATCATCTGACGGGAGAGATGATATACTTTCTCGGTGGTAATTTTCCGCAGTAGTTCACTCACATGCAAATTTTCAAGGAAGCCCGGAAAAAGCAGTTCTTCAAGAACATGGACAATGTTGTCTATGCTCTCCCTTCCCGGCAGATTTATCGAATTTGAATTGTTCACCATGCCGTAAGCGCCGTAGTTTTCGAGAAGCAAATCGATGCTCTTGTCGAGTCTGTTCATTTGGGCGCATCCACCAAGTCTGGTGTATCCACCAGGGCTGAAAGATCGTTTCCGCCCTTGAAGCGCAGAACGTTCACCATAAAAATATTGAGCTTGTTCACGATGTTAGGCGGCAGAAGGTTTCCGTCTACCTCGACCGAAAGAATCGGGTAGTTGCGCTCGCGCGCCCAGGGAGTGAACAGGCCCTCGATCACGCGCCCGATAAGGCAGGCAAAGGGGCTGATGTTCACGATTCCAGAGTAGCCCGCGTCCATCGCCGCCGCCGCCGAACCTGAGGAAACGGCGATTTCAGAATTGAGTTCGAGGTTTACAAAGTGCTCCTGCGTGTACTTCATGATGTGATGCATATCGTGAGGCGTTTCGGGAATAAGTCCGGTAGGTTCAAGGATAGCGAGCGCTTTTTTCTCGATGTGGTGTTTCCACCACTCCTCAATCTGCAATTTTTTCAAATCCTTCCACGGTTTTGAGAAAAGCCTCTTTTCGGGCTTTTGCAGTTTGATCAACTTGTTAAGCGCGTATTCGCGCACAAAGTCCAAATAGTGAATCCACTCGCTTATCCCTGCGACTTTTACCACAATGCCGCGCTCGCTCATAAGGTCGGTAAGTTCACCCACCGCAAAATCGTCGCGGCGCACATAGATTTCACCTACAACAAGAACGCGCGGACAGTCGGTAATTTTTCGTTTTAACGGAATCTTTTTTACATCGGAAGCGACGTGTTTGAGCTCTTTCCATATCCCTTTAGGATTATGTTCCACCGCGCTCATGACCCTTCGCCATGAATGTTCAAAATCAGCCTGCGCCTTGACAGGATCGACGGCAGTCGCTTTAAGCGCGCACTGAATGTCCTTGAGATAGTCAGATAACACAAGCCCTATCCACATCTGTTTCGCGAAATCGGAGCCAAGCTCCGTGTAGGAATTGTCGGCGGAGAGGATAAACACAACCACGTTTTCAAGGCGCATATCGCGGAAAAGATTTTCGTAAAAGACATAGTACTGCCCCGTACGGCATGGCCCTGTGGTAATCGGCACAAAGAGCAGGTAAAGTTCGTCCTTGCGGTATTTATCGCTGAAAAAGAATTCCAGCGCGCTGCCTAAAACCAAATGGCTTGGAACACATTCCTTTCCAGACGCGTGGGCGCGCGCAATTTGAATTGTCTTGTTAGTTGCAACAGGCAAGGCTTCGGCGTTAATGCCAAGACCGCGTACCGCCGCGCCCATATACTCGGTAGAGATCGCGCCCATATTGGAAAGAAGAAGCTTCACCCGCCTGTTCCCGATAATGGGAACACTCTCTGCGGTTTTTACATTGTCTATGCGCAAATCAAATTCGCCTGTGTTCTTTTTTTCGCTGACAAAGCGCCAGCCGTTGTCGTAACGCTCCGCCTCAAGCTCGCCCTTCTTGGCGCGGTAACCGTCAATGATGTCGAGGAAAGCCTCGACGCGCGTATCAACGCCCGCGTCCGCCGAATGAGAATCAAGTTCCAGCACGAGGAAGGGCTTCTGCCCCATCACCCACTTGATGTAATGCAAAATAAAAGAATCCGGCGCGCATGAAAAATTGGAAATAAAGGTAAGATAAATGTTGTCTTCTTTTTTGAGTAGGTTCGCCGCCTTGACATCCTGCTGGCCATAGTACCAGTACATATTCGGGAAAATTTCTTCATCGTGAAAAGGCAAAATGTCGAAAGGAACAATCGAATAACCGCGCGTGGTGAACTTGCGCGGAATACCCATGTTCGCTTCCGGCGTAAAGGCATTGTAGGGTCTGCCCAATGTGCAGATAACGGGACGGTCGGCCTTACGCGCATCTTCCAGCGCCTGCACGCCCATTTCTTGCACAGCGTTAAAGTAGGCCTGCTGTTTCGCCCACGCCGTATCAAAAGCCGCCTTCGTTTCCGCTTCGTCAATGCCGAAACGTCTGGTCATTTCGCAGAACAGCTCAAGCGCCTTGCCCTCGCCGAATTTAAAACTGACAACTAACGGCAGCCAGCGCTTTTTGTCAACATCGGGAAAGGCCTTTTCGATATAATACGGAAGCCCCTGCGTTATGGGACAAAAGTTTGCGTGCACCTTTTCTTCGTAAGACGGCATATCGCGGAAGTGCGGCAGAAGCACATAGTCCGCGCCCTTATTAAGACAGTCCTGCACCGCCCCGTGCGCAATCTCCGCCGGGAAGCAATAGGTTGACTCCGCTCGCGCAACTCCCTCGTGCGCTACCTCAGTAGAAAGAAATGTTTTAATTCCCAATTCGTGAAAGAACCACGAGTACAATGGATACAAGGTGTGAACCGAAAATGCTCTGGGAATACCTACAACAAAATCGCGATTCCCGCTCACTGCCGGAGCGGCAAATTCTTCAAATAACATCTTCTGCCGCTTCTCGACATAATCGAAGACAGGCACGTCCTTAACGCGCTTTCGCATATTTGTGTACTTGTTACATCTTCCACCGAACATATACTTGTGATCGTTTACATTTAACACCTGTATCGGGCAGAGGTTTTCGCAGGACTGGCACTTGAAGACACGCTCGTAGCCTATCTCGCGATTAATGATGTCGTCAATAACGACGCTCTGCTGTTCAAGAAGGCCGTCTGAATGTTTGCGCTTTGCGAGTAACGCTACCCCGAAACAGCCCATAAGTTCAGGCGAAGGGGGAACAAGTATCTCCTTATTCAGCATCATCGCAAACGCGAGAGGAACGGCGGGGTTTTTCGCAACGCCGCCCTGCAAAAAGATTTTTCCGCCGATTGTGCGGTTGCCGACGACGCGGTTAAGGTAATTCGCCACAATGGAACAGACAATCCCGGCGGTAATGTTCTCCCTGCCTGCGCCCTGCTGTACTGCCTTGCGGATGTCGCTGTTGATAAACGCGGAACAGTGCTCGCCGAATTTGCACGGCGCGTTTGCGTCTAACGCGATGGGGCCGATATCTTTCGCGCTGTGTATCGAAAGGTCGCCCGATGCGGACTCTTCCAAAAAGGAACCTGTTCCCGCCGAGCAAGCCTCGTTCATCGCGTAATCAATGGGCACTCCGTTTTTAAGAAGCACATACTTCGCGTCCTGTCCGCCGATTTCAAAAATAGTCTCCACTTCTTTGTCAAAATAAGTCGTTCCCACAGAATGGGCGATAATCTCATTGTAAACGCCGGGAGTCTCCAGAAACACGCCGAGTATCTCACGGCTGGAACCGGTCGTGGCCACGAGGCGGATGTCAATTTTTTTTCCGCCCGTGTCGGCGATGACTTTCTCCTGAATGATCGCCATGCACTCCTTCAGCGCCTTCACCGGATCGCCGTGGGTGCGCCCGTAATGGCTCGCGACAATTTCATCGCTCTCAATATCAACAAGACAGGCTTTGGTGGTGGTGGAACCGCCGTCAACTCCCAAAATATAACTGCGGTCGGCGCGTACCTTGCCGCCGGATTTTTCAAAAACTTTTACCTTATCCTTCCAATCACGTAACGCGCCCAAAACGCCGAAGCGAATCTCGTTGATACGCAGAAGTTTTTCGGCGGAAGGAAGACGACTCCCCGACTGCGGGGCAAGAACCGCCGCGCCAAGCGCCTCGAAAACCGGCGCGGTTTCGGGAATTATAAATTCAATTCCAGGAGCCTTTTCGCGGATAAAGCGGATGATGTGGCGATTCAGGGTAATTCCGCCTGTCAGCGCTACGCGCCCGCTCGTTACCTTCGCCCTTTTTAAAAAGTCGATAACTTTTACCGCCATCACGTCGGAGAGCGAGAGCACAATGTCGTCCTTAGTCGCTTCGCGTTTGTTGAGCCGGTGGGTACAGTCGCTCTTCATAAACACCGAACAGCGCGTGGAAAGCGCGTGGACTTTGGCGGTATCAGGAACCTTGTCAATATCGTCGAGGGTCATGTCCATGCGGGCAAGCTGCTGTTTGAGGAACTCGCCCGTTCCGCTCGCGCACTTGTTGCCGGAAAAGTTGTTGATTATTTTGCCGTCTGCGTCCAGAGAGTAGACGATAAGGTCTTCGCCGCCCATGCTGACAACCGCGTCCGCCTTAATCCCCAGGCTGCGAAGCGCCGCCTCAACGCACAGCGGCTCCAAAGTACCCGAAACATCGAACATAAAGCGGCCTTCGTTGCCCGTTACAAGGGCCGGAATGCCCTCGCTTATCTTCCCTTCCGCAAGCAGTTTGCGAACCGCCTCTCCAAAGTCGCCTTCGTGGGGGGTGGAGGCGGTCCAGACCGCGCGTCCGCCTTCTAAGCTTCCATTGGAAGCAGAACCTTTATATTCAAAAAGAGCCATTTTAAGGCTTGTTGAGCCAATATTTATACCCAGTGATTGCATTCTTTCTATTTTATCAGGGTTAAAGGGGAGGTTCAATAGGGCAAAAAATCTATCGCCGGAATGTCCAAATATAAGAGTTTTATGGTAATATTATGGATATTGATATGGTTATGGAAAAACTACGGGGGTATTTACTGAATTAACTCTATATAAAGATTTTATAAAAAAAGAGGATGAAACATTGAAAACCATTTTTATCGTTGACGACAACGACGTAAATCTCTCAACCGCGGCAAAAGCGTTATCGAAACAATACCGGGCGTTTACGCTGCCGTCCGCAGCCGATATGTTCGAGTTATTGAATAATATTGTGCCGGATTTGATATTACTCGACATTTTGATGCCTGAAATGGACGGCTTTGAGGCCATGCGCTTATTAAAAAGCGACAATAGGTATCAGGACATTCCCGTATTGTTCCTTACAGGCCGGAACGACGCCGCGACAGAGGCGCATGGTTTTGAATTGGGCGCGGTGGATTTTATATCGAAGCCGTTTTCAGAGCCTGTTCTGTTAAACCGGATCAAGACGCATCTGGAAATTGAAGAATTGATTCTCGCGCGGACGGCTATGCTCCAGCAGCGGACAAGCAAACTTAAAAGGCTGCAGAACAGCATGGTATCCATTTTGGCGAATATGGTAGAGAGCCGCGATAAATATACAGGCAGGCATATAGAACGGACGACGAAGTACATAAAAATACTTTTGAACGCGATGTTTGAGCGCGGGGTATATTCCGGCGAAATGAGCAAATGGAACTTAGAGGAGGTTGTTTCATCGGCGCGTCTGCATGATATAGGTGAGACTTTTATTGCGGAAGACCCCATTAATCTGGAATCTATCATTTCCTCAGCGCGTTTACACGATATAGGGAAAATCATTATTACGGATCTGATCCTGAACAAGCCGGGCAAACTGACGGTGGATGAATATGAATTGATGAAAACTCATGCCATTGAAGGAGAAAAAATTATCGATAGTATCATCGCCGAATCGGGCAGCGAGGCTTTTCTGCAAAACGCCAAACTGTTTGCGGGTTACCATCATGAACGGTATGACGGCACGGGTTACCCGCGCGGACTTAAGGGCGCGGATATTCCCTTGCAGGGACGCATCATGGCGATTGTTGATGTTTACGACGCGCTTGTATCAAACCGGTCCTATAAGAGCGCGTTTACGCATGAAAAAGCGGTAGACATCATAAAAGAAAACAGGGGCAGCCATTTTGATCCGGAAATTGTCGATGTGTTTCTTGAGGTCAACGAATTGTTCAGGGATGCGTGATCATGCCGGCAGTACGCTCTTTTGCGCTGAAAAAACCGGCTTCGCGCTCGCTGTATCTGCAGCTTTTGTTTGTAACGCTGGCGTTTACCCTGCTGGTTACCGCCAGCGGCTTATTTGTAAATCATATGCTGGTGAACTACCTGAAAAGGGACGCGGTAA
>JGI24698J34947_10001183_pt1 | contig 13620 bp, 7 predicted proteins | sample TergutMp193P3_FD_34947 | JGI IMG/M metagenome (IMG submission 34947)
CCCGCTGCTGAATCTGAGACAGAATCTCCTCAAACGCAGCCATCCCAACCGGTGCTGGTGAAAAAGCCAGAACCCATTGAAGAACCTCATGTTGAGCCAGAAGCCCCCGTGCAGCCAGAACCTGTTATAACGCCCGCTACTCCCCCGCCGCCCGCGCCATCAACGCCGTCAAGGGCAATACCGCCGCCCATATCCGCGTCTTCATCCAGCGACGGTTTTTCTAAGCTAAGGGTTTCCGAAACCCCGCCCCCGGCGCCCAAATCCCAGGAGCCGGCAAAGTATATCCAGCTTCCCCAGCACCACGGTCATAAGGGCAAGCATGACGGCTCGCGCAAAAAAGAGGGCGCCAAAACGGAATCAGGCAAGCCGATTCTTCAAAGGCAAGGGCAGGGCGGCCCCAAGTCTCATTCGCATAGACATTCCAAAGTCCAGCGCTCTGGTATGCCCCAACAGGAAAGGACTGTACTGCCCATGGCCACAAACACGGGAAAGGGCGAGGTAAAATACGATTCTCCCTCCCCCGCTGTTTCCACGCGCAGACCCTATATACCTCCAAGCATTTCTCAATTGCAAATAGAACAGGGCTTTACAAAAATCAAGATGGCGGACGAGCCTGTTGCGCCGCTTAAATCCCAGGAGCCGGCCCGCTACATTCAACTGCCCCAAACCAAGCCCAGCGGGGGAAAAACCCAATCCGGCGGACGCGGTCAACAGGGGCGCGGCGGCCAAGGGGGACGCTCTGGCCAGGGCGGACGCTCCGGCGCTCGCTCAGGCGGTCAATCCAGACAGGGCGCAGCCGGAACCCGTCCTGGCGGCGGCGCGTCTCGCCATGGAGCGCAGGCGGGGGCCGCCGGCCGCGCTCCAAACCTTACAAGCCTTCCCGTCCCCGACCCCTCTTCCGCCAAAGGGCCTGGGCGCAGCGGACAGTTCACGGGAAAAAAGAAAGGCGATAAACACGCCAGGCGTGATCAGGACAACGACGCGCTGGAACTGAAACTCAGGCAGCCCAGGTCTCGCGCCCAGCAGGTAGCGGCGGAATTCATCGAAGAAGAAATCGGCATAGTGATGCTCTCTGAAGGCGTATCTGTAAAAGAACTTGCCGAAAAGTGCAACCGTCCCGCTAAAGATGTCGTGGCTAAACTATTGCACCGCGGGATTTTTGCCACCATCAATCAGCCCCTGGATACAGAACTGGCTAAGGAGATAGCCAGGGAATTTGGCTATATGGCCGATATTGTTTCCTTTGAAGAAGACCTGCAATTGCTGCAGGAGGAAAGCGTGGGCGCGACCATAGGCGAAAGACTGCCCCGCCCGCCCGTTGTCACCATCATGGGTCACGTTGACCACGGCAAGACCTCGCTGCTGGACGCCATAAGAAAATCCCGCGTGGCCGAGGGCGAGGCGGGCGGAATAACCCAGGCTATAGGCGCTTACCAGGTTGACGTAAAAGACCCCGAAGGCGTAGAAAGGCCGGTAGCCTTTATTGACACGCCAGGCCACGAGGCGTTTACCAAGATGCGCGCCAGGGGCGCAAAGGTTACAGACATAGTAATTCTGGTAGTGGCCGCCGACGATGGCGTGATGCCGCAAACCATTGAAGCCATAAACCACACCAGGGCCGCCGACGTGCCGATGGTCGTAGCCATAAACAAGACGGACAAGCCCGGCGCCGATCCTGACAAAGTAATGCAAATGCTTATGTCCCATGGCGTTCAGGTTGAAACCTACGGCGGAGATGTGCCAAGCGTAAATGTTTCAGCCAAGACCAAAACGGGTTTAGAAGAACTGCTGGAAACGCTGCTTCTTGTCGCCGACCTCAAAGACTTGAGGGCCGTCTATAATTGCCCGGCGGCAGGGAGCATACTTGAAGCAAAGCTGGATCGCGGACGCGGCCCTGTAGCCACGGTTCTCGTTCAGCAAGGCACATTAAAGACGGGCGACGTTTTTGTGGCCGGCGCAACCATGGGGCGCGTACGCGCCATGTTTGACGACAGAGGCGATCGCATCTTTGAAGCCACGCCGTCCGTAGCCGTGCAGATTTTAGGCTTTGAGTCCGTGCCTGTTTCCGGAGACAACTTCCAGGTGGTTGACGACGAATCTAAGGGCCGTTCAATCGTTACATTCCGTCAGGAAAAAGCCAAGGCCGCCGCCCAGGTCAAACAGCGCGTCACGCTGGAAAACCTGTTCAGCACGCTGAAAGAAGGCCAAATCAAAGAACTGCCCCTCATCGTCAAAGCCGACAACCACGGTTCCGTTGAATCGCTGCTCGGCAGCCTGGAGCGCCTGAGTACCGACAAAGTGCGCGTCCGCATCATTCACGCCGCTGTCGGCACCGTCAATAAAAATGACGTCCTGCTTGCCGAAGCCTCAGACGCCACCATCATCGCCTTCAATGTAAACACCGAGCGTGAAGCGGAAGATCTGGCAAGGGAAGGCGGCGTTGACATCCGTAGCCACGAAATAATCTACAAGGTTACAGAAGAAATCACCAACGCCATGGTTGGCCTTCTGGACGCTACAGAAAAAGAAGTAGTGCATGGTCACGCGGAAATAAGGCAGGTTTTCAAGATACAAAAGTCTTCCGCAGCCGGCAGCTATGTTTTGGACGGGCTTGTCAAGCGTTCGTACTTCGTGAGGGTTAAGCGGAAGTCCGAAGTGCTGTTTGAGGGGTCTATCAAAGCCCTAAAGCGCTTCAAGGACGATGTTTCTGAAGTCAGGAAGGACTTTGAGTGCGGCATACAACTAGACGGCTTCGACGCCTTTTTGGAAGGGGATACACTCGAATTTTTCACAAAGGAAAAGGTAGCCGCTACGAGTTTGCATTGACATTTTTTAAAGCGTCCCGGATTGGCAGTAAACAAGTGAAACATAGATGATAAAAACAGCATTTTGTCACAGGGGTGATTGAATGAGACGGGGATTTACACTGATGGAAATTCTGATAGCGCTGACCATTTTGGCTATCCTGGCTACATTGGGCGTTGCGGGTTATCGCCACCATCGTCGCAGCGCGGCTGAAACGGTTCTCAGGGCCAATTTGCAAATCATGAGGCACGCCATAGAACAATACAGAGCCGATCGCGGCAAATATCCGCCAAATTTAGACGATCTCTGGCGCGAAGCGTCCAAGCGCTATCTGCAGGAGATTCCCATGGATCCGATTGTCAGGTCGAGAAACATGTGGAGGGTTGAAGTGGAGCCGCCAGACCCGGACAACCCGGACGGCGAGGTTGGCATCTCTAATGTCCGGAGCGGCGCCGACGGCGTTGACCTGGAAGGCTTGCCGTATAGCGACTATTAGTTACAGTTATCAGTTACCAGCGGCGCCCCGCAGGCGGTGTTGACGGGGCGCTTGCCGCGGATACGGCGCCGCATTGATATCCACTGGCAACTGGCAACTCTTTTTTAGCGGGCTGTGAAGCCCCGCATGAATGCGGGCTGTGTGAAACATGAGTGAAAAACTTCTATCGCTTTTAGATGGGCTTACGGGCGGAATGTTGCTGCTCTGGGTTGCCCTCGCGCTTGCTCATTTTATCTTCAGGCCATCCGTTACGCTTTTTCACGCGGACGTTGCCGCCTGGATAGTTTTTGGCTCTTCTCTCCTCATATCGGGGCTGCCGCGCTGGCTCTACGAAATTGAGGATACCGAAATCATCGGCCCTTTCAGGCTTTGGCTGGCGGCGGCTACCGTGGCTCTGTTGTTTTGCATGACCAGTTCTTTTATAGCCGCTCCAAAGATAAAAGCGGTCCAGTTACAGCTTAGCGCCACAGGTATTTCCGGGCAGCAACGCCTGGCTCTCATCCGCTCGCGCGAAAAGACGCTTAACTTTTCCGCGCAGTTTTTATGTATCAGAATGGCATTAGCGATGGGGATGGCATTTGGCCTAAAGAAGCTGCCGCGCAAAACCAAAGCTGATTAGAGACGTTCCGCGTCGTCAATCAGCTTGCCGCGCAGGTCTTTGCCGGCCTTGAATTGCACAACGCGCCTGTACGGCACATAATGGACGAATGCGAAACAGAGAGAATGGCCGCCCATGATTACCTTGCTGGTGGTGGCCGGAGAGGCCAGCGGGGATTTGCACGGCGCCGAAATACTCTTCGCGCTCAAAAGGTTGCGTCCCGAGATTCGTATCGTTGGCGTGGGCGGCGATAGGATGACGCCATTTTTAGACAAAAAATTAGCCGATGTTTCAAACCTGGGCGTCGTGGGCTTTTTTGAGGTGGCGCGTCATCTGCCCCGGATACTTAAGCTGGAAAAAAAAATCATAGAAGCCGTAGAAGAAGAAAGCATAGACGCCGCGCTGCTGATTGACTACCAGAGCTTTAACCTGCGCCTGGCAAAGACGCTCCGCAAAAGACGCCCCTCTATGCGCCTCTGCCAGTACGTCTGCCCCCAGGTCTGGGCCTGGAAGGCGGGCCGCGTTCCAGTGCTGGGTTCAATCATGGATACCCTTTTCTGCCTCTTTGACTTTGAGCCTCCGCTTTTTAACAACTATCCCGTTGAGGCCATTTGTCTGGGCCACCCGCTTGTTGACCTGGTTGTGCCAGAAACAGACAGGGACGCATTTTTTGCCGAAACGGGTTTGACGCCTGACAAGCGGCTGATAGCCCTCCTTCCCGGCAGCCGCAGGGGCGAGTTAAAGCGACTGTTGCCCGCCATGTCGGGCCTGGTTAAAAAGTGGGTTCATCTTGAAGCGGAAGGCGAAGCTATGCCGCTCCAATGGGTACTGCCTATCGCCCCAACGCTTCAAGTTAGCGAAGTCAAGGCGGCCATCGGCGCCTTGCCCATAAAAATTGTTGAAAACAGAAGCTACGCTGCCAGAGCGTACGCAGACGCCGCTTTGGTATGCTCCGGCACGGCCACGCTCGAAACAGCCATACTAGGCACACCCTTTGCCATTTTGTACCGCATGAACCCACTCACCCTGGCCATAGCGCGGCGGCTTGTAAAAATCAAACACTTCGGCCTTGTCAACGTGTTAGCGGGCAGGGAAATAGCCAGGGAACTCCTGCAGGAAGAAGTATCCCCCGAAGGTCTGTACCGTGAACTCTTGAGACTATTAGCCCCCGCTAACGCGGCGGCCATCCGCAGTGAACTGGCAATGGTCAGAGAGCGTCTGGGGCAGCCGGGGGCCGCGGAAAGGGTTGCCCTGCGTCTGGCATCGGGGATTCCTGGCTCTGATTGAATGCGGCTTGGTATAATAGTCCAAGTGGAGAGTTGGATGAAGGCCAAACCTGCTTGCCCCCTTTGCCAGGGCAGAGGGGTTATTTTAGACCCCGACCCATGCTTGCCCGCCCGTTTTTGCGCCTGTTCGTCTGGACTGCGCGACGAGGCCTATATACAAAGTATTCCGGGCAGGTACCGCGATGTTTCCCTGGAGAGTTTCTGGAAATGGTGGAAGGTGCGCCACCCTGACTCCCAGGCTCTGAACGACCTGAACGAGGCCCGGGCGCTATTGGAAAACGAGGTTTCCAAAAAGCTGATTCCCACTGAACTCGAAAACAAGGTTGCCGGAATACTGGGCAAGTGCCTTGGCAAAAATGATAGCGGCGGCATGTGGAAGAGCGTCAGCCCCGCCCAGGAGCCTAACGGTTTTGGCGCGCTTAAGACCTGGATACTAAGGGATTTTGAAACCATTTGCCTGTGCTGGATTGACGGCGCTCCAGGCAGCGGGCGCAGCAGTCTTGCCGCCGCGGCGCTATCGGCCTGGTGCAGGCGGCGACAAAAGGCGGGGTTGTTTGTCTCCGTCAGAACCTTTAGCCAGGAATTGAAGGACACTTACTACGACACGCGCAGTTGGCAAAACACGGATTTTATGAGCGAGAGGGATCGCATGGCCCCGCTCCAGACAGCGCCCTGCCTTGTATTAGACGATCTTGACAGGATGGATTCGGATGTCAGGGTAGTGAGGGCCTTTGCCCAGCTGCTGGATTATCGCTGGGCGGAAGAACTGCCTACCATCATCACGGCCACAAAGTGGGCTGAATCACTGGAAGCCGAAAAAGATTACTCGCTCATGAAACTGGAGGACGCCAGCACCCTGAACAGGTTGTCCCAGGCGCGCCGCATCGAGCTGATCCCCACACTCACGCGCCTGTTGAAGGCTATATGAAATCATTTCTCCGCTTTCTGCTTCTCCAGCACTTACGCCGCCCAAGGGCATTATGGATGCTGACTGGCGTCGTCACCGTGATCCTTGGCCTGGGGGCGCTGTCAATAGAGAGGCGGCTGGATTTAATGAGCCTCCTGCCGTACAACCATCCCATCGTAAGGGCAAGCCTCCAGGCGGGCGTTGGTCAGCAGGAGCTGTTGTGGGCTGTTGCGGAAGGGACGCCTGACAATTTGGAAGAACGCAGAGCCTGGGCCGACGGCATCATTGAAAATCTGCTGGATCAAAGCGGCATGCCCCTTAACGGTATTACGCCGGAGGGGGGTATTTCTCCGCCTCTGCCTGTTCCCGACGCCAAGGGCGCGTCTCTTTGGCCTCCGCTGCTCGCGGCTGGCAGCCTGCTGGATGGCGACTCTGAAACAGGGCGGATGCTCACGGAGCAATTGTACGCCATAGCCCCGATGCTCCTTGGCGATAACCTGACGGCGTTGCAAGATACCTCTTATCTCAGGGAGCGCTTTAGGGAAACGGCCAAATCACTTGCCTCGCCGGATCCAATCAGAGCAAAGCTGGCCCAGTTTGATCCTCTGGGCCTGGTCAACCTGCTGCCCCGGGATTACCCGATGCTCAGCCGATTAACAGACGGCTATGGCGAAATCCCTCTGAAAATCCGGCTTGGGTATCTTGAAACTAAGGATTCGCGCTATGTGCTGCTTCCCTTTGTATTAAATTTTCAAAGCGGAGAAACGGCTTCAACGGCCCGCGCGCTGGCCTGGCTGGGCGGCGGCTGTTCCGGCCCTCCTTCAGGCAAGGTATCTTTTGAAGAGGTCAACAAGGCGCTTTCGCCAACGGCAGACAGATCATTTCCCGTTAAAGTAACGGGCGCGCACGCCATAGCGTATTGGGAGTCCACGCGCCTGGGCGCCGAAGTGGTGATGAGCTTGTGCCTGAGTTTTATCCTGATTGGCCTGGTTTACTGGATTGGCTTTCGCACACTTGCGGGTTATGGCTTCGTGATAGTCCCGCTGCTCCTCGGGATGCTGTGGGCGCTCGGCCTGGCGGGGTGGATACTGGGGAGGCTCAACCTCATGGCGGCGGCATTCGGCGCTGTGCTGCTGGGCGTTGGCGACGATGTTGGGATACTGATCTTCAGCCGCTATAAGGATGAACGCGCATCGGGCAAGTCTAAGGCGCTTGCGCTAAGGGCCGCGCTGCTCTCCACGGGTCCGGGCGTCATCGCCGCGATGTCGGCTACGTCTCTGGTCTTTCTGGCCTGTGTGATAGCGCCCTTTCCGGGTCTGAGGGATTTGGGCCTGACCGCTGGCCTGGGGATTTTGTCCTGCCTTGTGTCAACATTTATATTGATGCCCCCGATGCTCCTGGCCTTTGATGGCGGCAAGGGGGTTTTTGCGCCCGCTAAACCCAAAGCCCAATCCGCCATTAGCAAGCCGTCAGCCGCCAAGGCGCTGTTGACCATAGCGATAATAATCTTTGCCTGCCTTGGCGCATCAAGGCTCACCTGGGAAGAAGACCTGCGGCGCTTCAGGCAGGAGGGCAACCCGGCCCTAAGTCTCCAGGAAGACTTAGGTAAAACCCTGGGCGCTGGGCTGCAGCCCCTGGTCATACAGATTCCGTTGGATAATTTATTTCCACAGAGATGGAATAAAATAGCGGATTTATTGAAAACAAAAGACGTAACGCTGCCTCGTTGGGCGCCAATGGACGCCATGCTCGGCAAAACGCTATCCGATGGCAAATGGCTTGCCCGGGCGCTGATTATTGCAGAGGGGGAGGGCCTTGACCCGCTGGCCCTGGAGCGGCCCCTGGCTTCTTTTTGCAATGGCGTTGCGGACCCATTGGCCGCGCCCCGCTCATTGATGGCCCTCATCAAGCCGGACGGCAGCGGGGATGAAACACTATTTTCGCTGCCCATAAGGCTGCCGGAAGCCGCTCAGGACGACATTGAGCCGCTGCTGGAAGAAAGCGGAGCGCGCCTGGTTGGCACGCGCCCGCTATTCAGGGCCATAAAGGCGATAGCAAAAAACTCTCTCCAAAGCGTCATACTCGTGGCGATGGCGTGTGTTCTTGGAATAGCCGCCATCTTCGGGCGGCGCTGGCTCTTTTTGCTGTTGGCCGTTACCCCAATGATTGCGGGGCAAATAGCCGTCCTCGGCACGCTGGGCTGGACGGGCGAGCCTCTGACCTTTTTGAGCCTGATTGCCATTCCTGTGGCTCTGGGCGTCAGCGTTGACACAGTTTTTAATCTGTTGAACAGGGCCAGGTCTGAAACCAACGCCCCCGCCAAAGTGTCCAGGGTCAACGCCGTATGCGCCGGAACCACACTGGCGGGTTTTGGAGGCCTGGCCTTCAGCAGCTACAAGGGCCTCCAGGGCCTGGGCATAGCCGCCATAGGCGGCACGGCCATAGCCCTTTTGACAACCCAGTGGCTACTGCCCTGGATACTGGAAAAGTGGCCGCTTAAAAGACAGTGAAGAGTGTGGAGTGTGGAGCGGAGAGTGTTTAGTGGAGAGCGGAGACGCGCGGAACAAAGGCAAAACAAAAAAACGCAATTGCCGATTGCAAACTGCATATATCAATAATCGCCGTTATCTAGGCAATAAGTTCAAGCTCCTGCCGTTCATCACATCGGTAGTCGCGGAGAACTGCGAGGACATAAACTCTGTCGCGGATATTTTTTCCGGGACAGGCGCTGTTGCATCAGCCTTTACGGACAAAAGGCTTATAACAAACGATAGCCTTTACAGTAATTACATCTGCCATCTCGCGTGGTTCAGCCCGCAACCGTACTCGCGGGAAAAAATAGAACAAATAATAACCTGTTACAACAGGCTTGATGTGACGAGCAACAATTATATGAGCGACAACTTCGCGGATACGTTTTTCAGTATAGCCGATTGCAGGAAAATCGGTTTTATCCGTGAGGATATTGAAACGCGTCTTGCTCGCGGTGAGATTAACGAGCGTGAACGCGCATTGCTTATCACATCGTTGCTCTACGCCGCTGATAAAATTGCCAATACCTGCGGACATTATGATGCGTTCCGGCAAGGCGCGGAGTTTGAAAAGCACCTGGAGTTATCCGCGCCGCTGCCGTCTGATAATTTAAACGCCCAAAACACATGTTACAACGAGGATACAAACGAGTTGGTCAAGCGCATCGCAGCGGACTTGGTTTACATTGACCCGCCGTATAATTCGCGGCAATATTGCGACTCTTATCATCTTTTAGAAAACATAGCGCGATGGGAAAAGCCTAAAGTTGCCGGCGTGGCGCGGAAAATGGACAGGGCGAGTCTTAAAAGCGATTACAGCACAAACAAGGCGGCAAAAGCGTTTGAGGACTTGATTCAGAATATCAGCGCCCAATACATACTGTTGTCGTACAACAACATGGCGCATAAGGGAAATGGCCGCTCTAACGCTAAAATTAATGACGCGGATATAATGCGCGTGTTATCCGCCAAGGGCGAGGTAAAAATATTCACACAGAATTACAAGCCGTTCTCAGCGGGCAAATCCGATATTGACGAACACGAGGAACGGCTTTTCCTCTGCGTATGCGAACATAAAAGGCGTGAGATTATCCAATCGCCGCTTAATTATACTGGCGGGAAATTCAAGCTGTTCAATCAAATTTTGTGTCAATTCCCGGAGCAGATTGACGCATTTATAGACCTGTTCTGCGGCGGATGCAACGTCGGTGTGAACGTCAAGGCCGAGCGCGTGATTTTTAATGATAACAGCTCTCGTCTAGTGTATTTATATAATACGTTTAAGCGCCTGGGTAAGGAAACCATACTGAGTATGGTCAATGATATTATTGAGCGGTACGGGCTTTCACGCTCAACTGAAAACGGCTATGACTTTTACGGTTGTGAAAGCTCGGCGGGGCTTGGGAATTACAACCGCAAACCGTTTTTACGGCTCCGCGAGGAGTTCAACAAGAAAAATGAGGACTACGGTTATTACATAATGCTGTATGTTCTAATAGTTTACGCGTTCAATAATCAAATTCGCTTTAACTCAAAAGGCGAGTTTAATCTGCCTGTAGGCAAGCGTGATTTCAACGATAAGATGAAGTCAAAATTGTGCGCGTTTGTTGACCGGTTGCAGGAGGGCGACTATACGTTTTCCTGCGTGGATTTCCGTCAGTTTGAAACTGCCGCCCTGACAAAAAACAGCCTTGTCTATTGTGATCCGCCGTATCTCATTACCTGCGCGACATACAACGAGCAGGATGGTTGGAACGAGCGACGCGAACGGGACTTGCTGGCGTTGCTTGATATGCTGGATGAACGTCATATTAAGTTTGCTCTTTCAAATGTATTGAGCAGTAAGGGGAAAACTAACGCTATTCTTGTTGAGTGGTTAAGCCAACGCAACTACCGCATAATCCATTTGAATTACAGTTACTCGAACTCAAATTATCAAACAAAAAACAAGACGGATTCCGCTGATGAAGTATTAATTGTGAATTATTAGGAGGGGTAAGATATGGATGTGTTTTGGAGCGCTTCCACTACAATGCGCAACCCGGAACGGACGCTTAATTTTCTTGAGCTATTTCGAGAAGAAAGTGATGCCCTGGCTTTTAAAAACAACTTTCTGCTTCAAGATTGCGGGACGCAATTTTGAAGCAGAAACGGAATAACTGCTGAACGCGGTTTTGAACCGGAAACGCTATAGCTCACTTCACAAACACGGAATAAACATAGGAATTTCTGCTTCCATCGCTGAGGCTTTGGGGAACGCCGTTTACCCAGAGTGTGGCGACGTCAATAATCCCGCGCACCTCAATTCCCGCCACATATAACACGCCGTCCGAAACAAAAACGGAATAAGCATAAGTTTCGTTGCTCCCAACGCCAAGGTTTTGGGGAACGCCATTTAGCCATAGTTTGGCGGTCTGAAAATAATCCGCGTCCATTTCAAGCCCCGCTACATACACATCTCCGCCTGACGCAAAAACGGAATTAGCATAAGCGCCAATTCCATCACTGCTGAGGCTTTGGGGAACGCCGTTCACCCAAAGCGTGGCAATACTGCCCTGCGAGCCGCTTTCATTTCCAGCCACATACACGTTGCCGTCCGACACAAAAACGGAATAAGCGTAAGTATCGCTGCTCCCGTCGCCGAGGCTTTGGGGAACGCCATTTACCCAAAGCGTGGCAATATAATCATACTGCGCGTTGAATTGATGTCCCGCCACATACACATTGCCGCCCGACGCAAAAACAGAACGGGCTATCGCGTGGGTATTTCCATGTCCGAGCTCCTGGGGAACGCCATTTACCCAAAGTTTGGCAATAATGACATCCTGCGCGTTGCGTTCATATCCCGCCACATACACATTTCCGCCCGACGCAAAAACGGATTCAGCGTGAACATAGCTGCTCCCGTCGCTAAGGTTTTGGGGAACGCCATCTTCCCATAGTTTGGCAACACTGAAAGACTGCGCGTTGTTTTCATATCCCGCCACATACACTTTATCGTCAGAAACAAAAACAGAATTAGCCTCAGCGCTTGAAGCCCCATCGCTGAGGCTTTGGGGAACGCCGTTTGCCCAAAGCGTGGCCACATAAACCTGCTGCGCGTTACTTTCATATCCCGCCATATATACCTCTGGCACGGTAGTAGCAGTAACAGTCACGGCGCAGCTTGCCGTTTTTCCGCCATCCTGGGTTGTCACGGTGATTGTGGCGTCGCCAGGGGCTACTGCTGTTACGGTTGCCGAGAGGCCGTTTGGCGTTACAGTCACATTATTGCTGCTGCTTGTCCAGATAACATTTTGGTTGCTGGCGTTGCCCGGCGCTATCGCTGCCGCTAGCTGCCGCGTTCCGCCTACGGAAATCGTCGTTGCGGCTGGGGCCACGGTAACGCCTGTTACAGAAACAGTGGTTACGGTAACAGAGCAGGTTGCGGAAAAGTTGCCGTCAAGGGTTTTAACCGTTACTTCAGCGTTGCCAGGGGCTACTGCTGTTACGGTTGCCGAGAGGCCGTTTGGCGTTACAGTCACATTATTGCTGCTGCTTGTCCAGGTAACATTTTGGTTGCTGGCGTTGCCCGGCGCTATTGTTGCCGTTAACAGGCTGCTGCCTCCCACAGGGATAGCGGCTGAGTTTGGGGATACCGTTACGCCTGTTACAGGGACAACTTCTGAGACAGGCGGTTTGTTGCTCACAAATACGGAATAAGCGTAATTGTATCTTGGCTCAAGCACGGAAAGGCGCGTGGAGACGCCATTTTTCCAAAGTATTGGATGCCTTTCATACTGGCCCGCTATTTCATAGCCCGCCGCAAACACTTCGTCATTGAACACAAAGATGGAACGGGCTTGAGTATCTGTGGTGAAGGGGTTTTGGGAAAGCGGATATGGGACGTTGTTTTTCCAATACACGGCAACCTGGCGCCCGGTGGCTGCATCCTCATAATATCCCGCTACATACACGTCTTCGCCAACCACAAATACAGAATTGGCCGTTTCATTATGGCTGCCATTAACGGGATCGAATAGCCGCAATATGTCGCCATTTTTCCAGAGTACGGCGCAGGTGCGGTCTTCATCGTATAAATAATACTCTCCCGCCGCATATACGTTACCGCCGGATACAAAGACAGATCTGGCGTATGTCTCATAAGCGTCGCCCTGTTCGAGGTAGCTTAATTCAACGCCTTTCCACACTAAGGCCCGATACCCCCACGTATCGGGATCTAAATCATACCCGGCCACATAGACGTCACTGCCTGATACAGTTACAGACATGGCAGCCGCGTATTCGCTGACATCGGGGAGAATCTGGGTCTCGTTGTTTTTCCAGAGCATTCCGACTGCTTCCCAGTTATCTGTGAGGAACCCCGTGACATATACATCTTGACCCAACGCAAAGACAGAGCGGGCCGTTCCGTAAGAGAAATAATCGCCTACCTCGTATTCTTTATGCATCAGGCCATTTTTCCAGAGCGATGGTATTCTGAGGCCGTAATTATCAGGATCGGTGAAAAAACCGGCAACATAAACATTCCCATCGTCCGCCACAAAAACAGAATAGGCGGCGCCATTCACATTGTTATCATATTGTTCCTGGGTGACGAGCATTTGGCTTTGACCATTTTTCCATATAATCGGGGCATAATTGGATTCCCCCCCAACATACACGTTTACAACGGCCAAATCGCTGGTTGCCTGTAAGCCGCCGTCTTCAGCGGTGACCGTAATTATCGTTGCGCCCACCGACAAGGCGGTTACAACGCCATCGGCTGATACAGAGGCCACGGCCGCATTGCTGCTTGCCCAGCTTACATTCCTGTTGGTGGCGTTGGGCGGCATAAATGCAGGCGCGATGCTTTCGGCCTCCCCATTGATCAGCGTCATCCTGGATTTAATGCTAACGCTCTCTACCGGGATATTTTGAGACGTAACCGTTATAGAGCAGCTTCCAGTTTTGCCGTCAGCCGTCGCTATGATAGTGGCGTTACCCGCGGCCACTGC
>JGI24698J34947_10001184_pt1 | contig 13614 bp, 32 predicted proteins | sample TergutMp193P3_FD_34947 | JGI IMG/M metagenome (IMG submission 34947)
GTTTGGTTGGATGGTCTTACAAAACAAGTGCAACAAAAATATCCGAGAGCTTACGTTGGGTTTTCAACTGAAGATAAAACATGGGTTATTTTTGACGGTGGAGGACTTCAAGGGGGTAAGGATAACTTGTTGTTTAGTGTTGGGCTTTTCCCTTCGGGAGAATATGGTTATGTTTGTCGTTCTAAAGGGAAGCTTTTAAGTGGAAAGACAAAAGAGCTAGATAAGCTAAGGCAGCTTCTTCTTAATTTGGAGGTTTGATGTGATTCTTACAGAGGATAATGAAATTAATCAAGCAGCTTTAAATATGCTTGCTGGCTTACCAGAGGAAGCTGTTACAAAGTTTGCGTCTGATTTTAAGGTGTCTCTTCAGTCTTCTAAACAACCTGTGGGTAGGGTAAGAATCTATGAGGGGTCTTCTTTGGACGATGCTGGAGAAGCTGTACGAGCTTGTTTAAGAGAGGTTTCAATCGGTTCCTCTCCTGTCTCTTCTGCCAAACAACCTATCACTTCTTCTAACTCTGAGGATGAAGATTATGATCCTAATGAAGACCCAGGTTTACGATAGTTTCAGGTTTCTCTTTTTTCGTATTAGCCTTATGATGAAAACAATATCTCATGTCAAAGACCATCTGAAGTCTTTAGGTTTGTCTCCACGCAAGGGTAAGCTGATCTACGCAAATTTGCTTGATTCTGGTCATATTTCTGCTCCTCGGTCATTACGTGGTTCAAGGAAGGATCCTGTTTCTGGTTATAAATGGAAACGGGAATTTGAATTTATAATAAAACATCGCTATGGTATTCCTGTTAAGTGTGTAGCTTCTGAGTTGGCAAAGTTGGGCAGGACTCAAAGGATGGATGCTTCTCTTTCAGGGAATGGTTTAAACTACAATATTGTAACTTTAAAGGGTTTCGGTTCCATTAAGTTCTGGGTTGTTTCAAAAGGTTTAAACATTCTGAGGTGTTCCCCTGTTTATTTTTCCCTATAATTAGGATTTATACACACTTGTTATACTCCTTTCGTATTGTAATCTAGGATTATATTAATTTAAAGGAGGATTCAAAATGACGGCTGAGAAGAAAGCACTTAAAAAGAAACTTAGTCATCTCAAGGTTCTCGCAGGTGTAGCTAAGGCTGATCCTAGTTTTAAGGTTTCCAGGTCTGATGTTGAGAAAGAGAAGGCTTTTGTGGAGCATTGTCTCCGCAAGTCACGGTAATGGAGGAATGTTATGTCTGATTATGAATTGGAATATGAAGTAAAGAGAATTTTTGACGCATCCGCTGTTTCCTTGTCTGCCTACAACGATTTATACAGTCAGATTGTTCGGCTTGTAAAACGTGCTGTGGAAGAGGCAAGAGATGGTAATTGATCACGGTTTTGAAAGAAAACTTTAAAAGTCGAGGTGGAGAAATGAGTTGCGAAATTAACGATGATTTTTATTGTACTACTGGTTATAGACGGACAAATGGCGAGAAGTGTTACGGCGCACAAAATGGAATTTGTCGCATTTTAGGCGGCGGTTGTCTTGCCTGTCATCGCAAGCACCCCACTCCTGAACAGTACAAAGAGGACTACGGCATGGATTACCCTGATGACGGAGCGGTGTATTTTCGAGTGTGGCAGGATAATTCTTTCACAGAGTGGGAGGTTCATTTTTGGAGAGATGTGCAATCAGACTATGCGCAAAATAAAGAAACTTATATTGATGCGGAAGTAGTCTGCGCCTGTACTCCCTTTGGCAAGCCTGAGAAGGACTGGGGGTCAAAATGAAAATATACGACATACCTTTGGGGTGGGCAATAGCTCCTTTTAAAGATTCATCTGATGTATGTGCGGATTGCTTTTTTTCGGGTGATGAAATCCCTTGTCGCTCTTTTGAATGTTGCTGTGGGGATAGAAAGGACGGGCATTCCGTTATTTTTAAACTTATTCCTTTGACGGAGGAAGCTAAATGAATTGCACTGTTTGTAACTTTTACGGCAAATGTCCCGCATGGGAATCAGATAAAAAAATCTTTGACTTCTTTTTATCTGCTAAAAAGGGGTTAAAAGACCCTATGGCTTATTCCTGCATATTTAAGGTAACAAAAGAAGGGGCGCAGTGCGAGTATTTTAGAGGCGCAGAGGACGATGTTAAAAACGCAAAACTGCTGCGGAAAATGGAGCGCAGCCGCATGAAGGAAAAAACATTGAGAGAACAAGCTGACAAAATAATTGAAAAGCTCAGGCGTAAGGAGAAACAAAATGATTGACATACCTGAAATATCCGAAGGCAGGGCTCTGGCAGCGATAGATGTAAGTACCATAGAAAACGGAAAATTTGTGTGGTGTACAAGGTGTTATTTTTTTAACCAGTGTGATCAGTTCTTTGCTTGCCGCAAAAAGGAGCGCAAGGACGGCAAAGACGTGATATTCAAGCTGGTTGATTTACCAGAGGAGGTTACAGAATGATGAACGATAAACCGTTAGCAAACCCAGATATGACCCTGCGTGATTATTTCGCAGGACAGGTACTGGCAGGACTAGTAACACAACGGCCTTATAACATTAAAGGTGATGTAGCGTTAGCTTACGAGTATGCCAATGCCATGCTTGAGGAAAGGCAGAAGCACGTTAGCTATGATTAACCCTGTAATAGTCTATATAACGATGGCGGTTATTCTGTTTGTCATCGTTCTTGAGACGGCTAAAACCGTGGGTGCTTGTGGAGTTTGGAAACTGTACAGGCCTGATTTGTTTGAGGAAGAGTATTGCATTAACAGAGGGAAGGGAATATGCGATATGCAGTGCTTCGGGTGTGAGGATTGGAATAAGGAGGTGAGCAGTATGGATGAAGACCTTTACGATGATAACGGGGAATTATTTGATGACTGGTATGATGACGATAATGTAGGTTACGAGGGGTTAGAAACAGAGGGGGAGCAGTCGTATGAGAATTAATCAGTTCATTAACCTAAATCAGTCTCCGAGTTTTGCCTTGCCGGATATTTCCGAAGAAGAACGCATCCGTGTTCCCTGTCAAAAAACAAAGAAACACTCTACAAAGAGGCGCGGTAACAAACTGCACGATAAAAAACGATAAGGAGGAAGATAGCATGAATTGTGCAAACTGTGGGACAGAAATAGAGCTTGGGTTTCTTTGCGAGGAATGTGAGGAGACTGCGGCGCGTAACGTTATTGACGGTGCGAGGAAGGCAGGAACACTGCTTTCCCCAATGGAGGAGATTATAATGCCTGACGATTACGGCTTTATGTTTGATGTGGCTATGACCAGCCCTGCGTCTTGTAAGAAGTGCGGTAAACAGGTACTGCCTAAAGAGGATGAGGAACCTGAGTTGTGGTTTGTCAGCACGGAAGGCGATTTATGTCTGGACTGTACGTGCAAAGTCTTAGTTGCCTTTTTAAGAAGGGAGGAGAAAAAATGAGCGGAATAGTAATTGACCAAGTATCTTTTATTATTGGAATGTTTAGCGGGTTAATTATAGCTTCGTTTATGCTATCTATAAGTTTACTCATCACGTATCTACGGGATTAGCAGATAAAAGGAGGAGAATTAATATGGTTGAATTACCTGTTTTAGGCTTTGTTGAAGTTTCTAATATGAACCTGCCTAATAAGAGGCATTGTAAACAATGCGGCGTAAATGCAGCAGATGCCGGAGGGGTATGGTTTGTTTCCGATGACGGCTGTTTCTGTACAGATTGCAGTATAAAGACGTTAAAGGCTGCGCTTTGGTTCTGTAAGGAGGAAAAAATGATTTTAGATATTCCAATCGGCACGGCTCTAGTGGCTGTTCCAGAATACTGCGGTAAGTGCGGCGGTTGTTTCTTTAGAAATGAAGAAGATTGTAAGGGTATAAGCTGTAATGGTCGCGTTTACAGATTGATGGAGTGCAACCGCAGCTGTCTTGACGGTAAGAATGTTCTGGGCAATGTGGAGGAGGTTCTATGAGCGACGCTGAGTTTGAATTACTTATACAGACTATTGAACGGAAACAGCTTCTTTATCTTATCTTTACTTGTTTTGTTTGGGTTGTTTTAGGTTTCCTGTATGGTTTGTATTTCCGATGGGCGCAAAGAGAAAGGAGGAAGATGAAATGAAGCTTTTTGCGAACATTTACCCGCCAATATCAAGGGTCTGCTTTAAATTAATGCTGGGGTTTAATTTTAGTAAACTAGAACGCTCTGTTTGTTTAAACATTTACTTGTTATTTGTGCATTTTCAATTTTGGTGGTACACGAAGGAGGCTGTTGAATGAAATGTGCAAGCTGCGGTAGGCCATTGGAAATCAAAGATGAAGATTTTATAGCTTTACCTCTCCCTAATATGGAAGCTGTATTTTGTTGGGAATGCGAACAGTCTATATTATGGGACTGGTTAAAGCTCCATGAGCAGGAGGAGGGAATTAATGCAAGGGATTGATGTTCCGGTTGGCAGTGAATTTAAGGTTCAGGCAGTACAGTTTGACGGCGATCCAAAAGACATTTGCAAATTTTGCGCTTTTTATACGCCTGAAGAGGTTATTGCTTGCATTTCGCCGCTTTATTGTTTAGCTGGGCATAGAGAAGACCAGCAGGATGTATATTTCGTGAGGATACTGTAATGGAAATGTCGGATAAATTAGCAGCGGCTAATCGTTACCTTCAGGAAAAGTATAATAAAGCCCCTGATTTTCTTTCTTATAGGCGAATTATGTACGGTTCTCAAGCTGATTTTGAATCGATTTGCACGGAAATGTTTGTGGCAGGTGCTGATTGGTATGCGGAAGAAACGTTTGGGAAATATACCGAACTTAGTTAATTTAGAAGGAGGAGGTTTATGTCTAAGGAAGACGCTGCTAGAGATTACATGATAGAAATGAGTCAACTGCTTCATTTAAATAACGAGTCTATTATGAATGAGTTATATAAAGCCTTTATTGCTGGTGCTACATGGTTTGAACGTGAGGCATTAGGTGAAGAGGATGCTTAATACAAAAAGGAGGCTTCTATGTTCGAGTTAAGTAAGGTACTTATGGAAAGGTATCTCATACACTGTGATGTTTGTGGCAAGAAATCAGAGTCTCATGAAGACCCTGATTTTACTAGTCACAGGTATACAGGTTGGTCTGAGGTAAAAGACAGTGGTATGGTTTATCATTTGTGCCATGATTGCTCTGTTAGGGCTGCTAAAAATGCTATTTCTATAAGCCAGCTTGAAGGTAGGATTTAGGTATGAAGGTTCGTTATACAGAGATTAAAGAGGTGCAAGTTAAATTTATCAGGTTAAGTGAGGATGGGGATAGCTTTCTTTTATACAATTACGATTCGGCTACTCCTTTTAAAACTTTGCCTGTGTCTGATTTTGTAGACTGTGTTGAGGAGGTAAAAACTTGACGCTAGAAGTTGAATTTGAGGATAAATACGTTTGTAAATATTTAACTGATATGGAAAAGTATCTGGCTAAGTACAAAGGCGGTCAGTCTCATCTTCATGCTCTTATTAGTTACATTCATCGTGAATTAACTCGCTTTGTGGAGGACGGCTATGGATTGTCTCTGGGTCGATGAATACATTGTTGCCAGCGCAATTATGGTGGACGGACACGTTTATGTTGGTAAACGGCATGGAGACGCTGGCAGACAGTATATGGACATTACTGGTGCTGAGAGCTGTCATTACCGTAACGATGGTTTTATAACCAGTAAATTAAGGTTTATCAATAGAGAGGAAGCTTTTATTCTTGCGAATCAAAATGGACAATTTAAGCGTGAAGAGTTAGGCCGTTTGTCTGGGTGTACAAACCCCACGTTCCTTATAGAATTGTTTTCCGAGGATTTATGGTAATGAGCTTTTAGTGTAATCTGCTAAGACTTTCAATTAAAAAATAATTTTTATACACACTTGTTATCTTATCTTTTTGTTGTAGACTAGTTTTAGTTTGATTTGGATAAGGAGATGAGGTATGAATGAAGTTTGTAAGAGAGTTGAGTGGAAGGGTGAATACGGACATTTAGCCGAACATTTTTTCACTAATTTCGTTTCTTCCAATATTGAAAGACTTATCGGGTCAATGATTAGCACTACAAAACGCTTTGGCTCTTTCTGCAAGATAATTTCTTTTGACGGTGTTGACTATACCGATTTTGAACAGGCTTATGAAGCTATCAGGGCGTGGGGTTCAAAATGACGGCAATGGAAGCAACACAAGAGCTTTCTCATGTTGTATTAAGGGTAAACTCTGGGGGGCTTGATTACGACACTGGGAAGGCTCTTGCTTTACCCCTTCTGTCAATTATTAACGCCAAGCAAGCTGAGATTGCTAAGAGGCATGGTAGACGACCTGTTCCTCTTTCTTTTGGTTACGCACTTCGTACAGGTATGACATTCTAAGGGGGTTAAATGAAGAGTCATTTCCAGAATAATCTTTGGTTTATTAAGTTAAAAGTGCGTCTTCGTTTTTGGTTTTGGGATCATTTTACTAAAGCTGGTCGGCGTTGGCTTCGTAGTATAAAAAAATAATATGACTAAGTTTTTTGCAGATCACGAACATGACATTTTCCCTCCCTTTTCTGCTAATACTTTGGTACGTGATGTAGATAATTACATCCATAAGAATGGTCGTTTACACAGGACTTTAAGTATGTTCTTTGACCGCCTTCGTTATTCCTATACTCGCAAAGATAGCCTATACACTCCTATGCAGGTGCTGATGGATGATGGCTTGCTTGAGTTGCTTTGGAAACGTGTAGACAGCAAGCCTAAGCTTTTTCCTGATGGCAGGGATTCGGTAAAGAGTTTTGCCACTGCTATTGGTATCGGCTGGTCTAAGTGTCGGAGTGTGGCTAATTTTCCAGTAAGGGAGGCTCATAAGATATTCGAGAGATACTGTCCTTCTAAAGGTTTGATTTTTGATCCCTCCGCTGGTTTTGGTTCACGGATGTCAGCGGCTCTGCTTGGTGGTTGGGGTTACGTGGCTACTGATCCTAATAAGGAGCTTTATCTTGTTCTTTATGATTATTACCACGTTTTATTGGACACTGATTATGTGAGGAAGGATCAGGAATTTGAGATTTATTGCCAGGGTTCTGAGAATTTTATTCCAGAGTTAGAATCTAAGGTTGATTTTGTTTTTACCTCTCCTCCCTATTTTAATCTTGAAAAGTATTCAAATGACACCTCTGCGTCAACAAGGAATTACAATAACTTTGCTTTATGGGGAAAGGAATACGTTATTCCAACTGTGAAGAATATCAAAGCATATTTGAAGCCGGGGGCTAAGGTTTGTATAAATATAAAAAATCTTCCAGGGTTACCTCTTTATGATTGTTGGTCACAGGTGTTTAATACTATTGGTGGTTTTAAGGAGCTGAAGCCTTATCGTATTAATGTTTCTAGGCGGCAGTATGATGTTCGTAAAGGCGGTAACTTGGCAGAGAAGTTGAAAAACTATTGGAAATACGCAGATGGTGAACAGGTTATGGTTTTTGAGAAGGTTTCTAATTAATGATAGTAGATAAATTGGAAATGCCTACCCCTATAGAAAAACACGGTAATCTTTGGTTTAAGCGAGACGACCTTTTTGAGTTGAATGGTATGTACGGGGCTAAGGTTCGGGCTTGTCTCGCTTTATGTAAGCAAGCGAAGAGAGAAGGTTTTACTAGGGTTGTTTCCGCTGGTTCTCGTTATTCTCCTCAGTTGGCTATTCTTGGGACGGTGGCTAGTTTTTTAGGTTTAAAGGCTATAGGGGTTACTGCTACGGGTGAGTCTCTCCCTTTTATAAAGAAAGCTGAGTCTTTGGGTGTTGAGGTTCATAAGGTTCCCTATGGTTATACAAATGTGATACAGAAAAGAGCAAGGGACTTGGCAGATGCTGAGGGGGCTTTTTTAATTCCTTTTGGCATGAGAGACGATTTTTCTATTCATTTAACCTGTCAGTCTCTTGTGGATTCTTTTCCTGATATTGAAAATGCAAAGGAATTCTTTTCTCAGATTAATAGGATTGTTGTGGTCGCTGGTTCAGGAGTTAATCTTTTAGGGATTTTATCAGGGTTACGTTTGGTCAAATCTCCGATGAAGGTGCTTGCTGTTTTGGTTGGGCATGATTGTCAAGACTATGTGTATAAACGTTGTTCTTGGATTCCAGATGGTCAATTATCTTTTGTTAAATCTGACGTGCCTTATCATTCTTTAAGTACTTATGATCAGGTAAATGGTATTCATGTAGATTCTCGTTATGAAGGTAAGGCTATCCCATTTTTAGAGCTAGGGGATTTATTTTGGCTTATTGGTAAGGCCGTTACTTCTCCTGTTGTGGTTTCAAGAGAAGTTTAGATCTGATTCTTCTCTGCTTTTTATTTTAAATTAACACTGGCTTTCTTTTTATTTTGTTTTATATACATTTATCTGTTCTTAGGGAGTAGTAATGGCGTTAGCTTTTTCAAGTATTCAAAATTCTAAGCATCGTGAAATGTGGGATTATGTTAACAAGCATCTTTCGGGGGATTCTTCTGTTAGTGCTATTCGCACTGCGCTTTGTAAAGCTGGCTATCCTTCTGAGGATGTTTCTAAGTTTTTAGTTGAAAATGTGTTATCATCATTAACTAGTAAAGAAAAAGGGGATGACGTTTCTAAAGTGTTTACGCCTTTTGGTGTTATGGTTGGAGATGCTGGGGCTTATAAATCTTTTGATAATGAATCTTTTTATGAAGAGGTGTTAAAGCCCTCTGAGAAAGCTATGTATGATAAGTATAAAAAAGACTTCTTAAAAAAACCTAAGCCTGATAAAGTTTCTGCTGGTTTTATTCCGTGGCAAAAACTTATAGTTCAATCGAAGTCGAGAAATCATTTGATGTTGAATAAAATAATGTCTAACACTTGGGCTTTGAATAAAGAGGCTATTCCAGGGTTTATTGACTTAATTGAAAAACTAAGAAGTAAATATTCTACTGTTTTGGGTGATGATAAGCTTCTTGAGTATTTAGAGGCTGCACAGCATCGTGCCAGGGAATTAGAGGTTTCTGGGGATGTTTCTGGTTCTTCAAGTAAGTCAGAAACTAACAGTTCTTTAAAGGTTTTAAAGTCTGCCTGTCATCTTAAACTTTACAGTGAATTGCATAATGTTTCTCAGTCAGCAGTTGTTGACGCTGCTGGTATTCCTGTTCTAACAGATTCTTGGGACTCTGATCCTTGTCTTTATGTTGGTACTACTCCAGTTTGGATTGAGGAGGGACTTTACTCAGATCAGTTTGGTAGGCAAAAAGGATATATCGTTTCTTATCAAGCTCCTTTTAGGGATTGGTGCAGTAAGCTTGCCTTTCCGCTGGGTACTTCTTTGGAAGAGATTGAGGATGAGGTAGCTAGTGCAGTTGAACAAGATATAGAAAGTGATGAAGAATTTGATTTGATGGCTTCTTCACGTAGGGTTTTTTCTGACGCACAAGTAGATCAGCAAGCTTATAATAATTATGTTCAGCAGTTAGTTGCTATGGGTATGCCTGAGGATCAAGCACGTCAGCAAGCAGATCAAATGGTGGCTCAAATAAAACAAAACACAGCGCAGTTTGTGCAGAATATTCAACAACCTAATCAGCAGGGTGTTGGTTTGGCTGCATCTTTTAAGAGGTATTTTAAGTCTGGTAATAAAAGGGTTTCTTCTGGTTTGCGTTATAACGTTTCCGATGTTTACAAGGCTCTTGGTAATGACCGTGGGGAGATAGAACGTTTTTACAGGGAATTGGAGCAATCTGGTCTTTCTGAGAAGAGTGGGGTTATTACTGGGGATGAGGCTGATGCTAGGGTCTTTTTTAGGTCTTGGGGTGTTCCTTTTTTGAAAGACACACCTTTTATGGGTACTTATGAAGACGAGGATGGGGCATTGTATATGCCTGATGACGAAGATTATTACGATGAAGATGATTACGAGGAAGTGCCTATTCAATATCAAATTAAAGATTTTATTTCCGATTATACAAGCGAGTTAAAGATGCAAGCAGACGCGATACATGATGGCGTGATGACGGTGGACGAATTAAGGTCTTGGATAGAAGAGCAGTTGTCTTGTGGGTATAAGGATATTTCTGATCTTGGTTCGGTTATTTTTGACGAGGTTGTGGATATATTTGGTATAAGGAGTTAACTGTGAAAAGACGGTACATTCGGTCAGGTGATATTAACATCACTAATAAAGAAGACGACAATGATGACAAAGACCTTAATTTAGAAACAGACAACACTGATGATTCTCTTGATGATTCAGGTGATGAGGATTCTCTTGACTTTGGTGATGTCAACGAAGATGGAACAGGTGAGGTTGATGAAGGATTTATGGAAGAAGTTAATTCCCTAGATGAATTTGGTTCAGACTCTCCCTCTCTTTCTCAGGAGGAGGTGGTTGAGGCAGTTCAGGCTATTGATCAAATTATTGAGGTTATTCTTGCCACTGAGGGTGTTTCTGATGGGGAGCAACCTTCTTCTGAAGAGGTAAGTTTTGTTTTGGATGAAGTTCAAGACTTAGCTGCTGGTTTTGATTCAGTTTCTTCGGATGATCTGGGTGGCTTGGATGAATTACCTCCTGAGCCTTCTCCGGCAGGTGAATTTGACGAGGCAGGTTTTGATGAAACAGTTGATGATGAATTTCCTGAAGAGGTAGAGGCTTCATTGGTTCGGATTATGGTTGCTGGTAAACCTGTTAAATCTAAATTTTCCAGGCCTTATTTTTCTTCGGAGGCTGTTAATGCTTCTGGGGTTTCTGCGTTGTTTTGTAGTAATGTTGGTTCAAAGATTGATTTAGAAGAGGAGGCTGAACCGGCAGGAGACTTAATTTGTGAGACAGCTGTTTTATCTAATGGTGTAACTAAATCTGATCCTGTTGTGTCAAAGTATGTTAGGGTTGGTTCTTTTAAAAAGTGGGTAATGCAGAGCAAGGCACATAAGCTGGCGTGGAAAATCGCTTCAGCAAAGTATAGAAAGCTGGTCGGTCAGTCGGCTAAGACTCCGAGGGAGAAAGCAGCAGTATTCTTTTTGGCTAATAGCATTTACTCAAAGGTTCTGAAAAGCTCAGGCAAGAAGATATTTAAGGCTTTTTCTGGTCGGTCAGTACGTGCCATTCGCAGGGTTGGCATGGCATTGTATAATCATTTTTCTGCCTGTAAGCCTATGAAGGTTCTTTTTTCTGACTATAACGGCTACCGAAATTATGAAACTTGGAACGCCTCACTTTATATAACTAAAGACAACGCTTTGTGCAATCAGGCAAAAAGACTAGTGCGGTCAGGTGTTTCAGACTACGATCAGTTGGTTAATGGTTTAGGTTTGGCAGATAAAAAGACACCTGATGGTGTTGCGTGGTCTAGCCCTAAGATTGATCGTGGGGAAATGAAAGAGGTTTTATCTGGGCTTGTAAGCTCATTTGGAGGTAGTAGAATGGGTAAAAACACCATTAAGTCAGGGAAGGTTTTTGACAGAGCTTGTCAATTTGTGTCTGAGCGTGGCTGTTATGATGAGAATGACTTTGACAGTTTGATGGATGAATTGATGGGGGAGTTTCCTGATGTTGAGCCTGAGTCTATCGAGATGATTCTTGAGAAGGCTCTTACGTGTTCCTCTAAGAAAGGTTTTCCGTTGGTTTCTACTGGAGGTAGAAATATGGCAAAGAGACGGATTCAGTCTGGCACTCAATACGAAAGTCAGGGGGATGTTCTCACTGTACAGGATGACACTAACACTGGCATTAGTCTTGGCGGTCAAACCCTGTCTGACGGCGAGATCGAGGGAGAGAATTCAAACAAGGTTTTAGGTGTTTCTGGCGGTGATACCTCCGAAATTGTAAACGTTCACAACACTGGGGACGAAGGCAGTCTTGAGGCTGATACAAAGGCAGGGGATGAAAACAACGAACAAGAGTATGGTTTTGACTCTCAGGAAATGGTTGGTGTTGAGCTTCCTATTGAAGGGGAGAACAATACCCAGGTATTGGAGCTAAAACACATTGGTTCGGGTGTTTACATTCTGAACAGGTCTTTTGTTTCTCCAGGAGCTGGTCGGGTTTCTTTCTGTAAGGGTGCAGACGCTGCTAAGATTGTTAGCAGAAATGTTAAACCCTCACCTGTAAAGGTAAATGTCAACAGGGTGCTTACTCTCAGCAACAATAAACGTGGAATTATGCTCAGGTCTTCTGCTATTCTTGGTGTTATTGCTGTCGAGGCTCCTTATCATAAAGGATTGAAAAATGCAGAATATTCTGTTTTTTCACGGGTTGGTTTAAATCTTATTAACGATAAGGGTTATTTTATCCCTATGGTTAAGGGTTCTAGGAATGTTATTGCGTCTTCTGCTTCTCTTAAGTCAGTACGGAAAGGGAGAATAATGAAAGACGTATTTTCTGAGGTTGAGGGAGCTTATGTGCGGTATTTGCAGAGTAAAATCCATAGGTTGATAAGGGCTAACTCTGATTTGAAAAATCGTCTTAGTACTTCTTTAAAGATACAGCAGAAACGGGCTGTTTTGAATTCTCAACTTCTTAACAAGGAGCGAAGGAGCGCAAGGGAACATGTAGCTTCAGCTATGCAGGGGTTGGAGACTATAAAGAGAGATACAGCGGAAGCGGAGGCTCAGAGGTTGTTGGCAAGTTCGGCTAACGCTGTACGGGATAATTTGCTTACGCAGAAGGCTAGGGACGAGGCTGCGGTTAACCACCTCACAAAGATGATGAGATGGTAATGGTTTATGGCGGGAGACTCAAGTTATACACCCTTGTATTCTGGTCAGTCTCACGCTATATTTTCAATGGGACAGCAGGATCTTTTTGAGAGGAAGGCTTTTCTGCATGATCTTTCTGTGGTATTACAGTCGTACGGGTTTCCGAATGGTGCATCGGATATTGATACAACTGGTAAGGTGTGGACTTTTTATGAGGATGTTGTAAGCAAGTCTAGGGCTGTTTTTACGTTAACTTTGGAAGATGCAGGACAGTTTTTATATTGGTATAAGATTGGTAAGGTAGAGAATACTGGGCGTGTTGGCGCACTTGTCAAGTTATTTGGTTTGTTGCCAAATAAGGGGGTTTAAGATGGGGTATGATATTAATTCGCCTGAAGGTGAGGCGGCTATGGTAAGGGGTGGTTGGTTAAATGTTCCCACGAAGGATTTTATAGAGGCCTCTGCTGAGGCAAAGAGATTCATGGCTCAACGGCAAGCATCCATCCACTCCAGCATGACAAACTTTGATAAATTTGTAAATGCGGCAGAGGCTATAAAATATCTTGACTCGGCTACTAAAGAAGGAGACACTTACACTCTCATTGGTTGTGGTAAATCTCTTCAGATTAAAGAACGATTTAACGATGAGGGTAATCGTGAGGTTCTGCTTTGGAGTAAGTCAGCCCCTACGGAGCTTCGGAAAGTGGTAGGTGCAAGTCTTGAGAAAGTTCTCCCTCGCTTGGTGGTTCAGCATTTCACTGGGGTAAAGAATGTTACTTACACGGATCATAAGAATCACAAGCATATTTATGAGGATGTGGGTTTCTTTCCTGTTTCCGTTCACAATAACATGACTCGGTTTAGTGATGCTATTGGTAGAAAGTGGATTTGTATTGCCAGCGGTTCTGACGTGCCTAATATTACGCTGGCGTTCTACAA
>JGI24698J34947_10001185_pt1 | contig 13612 bp, 16 predicted proteins | sample TergutMp193P3_FD_34947 | JGI IMG/M metagenome (IMG submission 34947)
TCAAACTGGGTTATATCTCCAATCATTTGGTGTCCATCAATTGACGGGAAATTATCAAGATATGTAGGGATTTGCGGCTTGCAACGGGGCGGCGCTGGGGGAGGTTTACGAGGGATGCGCGAGGTGGGGGGTTGAGGTTTGTAATGGGGTGGCGCTGGGGGAGGTTTGCGAAGGATTGCGGGACGTGTGGTTTTGAGGCTTGCAATGGGGGGGCGCTGGGGGGGCTTGCTTTTGCTGTCTGATTGCGTAAGGAGGTGAAGTTTGTGTAGTATATTTAAGGTAAATACAGGGGAATAAGGTTATTATTTGAAATGGGGAATGTCGAGGTAAACAAGACCTGACACTTTGGTCAGATTGTCCGAAATATATAAATGCACTGTTGATACTTGTCCTACGAACAGAGTGTTCGGTATTTTTTTGTGTTTTATCCTTTAATTAATATCGGGGGTTGTTAGAAACCGCCAAAATGGTTAAAATAATAAATTGTAGTGTATCATTATGGGAAGTAGATGGGCCATTTCTGGAACAGGGCTTGTATATCAAGCTGCTTCCGGTAAATTATATTTCCCCTCCGCTGCAGAAATATATTCCTGCATTAATGATTCTTGCGATAATATTGAAGGGATTCTTAAAGGCTGTGAGAATCCGAAAACCACCTTCCCCAACATACGCTTTTCCAAAATTGGTTCCCCTCTGGCATGCAAACTGCAATTTGAAGCCGGTTCAGGCAATATTATTCTCAAACTGGATGTTAACAGAAAGAATAAAACGTATCCCGTTAAATATATTGAAGGGCGAATATTGGATCATTGTATAACTGACAAAGAGTGGTTTTATATTTCAGGAAGCTGTGAGGAAATTGCCGCATTGTTGAAGAAAGCTGGTATTGATGACTTTTCCGGTACGATAACCATGAAGCATTATCTCAATCTTTTGCAATTGCAAAGGGATTTATCAGTTATGCTGATTGAAGATGAGGTAGGTCAGTCCCTTTCCAGAAAACCCATATCTGCCAGAACAGAGATTCCAAAATCCATAACTGCTACATTATACCCTTACCAACGGGTCGGTTTTTGCTGGATGGATTATATGATCCGGGAAGGATGTGGTTGTATTCTTGGAGATGAGATGGGGTTAGGTAAAACGCTCCAAATAATTACATTAATTACAGAACGCAACAATAAAAAAAAGATGCCTGCATTGATCATCTCACCTGTTTCATTGCTTGAAAATTGGCTGCGGGAATTTAAAAAATTCTCTCCTGAAATAAATGTTTATATACATCATGGGCCAAAACGTACAGGACGATACCAGGAATTGGTTTTACATGATGTAACAATAATATCCTATAACACGGCAATTAGTGATTTGTCATTATTGCGGATGATTAAATGGGACATAATAGCGATTGATGAAGCTCAAAATATAAAAAATCCCCATGCAGAACGTACCAAATCGATTAAGCGAATACCCTGTTATGCTGCCATTGCCATCACCGGAACCCCCCTGGAAAATCACATGACTGATATTTGGTCTCTTGTAGATTTTGTCGCCTCGGGTTTTCTGGGGACATTGGGAGAATTCAATCAGAATTTTCCTGATAATATGGAAAGTGCAGAAAAAATCGAACCTATCCTGTCAGCATTTATGATAAGACGGCGTGTGGCAGAAGTTGCCAGGGAGCTGCCGGAAAAGGTTGATATTCCACAGGCAATAATTATGTCAGAAATTGAATGTCTAAAATATGAAGAAGAACGAAAACAAATAATTGAAAATATGGATGGAAAGATCGTTTCTTTATCCCTACTCCAAAAATTACGCATGTATTGTACACATCCCTTTCTGCTAAACAGTCAAGTGTATGCGGATCCATTACAGGTCAGTGTCAAATATGAAAGACTTTGCAATATTCTGGAAGAAATTATATCTACCAAAGAAAAAGTGATTATGTTTACGTCCTATAATGAAATGTTTAATATTTTACTGGCAGATATACCAAAAAGATTTTCCATACCGGTCCTTATGATAAATGGTTCTACCCCTATGGAAGAACGGCAACCCACTATTGACAGATTCACTGATTTTAACGATTCGGCCTTGCTGGTTTTAAACCCAAGAGCAGCGGGAACAGGCTTGAATATTGCTGCAGCCAATCATGTCATTCATTATAATCTTGAATGGAATCCGGCACTGGAAGATCAGGCTTCAGCCAGGGCATATCGGAGGGGACAAAAAAAGGTTGTCTTTGTTCACAGGCTTTATTATGTCAATACAGTTGAACAGATTATCAATGATAGAATAGAATATAAACGTTTACTGTCTGAAACTGCCGTAGTAGGCTCTACAGGCAACAATGAAAACATGGGTGATATTTTGGCAGCCCTAAAACTGAGTCCTCTGGGAGGTTCTTTATGACAAACAGTGGAACAAAGAGCATATCAAAACAACTCAGTAAAAATGATAGCGGAGAAACTGGTGGACACCAGGCTGGAATGTTGATACCAAAGCGTGATGAAATACTGAATTTTTTCCCAAAACTGGACGAATCCCAAAAGAATCCTCGTGTAGCGATGCATTTTACTGATAAATCAGGTAAAATATGGAAGATGAACTTTATTTATTATAACAACCGCTTTTTTGGCGGTACACGCAATGAATACCGTCTTACCGGAATGACGGCCTATTTCAGAGAATCAAATCTAAAAGCCGGAGATGAGGTCACACTTACCCGAAGCAATAACCAGTTAAGTATTGATTATAAAAGAGTGAATGTTTCTGCGACCAGAGAAGTCATGGACGACGGAAAGAAAAAAACCGTACTTGTTCTGGGCGGGGGCTGGAAAGTAATTGATTATTATAAGGAGGTGGAAAAATGAAAACAAACGGTGTTTCCATGGCTGATCATGTGGAACTGCTTCCAGACCCTGAACGAATAATGGAAGGCTTGCGCGATACTGGGTACACATTCAATACCGCTATGGCTGATATTATTGATAATTCCATTTCTGCCCATGCAACCAAAATAGATATACAGGTATTATCTGATCCAAATTCGAATATTACCGTATATATTGCGGACAATGGCATTGGCATGGATCAGGAATCACTTGAAAACGCCATGAGGTATGGTTCACTGCAACGGAAAGAGAAAGGCAGCCTGGGGAAATTTGGCCTTGGCTTAAAAACGGCTTCTACGGCATTTTGCAGATGTCTTTCCATTGTTTCCCGTGCAAAAAAGGATAACACGGTTCGAAAAGTACAATGGGATTTGGACTACATAGCACAGAAAAAAGCATGGCATCTGAAAAAAATATTACCATCGGATGATGAAATTGAATTATTGGATTCGACCGCGTTGGAAGAATCCGGAACACTTGTTATTTGGGAAAAAATAGATCGTCTTTTGCGCAGGTATACCACTGTAGGCTACACTCAAAATGCTTTAAAGAAAATTATTGATTCTCTTGAATTACATATTTCAATGGTATATCAACGTTTCTTGGATGAGGACGATAAACGAATACATACCTTAAGTATCACATTGAATGGAAAACCTGTTTCAGCCTGGGATCCGTTTTGTACAGATGAACCTGACACAGAAAAACTGGTGGAAGATACAATTGATGTTGATATGGATGGAGGAAAAGTTTCTTCTTTCCTGATTCGTGCGTTTATGATTCCACGACGGGAAGCCTTTTCATCGCCTGAAGCACAAAAAAAGGCCCGTTTGTCAAATGATAATCAGGGATTTTATGTATACAGGGAAAACCGCCTGATTCTTTTTGGAGAGTGGTTTGGAATGTTCAGCAAGGAACCACATGGTTCTTTGTTACGGGTTGAGTTTTCTTTTGACCATACATTGGATGATGCTTTTAATGTAGATATTAAAAAATCCCGCATACTGTTGAACGAGGATATTTTTAATTTATTAAAAGACAAGATTATGCCTGCACCAAGGAGAGCCGCCCAGGAACGATATCGGAAAGGAAGTTCCAAACAGGTTGGGGAAAGGGGCAAAGATGCACATGCTTCATCCAATCAGAATATAGAAGAAAAAGCCGCTGACGTTGAAGATTCAAAAATTGAGATTACAAACGCTGATAAAAATGAAGTTAAAGTGACAAACCCGCACGGAACATTTAACCACAGGATAACGATTCGATCTGCATCAAAACCGGGAGAATGTCGTGTTATCCCCGTAGAAAACATAGAAGATGGCAGGCTGTGGAATCCCTGCATTGCCGATGGAAAGCATGCTGTTGAAATTAACCAAGGCCATCCATATTACCAAAAAATTTATTTTCCGGTACTGGAGCAAAATGTCATGGTAACGGGTATGGATGCTTTGTTGTGGGCACTTGCGGAAGCTGAACATTTAACAATCAATGAAAAGACAAAAGATCATTACGAAGATATGCGTGTTCATGTCTCAAGAATTTTAAGAAAACTGATTGTGGATCTCCCAGATCCCGATACTGATACTGATGGTTAATTAATATGGAAAATGGCAAAACTGAACTGCAACGCATTTTGGAAATGACATTTGATATCCCATTTCATGTTGAAAGTGGAATTGCCAATGGCGACCCATGGTACAAAATTAGACCCGCCGGATATACAAATGAATTATTTGAGATTCGACTTTCTTTTCTCAACCAATTGCGTCTTAATATGGAATTTCTGCCGGAGGCTTATGCTGCCTCCTTGATAAAAGACATGTCCGATGCTTCAGCTGATCAACGAGCGACTTTCCTGGGATATGCGAAAATTTTGTCTGAACGCAGGGCAAAAATTAATTTTGAGATAAACAATAATGAAGCTTCTCTCGTCAATGATTCCGATTGGCCACAGCAGTGGAAAAATATTACATTAAAAATCACCAAAAGTCCCATCATAGAAGAAGATGAAAACTTTGCTCCAGAAAAGATAATTATTGATTGGGGATGCCTGTTCAGCGGTATGGTACTTTCCCTGATTAAAGTTGTTCCAGTTGACAATCCGGAACAGATTGAGGGAGCAAGTGAAGGCCGTCTACACAAGGTTATTACCAACAAATATGAGCGTAGTGCAGTGAACCGAAATTTGTGCCTGGTTGTCAAAGGTTATTCGTGCAAGGTCTGTGGAATGGATTTTCAATCGAAGTATGGCAAACTCGGTATCGGTTATATTCATGTGCATCATATTATCCCTGTTTCAAAAATGGGACCAGGATATGTTGTTGATCCCATAAATGACCTGGAACCTGTTTGTCCCAATTGCCATATGATGCTCCATAAAAAAGATCCCCCACTGGAAATTGAGGAATTAAAGAAAATAATGACTGATACAAACGCAAATAACATCCAGAATATGGGTTATTTATAATATCTTTTGCCTGTCTGTCACCAGTTTTATGAAATCAGTAATTGTAAAAAGCCATCGTTGCTGATCAGGTTTATATGTTTCGAAAATTTTTAGTGGTACAACAAGCTGTACAAAGCGTTGCTTCATTTCGTCAGTTTGACCTGTGCTTATGGCAGACTCAAGGGTTAGAATGTGCTTGGTTCCAATACGATCCGCTTCAGATAAAACCTGACGCCAACGATCCTTACATGTTGATTTTACTCCAAGCATTGTAAGATTGATGTCTACAAATGATGGATTCCTGTATTCAGCGATGCCGGGGAACAGAAAATCAGGCTTTGCCCTGTTTTCGGTTATGGGGGAACGATCGTACTGAATATGATTTTTTTGAAATATAAATTCAAGGTGATTTTCAAGGGCAAGGCCAACCCTTCTTTTGCGTCTATTTTGTATTGAAATGGAAAATTGAAAAAAATCATCAACACCATCAATTTCATTAAATCCTCTGCTCAATCGTTCGGCAACCATATGTTTTTCCAATGTTCTAAAAAGTATTTCTTCCTGTTCATAACACAGCATCAATACATTGTCATAATCAGAACAAAAATCAATATTACCAAGTGTCTTTCTCGCATATTCAGAAAATTTTTTTGTTGATGGAAAAACACCTTTAAATTTCCTTAACATATCATCAAGGTAATTTTCTTCACTTATTCCTACTTCAATACCGATATTTTCCAAAATTATCCTTGAAGCAAATGCAATTCTATCCTGTTCTGTTTCCAGTTCTTCCCGTATTGAGAGGTCGGGGGTTACAACTTCTGAAAAGCCAAATAACCACAATAACTGTGAGGCAATTGTGGTCCCTTTTTCTGCAATTATGAGAAGCAATCCATCGCCTTCTTTTCTTTTCGCAAGTATCATTACATCACCTGCATTTGCAAATTGTGTAACAGTGTTGTTGTGAAAATAAAGTCTATATTCTGTTCTTTGAATGTTTCTTTCTTCCCTGCCTTTTTTTCTGCCATCATACCATGTCAACTGTCCATCTTCTGTCAGTGCCTCGTCATCATAATCCGTAAAATACATAAATTTTGCATTGTATTTAACTTTTTGAGATGGTGTTCCCAATAATTTCTTTAATCCATCAACCCCATTAAATTCATGTTGATGTGAAACAAGAATATTTGCCTCAACCTGGCTAAGAATTTTTGCTGCAACGCCGTCAAAATATTGTGACAAATATCCATTTTTCATATTGAGATCTCCAAAAAAGGTCTATAACTTAATAACCACGCAACAAGTTTTTTAATTGCCTTTGGTAACAACACCTGATCCCGTGTTACACATTCCCAAACAATACAAACCCGATAACCCATTGTCTGTAATTCCTTAATTACCTTTTTATCATTTTTTTTGTTACCATTGATTTTATCCCTCCAGAAATCCTTATTTGATTTTGGCCACACAAAATAGCGACAATTATGCCTGTGCCAGAAACAACCATGTATAAAAACGACAGCCATATGTTTTCTGAAAACCATATCCGGCTTGCCTGGCAGCTTCCCATTGTGTAACCGATATCTAAATCCATTCCCAAAAAGTTCTTTCCTTATAATTATTTCAGGCCTTGTGTTTTTATTTCTGATGCCCGACATCATCCGGCTCCTGGTCTTTTTGCTGAATTTATCGGGCATAACTTTATTCTTTTTGATTTATGATATTTTTGACCAACACCCTGGCAACTTCCGTGATCATGGGGACAACGACACTGTTTCCAAATTGTCTGTATGCCTGAGCATCACTGACCGGGATTTGAAAATTATCATCAAATCCCATAAGCCTTGCACATTCTCTGGGCGTTAGCCTCCTGGGACGTTTCAGACCTCCCTGGTCGATCAATATTTCAGAGCCATCTTTGTAATATCGTGCAGAAAGTGTTCTTGCAATATCTGTACCTTTAACAAGACCAAAGCCAAAACCATTTCCGGCTTTTCGGTGCTTTTCCGCATATTTTTGGAGATAATCCCATAAATGAGGGGTCAGGGTATATTTGCTGTTTACCGATCCTTTCTTTCCTGTGGTATAGGGAGGTTCTGCCTCCTCTGTTCCATCTTCAGGGTGCAAAATTGTCGAAAGTTTTATATATCCCTTTTCAGGCAGAATTAAATCGTCAAATGGATTATGCTTTCGTTTTTCATGGAAACCCAGAATAATTAAACGTTCCCTGTGTTGCGGTACAAAATGCTGTCCATCAATAACTTTATAATAAATATCATAACCCAATTCTTTATTTAGTGTTTCCTGTATTACCTTAAATGTATTCCCCTTGTCATGGGAAGCCAAATTTTTGACATTTTCAAGCAAAAATGCTTTTGGCTCTTTGGCAGCGATAATCCGTGCGACATCAAAAAAAAGCGTTCCCTGTGTTGTGCATTCAAACCCATGTGGACGACCAAGAGCGTTTTTCTTCGATACACCAGCAAGGCTGAACGGCTGGCAGGGAAACCCCGCCAAAAGGATATCATGGTTGGGTATTTTCTTTTCATCAAACTGGGTTATATCTCCAATCATTTGGTGTCCATCAATTGACGGGAAATTATCAAGATATGTCTTTTGGGCAAAGGGATTCCATTCTGATGTGAAAAGACATTTTCCACCGTATTTATCAAAGCCAAGCCTGATACCGCCTATTCCCGCAAACAAATCAATAAAAGTAAATAAGTCCTGGTGGGAATCAGATATAACAGGAGGGTTTAAGACTCTTTGTTGGAGGGCATCAGCGAGATATTCAGGCGGATTGCATGAGCGAACTTCCCATCTTCTTATTGTTCGTGCACAAACCCCTATTCTGCCTGCAATTTCTTTCTGTGTAAATCTTGTTCGTGCCTTTTTTAGCAATGCTAATGAACCATCGCTACCCATAACTTCTCCCAAGGGAACTATATAGGACATTATGTCCCATTTTTGTCCCATTGTCAACCTTGCATAGTGTACATTTTTTTATACAGTTGTTTCAAAAGAATATGGTTTTTTTATTATACAAAAGCAGGTTTAATACACCACCCCCTTCTGGAACATAAAACTGGGGGTGCAGAGACATTTTAGGTATCAGGTATTGCGTATAACCACAACATTTTAATACCAAACACTTCCCCCCCCAAACCCTCTGCCGGCGGAGAAACTTGAACTCTCACATCCTTGCGGACAGTGGATTTTGAGCGGGTCTCAAGTCGGCTCATTGCGTGTTATACAGGCTTATTATGTACCAAAAAGAGGATATAATCAAGTGAAATTGTAATATACAATGGTATACAAGAATATCTAAACATACCGAAAACTACTTTTTATGTGTCGTTTTGTGTGTTGTTTTTCCGGGGCTTCAATGAAAACCTTAGAAACACCTTAGAAGAATCGGGGGTTATTGCCGATGTGCGGCGTAAAATCCTAGATTTATCCTAGATAAAAACGGGAATTCAAGGGGACATTCCAGCTAGATCGCTTTCCAGATTCCCCAGACAACTGTAAAGCATTGCCGCCGTTATCGGTCGGGCGCTGTACTGTTTCAGTGCCATGCTGACTGCTCAGTAGCTTTCAATCGCTTCCTGACTTTGTTTCGGGGTTTCGCACCGGTTTTGTATCTCTGGTGGTAAGCCGCCATATCTTCATCCATGAGGGTAATCCATTCGCGGATCGTATCGTTGGTGAATACCCCCTTGCCTCCGACATCGCCATCGTACAGTCCGCCTTTCGGCTGTAGGAAACGGCTACGCCGGAATGACTCCCATGCACACAAGCGGCCCTTGATGTACCATGCCTGGTAAAGCGTGAACAATGGCTGTTCGATGCTTACCGGAAAATTATCGGCATCAACCTTCTTTATCTGTCCCATGATTTCCCCTATGTTATTCATGTATCTTCCAAGTATCGAAGTTTCTTGAGATGTATTTTTATGAAGATCATTCGATATACCCGATTTCTTTAAGAAAACCGTCAAGCGTATTTTGAAAGTCATCACCCTGATTTAATGACACGCCGGGGAAGGGGATTATTTTTGTTTCCGTGCGCTGTATCGCTTCCGGGGCTGTTTCGCAACCAGCGGCCTGTAGGCGGGTTTCCATCCATGGCTGGTATTCTTCCCCGGTTTCAAGCGGCAATAATACTTTCTCGTACCTGTCCAGGCCGATATTAAAAATAATCCTTGCAAACGCGCTGTTCATGTAACCGCTATGCGCCCCGGCAAGCCGTAACCGCTCGCAGCGGTCGGCGATCTCTTGGCTTACCCTCACCGTTATTGTTTTTGCTTTCATGCCGTTTCCTCCATACAAAAAGCCAAGGCGTTTTCCGGGCTATAGTCCTCAATGTCCTCCGGGTCTTCCCTTATGCTACCGCCCTGCTGTGCGTTCTGTTTGCGGTATGTTTCCAGCCCCAAGCCGATGAGCAAGCCGCAAAAGTCCGGGAAGGCAAGGGGCTGCCCTTTCTTTTCGGACAGCCCCCTTCCGTGTGCCGGTACACGTCCTCAAGTTCCAGGGCAAAGAATACGGGCAGCCCTACCCTTACCCCTACCTGTCTGTCTTTGTCTTTTTTCATTCCGGTTTACCCCCGGCAAGGTACATGGGCCGCATATCTTTTTTGCTATCAAGAAGCCAGAGGGGAACGGAGGGCATCCATACATCTTTTGGTGTGTGGGGGCCATTGTAAGGCGGCTTAGGCGCGGTAAGCAACGCCAGTATTTTTTCAGTTGCTATGCGTTTTGGTTTATTGGCGGTTTCGACAAAATGTGTCCACCGCTTGTTACCCCATACCGGGTTAGGATGGGGCGCATATTCCCCGTGGGTTTCCCAGATATATACCCACCGCGATCCCGATATGAGATAATAGGCCGCCATGCCGGGGTCTCTTACAAGGTGGCGTTTTTTCTTATGGTAGTCGATGTAATCCCCCTGAAGCCAGCCCAACAGGATATAGCCGTTAAGTTGCAAGTCCCCTTCAAGCCGTTCTTTGCTGTATACGCGCAGTCTTGCAAATTGGGCTTTTTCCGCTTCATCATCGGACATACCCCTTTCCTTTTTGTCTACGAGTTCGGCCCGAAAAATGAATACGCCATTTTTTTGTTCTTTGACATTTAACAGCTTGTAAAGCCGCTTTTCGTCAAATAGCGTTTGAAAACTTTCCCCATTTTCTCTAGTCATTTTCTTTACCTCCTAATATTATTTAGTAGTCGCATTGCCCGGCAAGAAAGCCGTCAATCAAATTCACCGCCTCAATAACGGAGACGGCAACCCGCCCCGGAAGTCCGGGGCCAAATATCAAGTAACCGCGCAAGTTGATCCGATGGACAGTAAAACCGCTATATTCAAACATTTGCCGCCCTCCCCTACACGCCCAGAGCAACCCGCGCCCCGTAGGTCGTCTTGCAAGTCCAGCCCCTTGTACCGGACACGACACGCAGCGCCGGAAATTGCAGGGAGCGCTGGCCGCGCATCGCCGCCAGTACCGGAGCAAGTTCGCGGGGAACATATCCCAGACGGAACAGGCCCTTGCCGCCGTTTACACCAACCAGAACGGCGACCGCTGCGGGGTCTGCCGGATTGGAAGGTTCCGGCACCAGTACCGCCCTGATCTGTCCGGGGCTATAGGCAGCGAGTCTTTTTAATGCTTCTTGCCGGCTGCCAAAAGATACGCCTTTTACGGCAAGCTCAAGGCCGCCAGCCTTGCAGATTGCCCAGGCTTTCACAAATGCGGCGGCACGGTCGCCGTCCATGCGCGGGGCAAGCCGATTGCCCAAACTCACTACCTTGCTTTTTAATTATCTGTTTGTCATATCGTTACCTCCATAATGTCCCTACATTATAAGTATAGGATATTTCCTACACTTTGTCAAGTAAAAATAAAAATATTTTGAAAAAATAGAAAAATTTTATGATTTCTACTTAATGGGTGTATAGTAATATATAGGATATTTCCTATATATTTGTGGTTGACATTTTATAGGATTTAACCTATATTTAATTTATGGAAGGAATAACTATTGATGAAATGTGCGAAAAGTTGGTATTGCCTTTTAAGACAGTTGAAGGCCGCATACAAAGAGCAGGCATAAAGCCTATAACAAAACAGGCGTTATATCCCTATGAAACGCTGGACATAATTAAAAATACCGTAATGGGCCGTCCAAAAAAAGACGCTACGCCGGAAACAGCAAAACCAAAAACAAAACCGGCAAAATCCAAGCCCGGCAAGAAAGCGAAAAAGTAGGAACATTGACCTTGCTTGATTTTTTATCCGATGGCAAATAAGGAAGCCGCCGATGCCATACAGAAGGTTATCTCCCGATATGGCTACGCACCTGAATTCCTAGGCTTAGAAAAACAAGTGGGCGCGGCTGACTCCTCTGGGGAAAGTATTGCCGGAATCCGGCGAAAAGCCAAGAGGGTAGTAGTGGCGGCGAATGGAAAAACCGATCTTTCGGGGGCAAAAATTGTCATTGGTAGCCCTGAATAACGGCGTTTCCGGCTTTGTAACCGGCGCGGACTGCGGCGCGTCCGCTGTTCAAAAAAGCCTCGCTGTATGGGTTTGTGTACCAGTAAATAAAGCGGCTTTCTTTAGGTGTAAATTCTTTTCCCTGTGAAGGTATCGGGGAACCGTCCGGCAAGGCGTAGGTTGGTTTTCTCACGATGTTTTTTTTCGGTGTCATGCCCTGCCTCAAAACTAGATAAAACTTTATGTTTTGGGGAATTTCAAAAAACAGATAAAACCCTGTTTAATCCTTTATCCCCAAGCCCCGGAGGTACTGATCCGTTACCTGAATGCCGGAATGAAACAGCAAGGTTTGTAAGCGTTTAATGTCTTTGTCTTTTCGGTATTCGGTAACGGCGTAAAAGTGCCGGAAGTCATGGCAGGAATAGGCGGCTTTTATTTTGCCGTCCTTGTGCAGTTTGCCGATGTGGTACTCAATGCGGCGGGCAAGGGCTTCTTGCGTTATTCCGGCGAAGGGACGGCGTTTCTCCGGGGCTTTGGCCATCTTTATCGCCGCCAGTACGTTACCGGGCAACTCCCCGGAAATGTCCTTGCCCTTGCTACGGGTCTTAAAACGCTCTCCGTTTATCTCCATTCCCGGAAGGCCGCCTATACGCAAGCCCCGGAAAGCCATCACGGAAACGGCGGCGGCTTCATAGGCGGGAAGGGCGGCAATGATTATCTTTACCTCGGCGGCGTTTGGGATTGCAAGGGTTTTTACCGCCTTCTTTGCCGGTCGCGCTTTGGTTCCCCGGAAAGGGTTTTTTATCCCTTCATGACGGCGCTCAAGCCAGGTAAAGAAAGAGGAACAGGCAGCAATGTCGCGCCGGACGGAAGCGGCGGCGGCTGTACCTTTAATGCTGTAAATAAAATCATCGGCCCGCGCCGGTGTCAGTTCCAAGGGGGAAACGTGCGCCCTCTCCGCGTAGGCTTCAAGCCGGGCAATGGCGGAGCTATAGCCGCGCCGTGTGTGCTTGCTGTCGGTACTTCCGGCATTATTCAAGAAGGTTTCTTTTTCGGCCCGGTAGTCTATCCCTGCCAAGGTTGCGGCGGCGTTCAATTCGGCTGTCAGGCGTTGGGTCATCACCATGCGGGCGATCTGCTCAAGCTGGTCAGGGTTCAAATCTGCCAGTGTCGGCGCTTCCCTTGCGATCCTCAAGGCCATTTCCTGGACGGAGGCGGCGGGCGTTTCCGTTACTCTCTTTGCTATGGCTGTCATTTCTTCTTCCTTGTTTTTCCCTTGTTTCATAGCCTTTAATATCGGCTGATTTCCATGCTTTGATAATATAAGATTATCGAAGGTCTTGCAAGTAAGGGAGGGAAAATACATGCCCGCTATCGTGCTATAAAGGGCTGTAGCGGGGCGCAAGGCGGCTTCATGGTAAACTTTCACCTCCGGGGCGTTTTACGCCTTGCTAGGGGCTTTTATGAGGCTGTGGGCGGTTATTCAGGATCTTAGCAACTGAAAAAATTAGGCTCTTGACGGATAGGGCTTTTGGTGCGATATTTAAGGTATAGCGAAGGGCGGAATTGGCCGCCGCCGGGCGTAGGNTTCCTACGCTTCCCCGCCGGGATAGCCTCCGGCTGCTATAATTTTTTTTGCCCTGCTTAAATCAGANNTTCCNTTCATGTTTACTATTCTCTGAAGGTTTTCCATATGGGATAATTCCGAGTAATCAAGCCCGATGTCTGATGCGGCTTCAATAAGCCATTTTTTAGGCTTGCCGATTGTGGTCTTATGGAATGGGTT
>JGI24698J34947_10001186_pt1 | contig 13605 bp, 13 predicted proteins | sample TergutMp193P3_FD_34947 | JGI IMG/M metagenome (IMG submission 34947)
TTACGCGCAAATTAATGGAACTGCTGGATAAAGGAAGCAGAAAGGAAGCTGAACAAAAAGACGCCGATACTGAAAAAGAGGAGGTTCTTGTTGACTAAGTTCCTTTTAAAAATTACGGAAAAATGGCCGGCAAAAGTTCTCTCTGTCGCTGCGGCTCTTATCATTTCTATTTTCTACAGAGTGAATACCCTTGAAACCCGAAGTTTTACAGTCCCTCTTGTAATCGAATCAAACGATACTCTAATTCCGATAAGTTCTTTTACAGACAGCGTAAAAGTGTCTTTGCGCGGAGAAGCCTCAGGCATCAATTTAATTCTCGAAGAAGAAATTGAAGCCTATATCGATCTTGGAAAATATAAAAGCGAAGGTTTATACAGAATACCTGTTCAAATAAGAAAAAAAGGAAATGCGCTTGGGGTCGATCCTCTGGAAACATCCGTTCTTCCCGTAGACATTCTAATCCAGCTTGATCAGAAAATAACAAAAAATATTCCTGTCTTTCCTGTATTTCGCGGAACGATAGCGAACGGCTATGAATTGACGGATCAGTCAATAAACCCCGTCAGCGTGTCTGCGGAAGGTCCGCGCGGCGCAATGGAAAGCCTGCTTGAATTTAATACCGAAGCAATTGAGCTTAACGGACGGTATGAAGATTTCTCCGTTATGGTGAATATCGTCAATAATAATCCGTTCATTACAATCCGCGGCAGATGGATGATCGAATACCGAGGCAAAATCAGCCGCATCCCGCAACAGAGAAATGATTATTTGCCGTATAACGAAACTGGAGATAATGTGCAATGATTACCGGAATCGGAATAGATATAGTTGAGGTAAACCGCATGGAACGCTGGCTTTCCAACGCAAATCTTCTGGAAAGATATTTCCACTCGGAAGAACTTGCCCTTGCCTTCTCGCGGAAAAACAGCGCGGCGTTGACTCTGGCTGCGCGTTTCGCTGCAAAAGAAGCGTTCGGCAAAGCTCTCGGAACAGGGCTTGCCGATCTCGTTTTAAAAGATATTATGGTAATTAACAAGGACAACGGAAAACCGGAAATAAAACTGCTTGGAACGGCGGAAAAAGCGCTTGTTAAATCAGGCGCGGCAAAAGTGCATGTTTCCCTTACGCATGAAAGGGAAAACGCCATCGCCATGATCGTTTTGGAGGCATAAAAAATGGCAGTTGATGATCGTGAACTGAAAATAACTTTTCAATCAAAAAAAGAATTTGAATGCCCTGTATGCGATACTGTTTTCCGCAAAGAAGAACTTCTTTCAGGCGGCGGCAGGCTGATAGCTGGAAAGCTGACAGAAGAACTTCACAGGCTTTACGAACCGTCGGCAAAATACGGAGAAGTTTATCCGCTTGTATACCAGTCTGTCGTATGCCCTGAATGTTGGTTTTCATCAATGGAAAATGACTTTACGCTGTTACCTGCTGAAAACAAGGGCACGGCAAGAGACGACTTTGAAAAGCGCCTGAAGGAGACCTCGCTGATTTTCCAAAACGTCAATTTTCATGAAAACAGGACTCTGATAGAAGGAGCCGCTTCACAGTACCTGACATTGCGCTGTTACGATTATTACAACAAACCGACTTCGCCTACAATAAAACAGGCGATTGCGTCTATCCGAGGCGCGTGGCTTCTTGACGAGCTTAACAAGAAATACCCGGGACAGCACTACGACTGGCTCGGCGTTCTTTTCAGGAAAAAAGCGCAGTATCTTTACAATGCGGCGCTTGAGCGCGAACAAAACGGCAAAGAAACCCTTTCCGGCATTAAAATCTTCGGGCCGGATACGGATAAAAATTATTCTTACGAGGGAATGCTCTATATGTGCGCGTATCTGCGCTATAATTTCGGTCCCGCCAGCAACGAGGAAGAAAGAAAAGCGTCTCTTGAAGACGCGCGCAGAACAATTGCGAAACTTTTCGGCATGGGAAAAACATCCAAAGACAAACCCGGAGCTTTTTTGGAACACGCAAGAAAACTCTACGACACCATAAATAAACATATTTCAGAAGATTTCCCCGAAGAGTAGCAAATATGGAAGGCCGAAACATCAAGCTTCTTATAGCGTATGACGGCACGGATTTTTGCGGCTGGCAGAGGCAGGAGAACGGCAGAACCGTTCAGGGCGTAATAGAAGACGCTCTTGAGAAAATGCACGGCGCTCCCGTAACGCTCACAGGTTCAGGACGGACGGACGCAGGCGTCCACGCAGCAGGACAGGCCGCCAACTTCTACACATCAATCGACAGCATAGCCGCCGACCGCTTTGCGCCTGCGCTCAATTCGCTTATCCCAAAAGACGCGCGTATTCTTGACTCATGCGAAGCAGGCGAAGAATTCCACGCCCGTTTCAGCGCACACTCGCGCACATACCGCTACCACTTTTTATGCCGCCCTGCCCTGCCGCACGAAAGCCGCTATAACCTGCAATTACGCCGTTTTCCGCGCATAGAGACGCTAAACGCATACGGAAGGCTCATTTTGGGGGAAACAGACTGCTCCATTTTCGCGGGCGCAGGAGATACGAGCAAATCAAAGCACAGGTACGTTTACAGGGCGCAGTTTTATATTGAGGGAGAACGGCTTATTTTCGAAATATGCGCCAATGCCTTTTTGCGGAACATGGTCCGTTCGGTTGCGGGAACCTTCCTGCACTACGAGGAAAAAAACGCGCCGCCTGAAAAATTGAGGGAAATAATCGCCTCAGGCGAGCGGGGGCTTGCAGGCCCTTCCCTCCCTCCGCAGGGACTTTTCCTGTGGAAAATAGACTATTGACATTATATAAAAAAAACCCCATTGTTCCCTTATGTATTAAGGAGGCTGGAAGGAACAGATTGATAGGTAGTGATGTTGTCATTGAAGAGATATGCAAATCCTTCGGTGATTTCGAGGTACTCAAAAATGTGAACCTGAAAATAAACAAGGGAGAATTTTTTTCCCTTTTGGGGCCGTCGGGGTGCGGAAAAACCACCCTGTTGCGCATAATTGCCGGTTTTGAACATCCGGACAGCGGCTTACTCACTCTTGACGGATACAACGTACTTTCACTTCCTCCAAATAAGCGTCCAACCAATACAGTATTTCAAAATTACGCGCTTTTTCCGCACCTTACGGTATTTGAAAACGTAGCCTTTTCGCCGAAATTAAAAGGCGTTTCCGGCGTGCAGATAAAGAGCAAGGTGGAAGAATACATACACCTTGTGCACCTTGAAGGCCACGCCGAAAAAAAGCCTAACCAGCTTTCAGGCGGACAAAAACAGCGCGTAGCGATCGCGCGCGCCCTTATCAACGAGCCCCGCGTGCTTCTGCTTGACGAACCGCTTTCCGCGCTTGACGCGAAACTGCGCCAGCACATGCTTATAGAGCTTGACCGCATTCACGATGAAATTGGCATAACGTTTATTTACGTTACCCACGATCAACAGGAAGCGCTTTCTGTTTCAGACAGGCTTGCCGTAATGAATCAAGGCGACATTTTACAAATCGGCACTCCCCATGAAATTTACGAAAGCCCGGCAACGGATTTTGTCGCCCGTTTTATAGGAGAGACAAACCTGTTCGACGGCACGGTAACAAGCGTCGAGAAAATAAAACTCCAGGACTACGAGGGAGAAACGGAATATATGGCGGAACTTGATATTCCCGAATTGGGAAAAATCAAGGTAACGACAGTCGATGAAGTGAGAACAGGGCAGTTGGTCAGCTTTACGGTAAGGCCCGAAAAAATTGTAATCACAAAGGAAAAACCCGCTACAAACCGCGGCGATATCAACCTTTTACAGGGCATGGTAGACGAGCCGATTTATTCGGGTTTCCAGACAAAGTTTTATGTAAAGGTGACGGATAAAACCATCATCCGCGTAATAAAGCAGCACGCCAATTATTCCGACGAGGGGCCTGATATACGCTGGAAAGATTCAGTCTACCTTTCATGGAGCGCGCTGGACGGTTACATAGTCGAGGTGAAAAATTGAAACCGCAGGCCAGACTAACAAGTAAGTCAAACAAGGGCCCGCTCTACTCATCGCCTATGGCTATATGGTTTACCATCTTCTTCTTCGCACCGATTATCATCATCGTTATATACAGCTTCCTGAAAAGGGATATGCAGAGGGGCGTAACATGGGAATTTTCGCTTGAAGCCTACCGCTATCTTGCCGATCCCGTCTTCTTGCGCATAACGTTTCGCACAATAATCGTTTCCTTAATTTCAACCGTAATCACCATTTTAATAGCGTTGCCATGCGGTTACTGTATGGCAAGAAGCAGGCATCAGACTTTACTTTTGCTTCTCATCATCATTCCCTTCTGGACAAATTTTCTGATCCGCGTTTTTGCATGGATGAATATTTTGGGAAACAACGGCTTTCTAAACGAATTGCTGCTGCGTTTCGGTTTAATCAACGATTTCATCCCATTCCTTTACAATCAAAAGGCGGTGATAGTGGTTCTTATTTATATGTACCTGCCATACGCCATTTTACCGTTATTTTCAACGATTGATAAATTCGATTTCTCGCTTCTGGAAGCGTCGCGCGATCTTGGCGCGAATAAATTTGTTTCAATAGTGAAGGTACTGCTTCCCAATATCCGCGGCGGCATTTTTACCGCGGTGCTTTTTACATTCATTCCAATCTTCGGCGCTTACGCCGTTCCAATGCTTGTAGGCGGCAAGGATTCCTATATGCTTGGGCAGAGAATTGCGGACTTTCTTAAAGGAGAGCGAAACTGGCCTCGCGCAGCAGCGATTTCAATGGTTTTGACTCTTATAACCACAGTGGGCGTTCTCTGGATGATGTCTGTGCAAAAACGGGACGTTTCCAGAAAGAGCGATGTAAAGGGCGATGAAAACCGTAACGGGGGGACAGCCGGATGAGTTTCATAAATATCGTACGCAACGCTGTTACCTCAATAACCCCCAGAAAAATACAGGGAGAAGCGGCGAGACACGCACGGCGCGCGTACAAACAGCGCTTTTCAATGTCGCAGACTGTTTTCGCGATTACCCTTCTTTTCCTTTTTCTGCCGTTGTTCGTTCTTGTTGTCTATTCTTTTAACGGTTCGACCAGCACGAACTGGACAGGGTTTTCCCTGCGCTGGTATGAACGCCTGCTTACAGAACGCGGGCTGTGGATAGCGTTCAGAAACAGCATTCTCATAGCTTTAACGTCCGCGGCGACCGCGACGATAATCGGCACAATGGGCGCAATCGGCGTTAATTGGTACAAATTTAAACTGCGCGGTTATGTGCAAACAATTTCTTTTCTCCCGATGATTCTGCCGGAAATTATAATCGGCGTTTCCCTTTCAATTTTTTTCGCAGGCATAGGAATTCCTCTTGGACTCTTTACAATATATGTCGCGCATACAACCTTCAACCTGCCCTTTGTGTTTTTAATGGTTATGGCGCGTCTTGATGAATTCGATTTTTCAATAATTGAAGCCGCTGCGGATTTGGGCGCAAGCGAAAAAGAAACGCTTTTTAAGGTAACGCTCCCAATATGCAAGCCCGGTATTATTTCCGGTATGTTAACCGCAATTACTTTATCATTGGAAGATTTTGTCATAACGTTTTTTGTTTCTGGTCCCGGCTCTTCAACTCTGCCGGTATTCATTCAATCGGCTATTATGAAAAAGGGCGGCATTACGCCCCTTATCAGCGCCCTTTCCGTGGTTATGATTCTGGGAACCGTAATCCTTTGCATTACGCTGCGGAAATTTCTGAAATACTTTGCGGCAAAATAGCGCAGTGCGGGGCGTGTTTCTTTTTTGCTTTACGGAGCTTCGTTGAAGCTTCATAAAAATTTTATTTTTGGAGGAAAATTTATGGAAGAGATGAGGGAGGAAAAGATGGAGGAAATACCCATCTACGGCGCAGTTCCGAAAATGAGCCAAGCGGGACTGCGTGTGAGGCTTGCGGCATCAAGCTTTTTGGCGCTTGCCATGATTATGATGGGAAGCTGTGACAAAAGGGAAAGGCTGTATGTTTACAACTGGACGTACTATATGCCGAATTCTGTCATTGAAAAATTTGAGGAAGAATTCGACGTAAGGGTGATTTACGACGAATATCCCTCAAACGAAGATATGTACGCTAAAATTATGGCGTCTAACAGAAAGGGGCTTTTAGGGTGGTTCTCGCGGCTTTTTGGCAGAAGTTACGATATCGTTTTCCCGTCGGCTGATTATGTGTCAATCATGATGGATCAGGGGCTGTTTTCAAGGATCGATAAGAGTAAAATTCCCAATATAGCCAACATAGACCCAGCCGTATTGCTCCAGACAACTTACGATCCGCAGATGGAATACTCGGTTCCCTATTATTTCGGCGCGGCAGGCGTAATTGTCAACAAGGCAAAAGTTCCCGTCTTTGAGGAAAGCTGGTCAATTTTCGCAAGGACAGATCTCGCGGGCCACATGACAATGTTAGACGATATGCGCGAAGTAATGGGAGACGCTCTTGTTTACCTCGGCTATTCGGTAAACACTTCCGTACCGTCGCAGATAACGGCCGCAAGGGACTTAATCAACAATTCATGGAAACCGAACCTTGTCAAATTTGACGCGGACGCTTTTGCGAAAGGTTACGCAAGCGGAGATTTCTGGGTAGTCCAGGGATACGCCGAAGCTGTCTATGATGAAATTGTTGAAAACAGGGAAATGCTGGCTAACACTGTTTTCTTTATCCCTAAGGAAGGAGGGCCCGCCTACATCGACAGCATGTGCATTTTAAGGGACGCGAAAAATGTCGAGCTCGCCCATAAATTTATAAATTTTATCCACAGACCCGATATTCATGCGGAGATTGTGGATGGACTGTATTTGCCTTCAACGGTAAATATACCGGCCCGCGCTTATAAAAAAGTGCCGGCATGGTATTCGGCGGAGGATCTAAAGGATGTGGAACTAAAGAGAGATATAGGTTTCACGCTGGACCTCTACAACAACGCATGGTTTGACTCCATAAGAATTGGAGATTAGCCATAGATTTTTTTAATCGGCGATCCCCGGCGCGGCGCAGAATGAGCTGTTCCAAAACGGGGGTCGTTATGAGGAGGTAAGAGATGGTAAAAAGGAACATCATCTTTCATGCGGTTATGGCGGCGTTTTTTTTGCCCGCCATTATTTCATGCGATTCAAGGCAGAAGCTGTATATTTACAACTGGACGTATTATACACCGCCTTCTGTCATTGAAAAGTTCGAGGAAAAATACAACGTGAGAGTTGTTTACGACGAGTTCGCATCAAACGAGGATATGTACGCCAAACTCATGTCAACTAACCGAAAGGGTTTATTCGGCTGGTTTTCAAGAGTATTCGGCAGGCAGTACGACGTTGTTTTTCCTTCCAAAGATTTTGTTCCTCTGATGATTCAGCAGGATATGCTGGAAAGAATCGATAAAACAAAAATGTTCAATCTTGGAAATATCGATCCGGAAGTGCTTGGGATTGCAAGTTATGATCCGGACATGGAATATTCTGTTCCCTATTTTTACGGCGCGGCGGGCATTGTTGTAAACAGGGCAAGAGTGCCCTTCTTCGAGCGAAGCTGGTCCATTTTCGCCAGAGAGGACTTAAAAGGCCGCATGACTATGTTAGACGATATGCGCGAGGTAATGGGCGCCGCTCTTGTTTCTTACGGGTATTCGGTAAACACCTGCAACACTGCGCAAATTTCCACGGCGAGAGATCACGTAAATAATTTCTGGAAGCCGAACCTTGCAAAATTCGACTCTGAGGCTTTCGGCAAAAGTTACGCCAACGGCGAGTTTTGGGTGGTGCACGCTTTCCCAGAAGCGGTTTTTCAAGAAATCGCCGAAAATGAACAGATGCTGGCGAACACCGTCTTTTTTATTCCCAGTGAAGGCGGACCGTCCTACATCGACAATATGTGCATTTTGAAAAGCTCGAAAAACATCGATCTCGCCCACAAGTTTATCGACTTTATTCATCAGGCCGAAATCTACGCCGAATTTGCAGATACATTCGGACTGCCGGCAACGGTAAACGTCCCGGCCCGCCGCTATACCGACCATTCGCTGTACTCCTACGAAGACCTTTCCATCACCGAACTTGTGGAAGACTTAGGCCAAACACTGGATATTTACAGCGACGCATGGTTCGATTCTATACGTGCCGGAGACTAAGCGGGTAATGTAAGAATCTAACCGGGGAGTCCACGGAGTTTAAATGCGGAATTATCAAACTACGCCTAAACTCCGTGTAACTTCCGCGGTAAAAATTCTTTATCAATATCCCTCTTTACATTTCCCGCGATTTTTGGTATAAGTACGGTATATTGCCCAAATGGGCCTTTTTAAGGAAGGATAATATGTCACGAACTTGTGATATTTGCGGAAAACATACAGTTACCGGCAATAAAGTCAGCCATGCGAAAAACCATACCCGCAGGACATGGAAGCCCAATCTGGTAAATGTAAAAACCGATGTTGGCGGCACTACCACGAAGCTTAAAATTTGCACACGGTGTCTTAAAAGCGATCTCGTTGTCAAAAAAGTATAGCCCTGTCCGTTATGGCAGACGAAAGACTGTTGCAGGCGCTTGACTATATTCTCAATCATAGTGACGAAGCTTCCATAGAGGTGCTGGCCGAGGCCGTGGTCAGGCGGCGGCGGAATATAGGCCTGTTCGGCGCGGTCGGCGAAATGCCCGACCCCCAAAGAATGGCAAAGGACTTAACGGACAGAATCGATGCCGGAATGGGAAGCGGCATTGAAGGCATGAGAAAATCAATCCAGGAAATGATAATCAGATTAATAAGAGAGCAAGCGCCTGAACTTTCTGACAGCCAGGTTGAAGAATTATGCCAGGCATGGCTGCCCGACGGAGGCGGAAAAAGCGAAGCGCTGCCGCGCGATGTGCTTGTTTCCATGATCGAGCAGTTTATCTCTTTTTCAAAAGGCGCTATGAGAAAATCCGTCAACGAGGATATGCGAAAAGAAATGGGCGCATGGCCCGAGCGTTACTGGAAAGCCTTTCCGCCTGTTGTCCGCCAAATAATTACCGACTATTTAAAAGACAAAATAACCGAAAAAGATTTCAATTCAAAAATAGCCATCGCCCTTGATTTATAATCGAATTAATACTTAAATTCGCTGTCGCCAATAAACTCGCGCAAAATGCTGGTTCCAGGGACATACTGCGGCGGGATTGGCGTGAAGTTTTCCAAAAAGGAAAGGAGCCTTACGGCTTCGGCGTATTCCACCATGCCGGGTTTTACGGCCCGCAGAAGCGGGTCGGCGTAGTATTTAAGTACTGAAAGCTCGTAATCAAGCGCGGAGTTAAACGCGGCATCCGAAGTACCCTGGAACGGGAAGATGTACTTGCGTTCTCCCGCCTGCACTTTCGGCCACATCCTCATAGTGCCAGCCGCATCCATTCCCCTGAATTGCGAATCGCGCACCATGCGCCTAAGGAGCCTGTTGTCGCTTGTAGGGATGCGGTTGTGATCGTCAAGGTTAAGCTGCGTAAGGGCGGAGATGTAAACTTTGAATTTTGTGCTTCGTTCTACGCTATGCGTCAGCGAGTCGTTAAGGCCGTGAATGCCTTCAACTATCAGGATATTATGGCTGTCGAGTTTTATCTTTTTACCGCCCGATTCTTTGCGTCGTCCGCCGGTTTTAAAATCATAAACCGGAAGCGTTATTTCCTCGCCGCGGTAAAGCGCCAAAAGCTGCTCGTTGAGAAACGGCACGTCAATGGCTTCGATACATTCGTAATCGGGTTCGCCTTTTTCATCTTTTGGAGTTTCGGCTGTTCCCCTGTAATAATCATCCAGGCTTACGGCAATTGGCTTAATTCCAAGCACCATAAGCTCAATAGCGAGGCGTTTTGCGCTTGTTGTTTTTCCCGAACTTGAAGGTCCTGCGATAAGAACCATCTTGAGGTTATCGCGTCTTTCATATATTTGACTCGCGATGTCAGCCATTTTTCTCGCCTGATGAGCTTCCGCGATCCTTATATAATCAAGAATTGTCCTGTCCGCAATTTTTGAATTAAGCTCGCCTACAACCCTAACTCCTACTATGCGCCCCCATCTTTTATAGTCGCTATAAATTTTGTAAAGATGAGGCTCGTCTATGAACGGCGCTATTGTATTTCCCCCGCCGATGGCCGGGAAGCGCAGGAGGAACCCGTCCTGATAGGACATAAGTTCAAAAGCTGAAAGCAGGCCGGTTCTTTCAAGCAGCGGCTGTATGTATATGTCCATATAACCCTGACACTCGTTTACCTTTAAACGCGAAGAGCTCCGCTGTTCCAAAAGCAGAGCGGTATCCGTCTGGTTGTGCTCCTTGAATAACTGCATAGCCTCTTCATAGGAAAGGTACTTGAACGTTATAGCCAGATTGTCTTTTACAAGACTCCGCATTTCTTTAGCGAGTTTTTCAACTTCGCCGTCTTTCGGCTTATCGCCGGAGCTGAACGTATAGTAATAGCTGTTGCCCATAGAGTGCCCCACATATACGCCGTCATTCGGGAAAATGTTGCGCGCGGCAATAGCGAGAACAAAGGAAAGCGTACGCCGGTAGATCATTGTCCCTTCAGGCGAATCGAGAAGGACGGGCTCCACCGCCGCATTTACAAGAAGGGACGTCCCAAGCGGACGTATTTCGTTATTTACCCTGACTGCGGCAATCTCGTCCGCCGGGATGCCGAAATATTCGATTAAATCCGACGCCTTGGTACCATACGCGCAGTCCGCTGTTTTTTTTGTATTGGAGAAATAAATATGTATGTTGTTCATGCCTACATTATAACATAGAGTTTTAAAAATAGAAATACGCTTTACATAAAACATTTCCAATATTAAAAGGAACAATATCCAACCCAAACCCTAAGGGTAAAAATATATTCAATTCATATTCATTTAACAGCCGCTGCTCCCTGCCCGCCCAGATGTTTTTCAATCAGCTCAAGTTTCATTGTGCGCAGTTTTTCGGTTATTGAGACTTTGTACACATGGGGGTTTAAAAGCCTTTTGTAGGTTGCGTCAAAACTTTCCAGTTCCTCGGCGGCATGGGCTTTGATTTCAGCTAACGAAGGCAGACTATCTATTGGTGCGCCGTTTTCAATCCGTTTTTTCAGGAGAGCCTGCGCGTCTGTCTCAATTGCCTGGAAAAAATGCCGATAGTCGGCGGACGGATGCCAGAAACAGCAGCGTTCTCCCGTTTTTGGCTCGTCTGTTCCGTCGTCAATGCCAAGAATATCCGCTATCGCCGAGCCGTTATTTTCCTTAAGACGCCAAACCTGTTTAATGCCGGGGTTGGTTGTCTTTTCGGGGTTATCTGAAAATTTCATTACGGGAAATACGTTCTTTTCCTCAATGCGGGCCGCCAGTTTGTAAACGCCTGGAAAAGCCGCTTCCCTGCCGCCTGTTACCATCCTTGTACCAACGCCCCAACTGTTCACGGGCGCGCCTTCCTTTACAAGCGTTTCAATAATATGCTCGTCAAGATCATTCGAAACCGTAATGAAAGCGTTATTCAACCCCGCGCCGTCAAGCAGCCGCCTGACTTCTGTTGAAAGGTACTGAATGTCCCCGGAATCGAGGCGCACCCCAAAGTTCTTTCCTTTCGCGGCAAGTTTCTTGCCGGCTTTTATCGCGTTGTGAATCCCGCTTTTCAATGTGTCGTAGGTGTCGATAAGAAACGTTGTCTTGTCAGGGTAAATCGCGGCGTAATAATCGAAGGCTTCCTCTTCGCCGCTGAAAGACATAACCCATGAATGCGCCATCGTTCCCAGCGCCGGTATGCCGAATATTCTGCCGGCAAGCGTATTGCTCGTCCCCGAAGCTCCTCCTATGTACGCGGCGCGCGACGCTGAAACGGCTCCATCGGGTCCCTGCGCCCTGCGCAGGCCGAACTCCATCACCGAGCCTTTTCCCGAAGCAAGCCAGATGCGGCATGTCTTTGTCGCGATTAAACTTTGAAAGTTGATGGTGTTAAGAATAAGCCCTTCGATTATCTGACATTCAATAAGGCCGCCTTCAACCCTTATCAAAGGTTCATACGGAAAGACGACCGTTCCCTCGTCCATAGCCCACAGACTGCCGTTAAAACGAAAAGTTTTAAGATAATCGGTAAACTCATCCTCAAAAATACCCAAACTTTTCAAATACGCGATATCTTCATCTGAAAAGGAAAGGTTAACAAGGCTTTCCAGCAGAGTCCCTAGACCTGCGAATATCGAGTAACCTCCGCCGAATGGCTGATAACGGAAGAACATCTCGAATACCGCGCGATCATCGTCCCTGCGGCTTTCGCGGTTCCTCTTCCAGTACCCTTGAGCCATTGTCAGAGAATAAAAATCCGTAAACAGGGCTGAAATTTCCGGCATGGCACTACCGCCTTCGTATGTTATCCAGCAGTTCTTTTGAAGCGATAAAGTCCACTCCGGCGGCTTTCATCATTGATTCGGCTTTTTCCACCGAACCTTCAGGTATTCCCACCCCTCGGACAGCGTCGCTTGCGACAATTGTATGGAAACCCAGTCTTCTAGAATCCATCGCGCTGTAAAATACGCAGTAATCGGTGGCAAGTCCTCCGATTATCACCGTTTCGATATTCATCTGCTTAATGCCGCCTTCAAGACCGGTAGACGTACATCTGTCGTTTTCAAAAAACGCGGAATAGGAATCGATATCAACGTTGATGCCTTTTCGTATAATCAATGAAACGGGCTTTAAATCAAGCTCGTCATGAAGGGCCGCTCCTACTGTTCCCTGAACACAGTGATCGGGCCAAAGAGTCTGACCTTTTACTGAATCGGTATCAACAGTATCTCCCGGATTTTTGTTTTTATAAGAAGACGCGAAGGAGACATGGTTGTTTGGATGCCAATCCTGCGTAGCCGCAACCCTGCCGTTCTTTAAGACAAGCGCCTTTGACAAGGCGTTTAACGGCGCTATTACAGCGCCGCCGTCTTTTACCGCCAGTGCGCCGTCCTCATGACTCCAACCGGAAGAGTTGGTATATGCGGGGCAAAAATCATTCTGCACGTCAATTATCAAGAGCAGTGTTCTGGAAATGTTAAACATTTTCGCTCCTTAAATCTCAAATTTTTAAGAAGAAGATTCACCACGGAGTTTCACGGAGGGAAGAGGAGTTTCACGGAGAAAATCATAGATTTTCTTTATATCAAAACCTACTTTACCCGAAGCTCAGAGGTAGATTCGATAAGATTACGAACTACAACTCCGTGTACCTCCGTGGTAAATTCTTCTCTTCCTTCCTTCCGTGTCTTCCGTGGTAAATTTCTTCTATTCCTTAAACACCCCTATTTTGCGGAATTTCTGATAACGCTTTTCGGGAAGACCGTTGAAGTCTTCTTTTACAAGCCTGCCGACAGTTTCACCTAACCACGAGCCGATGTTTTTCGCCGTCAGATTCACGTCTTTGGAAGCGCCGCCTTCCGGCTCCGCTATGATTTTGTCGCAAATGCCGAAACGGTGCAGGTCTTCTGCGGTGATTTTTATCAGCTCGGCGGCTTCCCTTTCGCGCGAACCGTCTTTCCAGTGAATGGAAGCGAAACCTTTCGGCGAAATTACCGAGTACAGGGCGTTTTCAAGCAT
>JGI24698J34947_10001187_pt1 | contig 13600 bp, 13 predicted proteins | sample TergutMp193P3_FD_34947 | JGI IMG/M metagenome (IMG submission 34947)
GGGGGGGGGGGTATATTACCTATATTAAATATAGTTTTTAACCAATTGTCTAATCTTAAATAGCTGATATCAACTGGTACACAAGACTTTTGTAAAAACTCCAAGGCAATATACGGGTCTTTTTCATCAATTATCAATATATTATTAGGATTAAAAAAATCTTCATAGGCAATATATTTATTTGTCGTTATAAGTTTTTTATTTTCTGCTATCACAGGAAAACATTGAAATGTTATTCCCGATCTTTTTCTGTAATTTATATCAATTATACATCGTGATTGACTTTGTATTTCCAATACTGTTTCCAATTTGATAGTATCCGTAAAAAGAAAATTCTTAGATAAATATTTTTGGATTTTTCTGAAAAAACTAACATGTTTAGGATGAAATATATTATAATATATATTCTTAAATAATTTTATAAATTTAGAGTTTGGCAATTTTACTTTGTAATATTTTAATCTTGCATAAAATGATAAATTTTGTCTTTTTGAATTTTCTATAAGCTTATTGATGAAATCAATTCTATAGGAGGACATTGGATAAACAGAGCCAATATACGACCAATCATAGATAATATTTTTTTTCCTATTATTTACATTTATATCTGGATAAAAACCATGTAAATGTTTTAAACCCTTGTGTTTTTTACAATCAGCCCTATCAAGAGAAAAGGCATAATCAAAATATTTTATTTTATTGGAATAATTATATAAACTAAAAGCATCCCAAAAATATATATAGCTCTTAAATAAAGGATTTTCGGTTTTCAATTTTTTTATTAACCCTTTTGATGCGGGATATGTTTGTATTACAAATAATATATCATAAATTTTATTCTTAGCCCTTATATAATCATAAAGCCCCTTTGTATATTTTTTTTTGTATAGAGGATTAAGTAAAAAAGATACAAATGCAACTATAAAATTTGAATTATCACGAAAATCCTCCTTATGAAATTTTCCAGGGTAAAAATCCACCTCCGCTCCAAGATTTTCCAGTTCTTTTTTAATCAGTTTTTCATATTCATAGAATGGAAAACAAATAAATAATATTTTTTTATCCTTTATACTATTTGTTTCCATCTTTATATCGTTCCCATTTAGATGTCCCAAAATCATAATATTTTATTATTTTTGCCGGTATTCCAGCAGCAACAGAATAATCCGGTATATCCTTTAAGACTACAGAATTAGCTCCTACAACACTATTTTTTCCTACAGAAGCTCCTATGATAGAAACATTCTCACCTATCCAGCAGCCAGATCCAATAACAACTTCTTTTTTTTGTATGATTTTTTGATTTTTGATAGGTATTAATGGATTTGTATAATCATGTATATTATCCGAAATATATACACGATCTGCAATTAAGACATCCTTTTCTATTATTATACTTTTTGTTGCAAAAATATGGTTAAAGCATCCAATATATACATCATCGTCTATTATTAATTGACATATTTTTTCTCCAGTAAGAGGTACTGCCGCCAATCGTGTGTTAGATTGAATTAGGACATTTTTTCCTATTGAAATATTCTCTGCTCCCTCTATCATCAAGGGATTAATAATTCTCGAATCAAATGAATATTTATTAAATATCAAAGAATAATATTTTTGTTTATTATATCTTTTTAGTATATAAAACCATAATCTCTTGAACATCGTTTACACCACTTAATTTGATCAAATCAAACTCTTATAAACCTTAGCTGTCTCACTAACACATTTTTCCCATGAAAATTTTTTTACTTGTTCCCAACCTTTCAATGTTAACTCTTTCTGTAATGTAGATGAAGTTAAAACATTATCAACAACCAAACGTATATCATCAATGCTATAAGGATCAAAATAAACTGCCGCTTCACCTCCAATTTCAGGAAGGGAACCTTTGTTTGAGGCTATTACCGGACACCCCGAAGAAAAAGCTTCAAGCATCGGGATTCCAAAGCCTTCGTAAAGAGACGGAAAAACAAAAGCGATGGCTTTGGCATATAAGGCTCCTATTTCTTCTTCCGCGATAAATTTACAGGAAACTCTATCTTGAATATTAAGTTCTTTAAACATCGTTACTTCATTTTCATTAAACGGATTACCGGTACATAATAATCTTAGATTATATTTACACAGTAACGGAGCGACAGCTTTAACAAAATTAATGAAATTTTTATACATACTACGCTGTCCGATAAACAAAATATAATCTTCTTTTTCTATGAAAGAAGACAATGTAGATGTTGAACAAGCCAAATAGATAACCGTTATTTTTTCTTCAACTTGAGGAAAAATATTCAAAATATCAATTTTTGTTATATTAGAATCAACATTTATTTTATCCGCTTTCAAGATCATGTTTTTTTTATTATTGCTATAGGAATTATTTACACCAAAATACTCGGGAAATATCTCATGAATCATATCATGAACAGTTATAACAACTGGTTTTTTGCTATTTTTTATAATATACGGTTCATAAAGGGTAGAATGAATTACATCATAATTCCCGGTATTCATTTTCTTTATGGCATTGCCTTTATTAAACAGATTAATTATTCTTTGTTTCCCACGAAACTTTACTTTTATAGGAAAATCTTTATGTAATTCCATAGCTTTTGAGTAGATATTTTCAGAATACAGTCCAGTTACCTCATAGTCAAATAGACCATCACTTTGACTTAGTAATTCATAAAAATATCTTGAAGCACCGCCATATTTTTGCAAAGAAAATATTTGATGATCATATAATATCTTCATTTATTCCAAATTCCTTTAGCCCTACTATTAATAATTCTCTTATACTGCATTGGTGAAACAAAACTGCCTGGAATAATTGATAATCCCATAGCTATAGGTATACCAGCAAGACCTATCTTCCTTGATAAGAAAATGGTTAATGGGATAAAAGACATTCCAGCAATTAACGAAAGCCATACTTGTATAAATATTTTACTAACGCCGTTATTAAAAGAGACAAAAATAGAATTCCAAATAAATATAGCTACATATACCGCAAGTCCAATACTTAATGATATCGGAATTACAATCTGATTTCCAACCCATAATTCATAAACAGTATTTGATATCAAAACCATTAAGACTAATCCAATACAAGAAATACCCCAAATAAGTCTTAACTTATGGATAACCCTTTTAACCCAATTATAATCCTGCCTTACATAAGCTTCTGTAAACCCAGACCAGAATGGGTTTACAATTATCTGAAAAAGAAGCATAACCAGTGAAAAATATTTATACGCAATATTGTAAACGGTAACTTCTGCCGGAGAAAATACTTGGGCTATTATAATATTTGAAGTTGCAAAAACCAATAATCCGCATATTTGCGGAATAAAAAAAAGAAAGCCGAGCCCCATTAAACCTTTTGATTGCTTAAAATCAATAAATTTTAACGATGGCCTGTATTTTTTGTATTTTCCGGCAAATGCGGTAAAACAGGCAATTATCAGCGCCAACACCGGGCAGGCTGAAAGAGCAAACCCCAGATACAACAGGGAACGCTCTCCTATCTGCATTAACAAAAAAATGATTATAAGCGATAATAGACTGCCTAACACTCCAACAAGATCGGCTAATGCTGATTTTTGATCCGCCAAAAAAACGGTAGTAATCAAGTTAAAAATAAATCGTAGTGCAAAAAAAGCAAAACAAATTATTGCCAGTAACGAAAGCGTATGGCGGGTTTCAGCAGTGGTGTTTAAAATTTTCCTCCAATCAAGAAATGGGTTTATGACAAAAAACACCGCCAATACGCAGCATATAATTACGCTTAATAAAACAAATGTTGTGCTTACATACGTTTTTGCCAGATTATCGTTTTTTACAGCGATTGCCTCAGCAAATTTATTCCTGAACCCGTTTCCCAATCCTATGTCAAAAAGAGAAAACCAGCCTACTATGGAACTGAGCGTAAGCCATAAGCCATACCGTTCTTTATCAAGGTAATTCAGCGTTAATGGGACCAATAATAAACTGATTCCAATGCTGATACCTTTTAGCAAAAAAGAAAAAATTATATTCTTCTGGATATTCCACGTTCGGCTATGGCTGCTTTTTAGTTTTAGAAGGCTGAGACTTTTCACTGCTTCACTTTCCAATAATTGCCATTTTTTCGCAACAAAAATCAAACACTTGCTGTGCCATAGTGATAGCATTCTTTGCTATTACTTCATCAACCGCCAGTTCATTTGGATAACGAACAGCCACTCCGTATGGATTTAATCTGGAACAATTATCAACCATACCAAAAAATGCATCATCCAATGTCATACATATTCAAACATATGTTTAGCGGTAAATAAATCACTTTTTGAATATCTTAGCCATTCTTTTGCAAGGTCAATTCCGTTCATAGAGAACTACTCCCTTTTGCACAATGGTCCGTTCTATGGCAGGCAGCTTGCTTCTTTCATCAAAAACAGTTTTATAGTTAGCAAGTACATCAACCGGAATATATGCTTTGTTTTTTGCCAGATTACAATAAATTTCTTGTAAAACTAGAATCGGTTTCTCTGTTCCATCTTTTAAGACGACAAAAAAATCATAGTCGCTTTCTTTGTCCGGCGTACCATAGGCATAAGAGCCGAATAAAATAATTTTTTCGCAGTCTTCGCCTACGGTATGCAAAATACTATCCTTAATGGCTGTTATCGCGTCATTTATCATTTTCTAAATACCTCGTGCAGTATTTATTCACATTTTTTATTATCTCAAGTAAAACGGGTGCGTATTTTATTACATCGGCAAAAAACTTGGTGATTTCAGTTATTTGGTATTCATGGGCAATATTGTTTCTTAAATCTTTAATGGTATGCAGTAATTCAGCAGACTCGACTATGCCGCGCTTCTCAGCACGATTCATTATATCAATAATAGTGCCTATATCCTCGGATTCAACGGTATCAATACTTCTGAGGACTTTATTTACCAGCATATCTGTCGTTCTGGCATATCGGGATGACAAATTTTCCAATCTATCAAATTCATCAATGCTATAAACATCTTTCCGTACTATTGCTTTAGTTTGCTCATAAGACCGTTGTACCCATTCGGCGCTTAAATTAAGCTTATTTATGTTTTCCCGCAATACTTCTATGTGCAATTTATTCATACTAACTCTATTCCTTCTTCAACAGCCAACCGGAAAAAGGCTTCTTTTCCGTTAGCCGAAACAACTATGTCGATTTTCTGTTCGCCAATCTTGTTGCAAATAAAACGCCTTATTTGTATCTGTTGCATTGCTTCTTTATTGATTTTTTCAGAAAGAATCGCAATATCAATGTCGCCGCCTTTCTTGCTGTCGTCTGTGCGGGAACCAAAAAGCCACACCTGAGCCGCCGGATCGGTGTTCTTTACCGCGTCAATAATTACGTTTTTTTCATTTTCTGTTATACGCATAATATATTATACGCACGCCCACTTCCACGCGGGCGTCACATTAATCTTTTTTCCTTTGGTCAGAATAAGGTCTTCGGTATCAAATGTCAAAATGGTGCCTTCTTCCTGGTTAAAAAACTCCATGGCGTCAAGAAGGCCGTTTATTTCCCTGTCCTGGTTGTCGGCCGTTAGTTCCCAGCAAACCTGTATACAGTGCGGCATTTCGCGGGGCCGCAGGATAAAATCACATTCGCCGCCGTTTTTACCGGCAAAGTAGAAGATATCTTTGCTTTCAGGACGCAGGCAGTTATAGACAAAATTCTCAAGCAGGGCGCCACAGTTGCCGGTAAACGTAACAGAAGACGTTTTAATTATCCCCGTATCGGCGATGTAAACCTTTTTAGGCGCCAGGCTTTGGGCTTTTACAGACCACGCAAAACATGGCAGAAGGTGTAATAAATACGCCGCTTCCAAAAAGGAAATATATTCCAGCGCCGTAGTCGGCGATTTAACTCCGGCAACACCGGTCAACCGGCTGGGCGAAAATAGCTGGGCCGGATTGGAAACCAGGTATACAAAAAGCCGCCGCAGCGACGCCGCGTCACGTATCGCGTAACGTACCACGATGTCACGGTACAGTATATCAGACTGAAGCTGCGCCAAAATATCAATGCTGCCGCTCTTCAGATATTCGGGAAAGCCGCCTTTATCAAGATAATTTTCAAGAGAGGCAGCACAGGCTGTTTGCCCGGAAAATTCGCAAAATTCCCGATACGAAAAGGGGAAAAGCTCCTTTGTTAGATGACGCCCGGTAAGGCGGCTCCCAAGCTCGCGGCTTAACAGCGAAGCGTTCGAACCGGTAATGACCAGTTGAAACCCCTCATCCAATTTTTGCCGGACATAGAGTTCCCAATTCCGCGCGGACTGTATCTCGTCAAAGAAGAGCAGGTCTACGCCCGATTCTCCAATTACCTGATCCAAAAGGCTGTAGTCGGTATTGGCAAATTCCACAAGGCGGATATCGTCAAAGCTAAAGTAGAAAAAATCCCGGCCTATTTTTTTGATAAACTGTCTCAGCAAGGTACTTTTACCGCACCTGCGTATACCACTGACTACCAGGGCGTGGCTTCGAATATCCGGCAGATTCGGTAAAATATGGCGGACAAGCCCTTGTTCCTGTCCTTGCAGCGCCTGTTTCTGCGTGGCGCCGATATCCCTGATTTCCGATAACTTCATGCTATAAGTATATACCAGAATCTGATATTATTCCAGTGGTGGTGGAATATATATTCCAGTGGCAGTGGAATACTTAAACCCCGCTCCTCTTAAAAACGGTAACCAGCGTTTTGAAAAAGATGGATATGTCAAGGAAGAAGGACATGTTTTTAATGTAGTACAAATCATACTGCAGCTTTTTGTAGGTGTCTTCCCGTGAGGGGGAATGGTATTCGCCGGAAACTTGATCCCAGCCGGAAAGACCGGGTTTTACCAGGAGGCGCTGGCGGTAAAAGGGGACCTCTTGTTCAAGTTTCTGTATCAGTTCGGGACGCTCGGGACGGGGGCCGATAAAACTCATGTCCGCTTTAATGACGTTCAGAAACTGGGGGATTTCGTCTATTCTTGTTTTACGTAGAAAATTGCCTGTTTTTGTAATCCGCGAATCGCCTTGCCCGGCCGGCTCCTGCGCGTTATCTGCAATTCTCATGGTGCGGAATTTGATTATGGTAAAAGATCGTCCTAAATAGCCGGTGCGCTCCTGTTTGAAAAACGCGGGGCCGGGACTTTCCAGTCTTATCAAGAGTATGATGAATGGCCAGAAAGGCAGGGTTATCATAAAAAGCGCCAGAGCCATAAATATATCAAGCACTCGCTTAAACAGCTGGTATATTCTTTTTGGCTGAAGATGAACGCTGGTCAAAAACCATTGTTCATTTACCGCGTCCAACGGAATACGGCGCATAAATATTTCATAGAAATCGGGAAGGTTGATAAATTGTATATAGTTTCTCAGAAGTTCGAATAAAACATCTTGCGTTGTCTTTGGCAGATTTTCCGTGTTAGCGACAACAACCATTTGGATTTTATTTTTCTTTATTTCATCTATAAAAGACGCGGAATCGTTTATGACGGGAATACCGTTCACCTGATAATCGCGCAGTTTGTCTGCATACAGAAAAACGACTCTATAACTCATGTAGGAAAAGTTACGCATATTGTTTAACAGTTCGATAACCGTATCATTTACGCCAATAAAGGCAATATCCGTATTTGCAAAATATTTTAGCGTGATTCTGCTATAGGCCCAGCGCCAGAGGGCTGTCATTGCAAGAACAACAAAACCATATATAACCAAAATGGTTTTAGGAACAACACGCGCGCCCAGGTTCAGATAAAAAAAAGCAAAACCAAAGAGGGTGCATATTACCGTTATTATCGAAAGCTGCGAAAGCATCCGATACCCTGTCTGATAAATTTCCAATGAGTAAAAGCCCGCCGTATATAAACAAACAATCCAGATTGTAATAATCGGTATAAAATATAAAAAATGCTTCAAAAATCTGGCAGTCGAGGGTACTCGCAAATCACGAAGCCAAAGGCTTAGGTAAACAGCGGACACCAGTATAATTATATCTATACAAGCGATAAATAATTGACGTTTTTTGCGGGAGATGTTCATTGGGCTAGCATAAATTCAATAAAATTCCTGTTTTATACAAAGATAATACAAATTCCTTTCGATTATCTCTTTTATATGCGTTACATATTTTATCCAAGTACGCTCTTTCATTTTTAAATTTATCATCTCCAGAAAACGCTTCATAAATCGCATTTATAAAATCATTCATGTTTGAAGGTTTATATCCGGGTGTATAATCATGATACGGTACAGCAAACCCAATTTCTTTATTATATGAATCATAATCATACGGTAAGAAAATCAACGGTCTGTCCAGCAGCAAATAATCAAAATAAATACTTGAGTAATCGGTTATTAATAAATCAAAAAGATTCAGATAATCCATTATTTCATGATATTTCTTACCAGAAAATAAATAAATATTGGGGGCATCTAATAACCTTATATCAACCTCATCTTCAAAATACGGATGGGTTCTAATAAATATATTTATTTCATTTTTTACCAGAAAATCGGCAAATTCTTTTAATATAAAATCATCAAACGGAAATAATTTTATTTTTTCGGTAAGTCTCCATGTTGGAGCATAAAGGATATTTTTCATGCCTTCTCCGCCAACAATATCCTTTAAAATATTTTCAGATTTAATAAACAATTGATCATTTCTGGCTTGACCTGCAATAAGAACTTTTTGTGGGGACAAACCAAGAAATCTGGAAATAATAACACTAAAAGCTGGTGAAGAGGCAACCGTATAAGAAATATTTGTTCTTATTACCGCATAATACAGCTTTTTAACTAAAGAAATGTTTTTTTCCAATAAACCAATGTTCTTTAGAGGTGTACCATGTCCCAAATGAATAATATTACGTTTATATTTTAAAAAGAAACCCCCAACCGGAAGATCAAGGCTTGAAATGAACCATATTGCAGCCTTTAATACAAATAATTTACCTAAAAAGCTTTTGGTTTCTATAAAATGATTTCCTATAGTTATATTCAATTCATTTCTTAATTCTTTATCATTAATAACAAAATATGAATCATAACCTTTTATGTTTTCAATAAACCAATAAAAAAGATACTTTGTATTTGAGTTAAATCTTTGGTTTAAGAATGAATTAAAAATAATTCTCTTATTATCCCTTTTAATGAAAAGGGAAATTATAGTTATGGGAATAGAATATAGATATAAGGAAAATCTATCCCATGAATGAATACTTTTATTCATTACCTAACTATAAATTCCAAAATCAATCTCAACAGCATGGCGTATTTTACGCAAATTTTCCTTGGGAGGAATCATATAATCACCATATTGTTCTCTGAGAAAACGATCATATTTTTCTGGAACAGGCATAAGTGTATTTTCAAAGGAAAGGAAGGCTTCCTTATCTATTGTTTCTCGTAAATGGCGCTCTTTTTTAAAACCCCATGAACCAGACAACAAAACAACATATTTACTGTTTAATTTTTCATATTTTTTATGATAACTTCCTAAAATATTCTTAAATACTTTTGTCGGTATTAGAACACATAAAACAAACCCTAAATATACAATTAAACGGGCTATTAAATTTTTGGGTTGTGGCCGATGTCCCAAACGTATACAATAAATACGTTTTATAACATTAAATACATTCCAATATAAATACCCCAAAAGATACGAATTTGGTATATTATCAAAAGAAAAAATATCCACACAAAAACCCATGTGTTTCAGGTCCTTGGGTAGTGTTTTTACAACAAACCTTGTACCTTCTAAACGAACCCTCGCAATACAATAACTGCCATACATATTATCAGTTTCGGGTGTTTGCAAAAAGAATTTTTCTGATAATTCACCAGGGGCAATTTCACAAAATTTGTCAAAGTGTTCTCTTAACATACCAACATCTATATCATCATCCCAGGGGATAAAACCGCTATGCCGGACAGCCCCTATAAGCGTTCCTCCAATTAACATAAACGGGATGGAATGTTTTTCACATATCCGTTTTACTTCCAATAATATCTCTAACTCTAACAACTGTAGTTTTCGTAATTTTTCAGGCGTTATTTCCATACTATATCTTTTTTTATTTGGCTTGTGGAAATATCCGGTGTCCGTTCAAAGTATACTACCTCGCATCGGGTTTTTAAAAAATCAAATTTACCATTCCAGTCATCTCCCATTACAAAAACATCAATGTTATACGTGCTAATATCTTCCTGTTTTTGTTCCCAAGATGTTTCAGGTATCACTAAATCCACATAACGAATTGCCTCCAGAAAATTCTTGCGAATTTCATAGCTAAAATACAATTTTTTATTTTTTTCTTCTAAACTAAATTCATCGGTTGAAAGGGCAACTATCAGATAATCCCCCAAAGATTTTGCCCGTCTTAACAAATTAATATGCCCATAGTGCAATAGGTCAAAATTACCATAGGTGATTATACGTCTCATTATAACTTTCTACTTAAATTTTCCGAAATGATATATTGATAAAAAGTGCCTTTTTTATCTAGCAAAGAATCATCGCCAAAAACATCATCAAATCTATAAGTTAATTTATACGCAAAAGACAAGTCCCATAAATAATTCTTCATACGCACATCCATAGTGTCGAATAATTTTTCCCAAGTAAATATCATCGGATCAGCATTATTTTTAGGAAGCATATTTTTCCATATTTGTTTTGCATCCTCATCATAGGTTATTATCAACCTTATACAAACATGATACATAAAATAGTTTATCAGATATTTATTATCTTTCCAGTATTCGGCCAATATTTCAAATACCTTTATAAGAAGCGGGCTTTCCTTTTTGGCAACAATAAACCAGTTCGAACAGGGACATATACCACTAAAATTTGGTGCTTTAAAAACAAAGAAATCAGAATCTAAAATGATTTGGGGTACTTCTCTAGTCAATAGGACTGTTGCATCAACCCACACGCCGCCATAATTAATAAGCAATAAAGTCCTTAACAAATCAGAAAAATGGGCTTTTGATATAATACCCCTTTTATATTTATCTAAAATAAAATCAGGCATACAAATATAATCCGACATATTTTCCTCAGTTATGACAATTACATCATACCCCCCCCCATTAGTATTTTTGTATATAGAATTAATACACGCTTTAACTATAGCAGGCGCATTATCATAACCTTGCATCCAGCATGTCCAGACACATGGCTTCAAATCTTTAACAGGTTTAAAATAGGCAAAATAATCTAAGGGTTTTCTCTTAAACATATATCGTTTAAGATAACGTAAAGTGTCTTTGTGGCGTCTTTCAAAAATCAGTTTTTCCAAAACATACGTAAAGAATCTATAATACATTTCGTGCAGCATATACATAAGACCAAAACGGCGAAAACAGTTGATGAAATAGTTAACAACCCATCTAAAATTTATCTGTTTGTTTCTAATTTTCATATTTACATTGAATCTCTGGTTTTTGCCAAGGCTCTGAATTGGGCGCTGGTTTGCAGCAGGTTATCGTAGGTTCCGTTTGCGGTTATTTTTCCCTGTTCCATCAGGTAAATTGCGTCGCACTCCCGAATGGTAGAAAGGCGGTGGGCGATTATGATGATGGTCCTGGTGTGCATAAGATTGTGGATTGCGTCCATTACCGCGTCTTCGGTTACTGAATCAAGGGCGCTGGTTGCCTCGTCCATTACGAGGATATTGGGGTCGTGGTACAACGCGCGGGCTATGCCGACCCGCTGACGCTGACCGCCGGAAAGACGGATGCCACGCTCGCCGACAAGGGTGTTATAACCATCGGGTAATTCACCAACAATGAAGTCATGCAGATTGGCGACTCTTGCCGCATGTTCTACCGCGGCGGCGTCCCGCATGTTTTCAGGAACGCCGAAGGCGATGTTAGCTGCAACGGTATCATCGCTTAAATATATCTGCTGCGGCACATAGCCAAAATTACGCTGCCAGCGGGTTATGGATGCCCTGGTGTCTTTGCCGTCTACATTGATTGAACCGCCGGAAGGTTCCAGAAGACCCATGATAACATCGACCAATGTTGTCTTGCCGCAGCCGGTGGTTCCGGCAAGCGCAATGGCGGTATTTTTCGCTATCAATAAATCAATGCCCTTAAGCGCCGGTTCCCGCGAAGCCGGATAGGAAAATTCAATGTTCTTTAACTCAATGTTCTGCGTAAAAGGCATAACCTCCGCAGCTGCGGTATAAACATCTTCTGTAGAAATATCCGGGGGCAGGCGAAGGGTTGTCATGTCACGGTACAAGCCGTCTACGGTATGCGCGTAATAACGGATTTGCGCCGCGCTGTTAAACACATTTTGTATATTTGGTATCAGCCGTAAAGTCGCAAAAGCGTAGACCGTCAGGAGCGGCAGGATTTCTACCAGAGAACCGCTTACCGCAAGAAGTATTACCAGCAATGCAATGGCAAAACCTATCGCCATGCTTTGTATGACTTGTCCCGGCAATGTCGAAAAAATATAACTTGCGGCCTGAGAGACTGCAAAACGCTTGGCGTTCTGACTGTAAGCAGCCACAAAAAAAGATTCCTTTCCTAAAATTTTCAAATCTTTTATTCCGCCAAATGCCTCCGCGGATATTTGATAGAGCAGTCTGTTAGACTCACGCGCAACTTTTCCCTGACGGTTGAGCCGACGGCGTACAAAAACGTATATTCCAAAATACAATATGCCAAACACGCCGGCAGTAAAAAGCGCCACTAACGGATTAAGTACGATAAGAAAAACAAATATTGCCAGCGCCATCATCCCGCGGGTGAAAGCATCTATGGTAGGCCGCATGACAGCATTGATGACCATGTCTACTTCGGATAACAGGTTTTTAGACAACTCTCCGGTGTTATGGTTCAAAAAAAACTGATAGGGCTGGAACAGATACTGCTTGAACAGCCGGACACTCAAGGTATACCGGCGGTTCGCCGTATAACGGTAAGTAATGTACAAAACACAGGTCCTGAGCGCCGTTACCATAATTATTAAAATAAAAATTGCAATGCCCAGAGAAACTAAAAAGGCAATTCCGTTATCATTGTGTGTGTCAAAACCGCCGAGATGGTATAAAAAAGCCAGAAGCGGCTGATGGTTCACCATATCCGGGTTAGCTGCAACTGCCATGAATGGGGCAAGTGAGCCAACCTCTACTATTTCCAGAACCGACACAAAAAGTACGGCAATGGCTATCAGGATTAATCTGCGCCGTTCCTTTTTGGTAAAAAGGGAGATGAGTTTTAAGACGGAACTCAATGTATGATCTACCCTCGTTTGCTGTAATTTTTTTCTACCCAGCGCTGGTAGTCGCCGCTGCGGATGCTTTCTATCCATTGGGGGTTTGCGAGATACCAGGCTACGGTGCGGGCAAGGCCCTCTTCGAAGCTGGCGGTTTGTTTCCAGCCGAGGTCGCGCTTGATTTTGGAACAGTCGATGGCGTAGCGGCGGTCGTGGCCGGGGCGGTCTTTGACAAAGGTGATGGTGTCGCGGACTTTGGCGGGGTCGAGTTTTGCTTTGGCGGCGGTGATGTCGATTAACACGTTGAGTAACTTGATGTTTTCCCATTC